>ERZ773181.657-NODE-657-length-35264-cov-4.610725_pt1 | contig 35264 bp, 57 predicted proteins | sample MGYA00581001_ERZ773181 | MGnify/ENA primary metagenome ERZ773181 (study PRJEB29015, sample SAMEA2737780) | human gut metagenome | biome: human gut; feature: human-associated habitat; material: faeces | place: China | collected 2012 ...
CCTGATCGGCGAGCTAGGCTTGCGCGCACGAACACGCGCGAGGATAATATACAGATTGCACAAATATGGATGAAACGGAGATTGTGATGGGAAAAAGGAAAACACCGGCCACCGCCAGCGAAAAATACCGGATGGAACTGGCGGAGATCGAGCAGGCCGCAAAAGCAGCCAACTGCGACACAAACTTTTTATATCGCTCCACGCTGGACCGGTATGTTACGCAGTTGAACCTTCTGGATCAGGCGCAGAACGACATGAACGAGCGCGGCCTTACCGTTGTAAAGACCACCCCGCGCGGCACAGAAATTGAAGTAGAAAATCCTTCCATTCAGGTCTATAACCAGACTGCCAGCGCAGCCAACTCCACCGTATCAACGCTGCTGCGGGTCGTGCAGACGTTTAAGTTTATGGCGGCGAAGCCCAGCGAGGACGATGAGCTGTAACATCCCCCCGGAGATCTTGGAGTACATTGAGCAGGTGGAGAACAATGCTCCGCGTGCTTGCAAGGAGCAGCACGCCCTTGTTGCACTGATCCGGCGCGTTTTTGCAACTGAAGATATTTATGTAGATACCGAGCGTATGCGGAAATACTTCCGCCTCGCCCGGTATTTTCCTTATGACCGCCTTTTTCCGTGGCAGACCTTTGCGCTGGGGCTTTGGCTGTGCACCTATCGCAAGGATGGGAGCCCCCGGTTCAAGACACTGTTTGCCATGGTTGGGCGCGGCGCTGGCAAGGATGGTGTAATTGCCATTTCTTCGGCGGCGCTGATCAGCCCATACAACCCGGTGCCGCACTACAACGTGGATATCTGCGCCAACAACGAGGAGCAGGCTGTCACCCCCGTGAAGGATATCGTGGAAGCGCTGGAAAACCCGAAGTGGGAAGCCAAACTTTCACGGTTTTACTATCACACAAAAGAGGTGCTGCAGGGGCGCAAGAATCTGGGCGAAGTAAAAGGCCGCACCAATAACCCCAAGGGGCGCGATGGTATGCGTTCCGGCGCGGTCATCTTCAACGAGGTGCATCAGTACCAGAATTACGACAACATCAAAGTGTTTATCACCGGCCAAGGCAAGGTTGCAGAGCCTCGCGTTGGCTTTTTTACGTCCAACGGCGATGTATCGGACGGCCCTTTGGACGATTACCTTGCCAGAGGTCGGCGCATTTTGTTTGAGGGCGAACCGGATGAGGGTTTTTTGCCGTTCATCTGCTGCCTGAACACCAAGGACGAGGTGCACGACCCGGAAAACTGGTGCATGGCAAACCCTTCCCTGCCCTATCTTCCACATCTGATGCAGGAGATCCACGACGAATACCGCGACTGGAAAGAGCGCCCGGAACAGAACGGTGATTTTATTACAAAACGCATGGGCATCCGTGACGGCGCGAAGGAAATCTCGGTCACCGACTACGAAAACGTCAGGGCAACAAACCGCCCCCTGCCGGATATGGCTGGCTGGAGCTGCACTGTGGGCATCGACTACGCCGAAATGGACGACTGGGCGGCGGTAGACTTGCATTTCCGCAAAGGAGACCAGCGCTATGATATCAATCGCGCATGGATCTGTGCTAACAGCAAGACCCTGCCCCGGGTAAAAGCTCCGTGGCGAACGTGGTGCGAAAACGGAGACTGCACCTATGTAGACGATGTGAGCATCTCGCCGTATCTTCTGACAGATTTTATCCGGGAAGCCGGACGAAAATACACCGTAAAAAAAGTGGCGCTTGACCATTTCCGTTACACCATGATGGCAGAAGCGCTGCAAAGTATCGGTTTTGACGCGAAGGATAAAAACCGGGTGAAGCTGGTACGCCCTAGCGATATTATGCAGGTTGACCCAGTGATACAGGATTGCTTTAACCGCAACCTGTTTACTTGGGGCGATGTACCGCATCTGCGCTGGGCGGTCAACAATACCAAGCGCGTGCGCAGCAGCCGAGCTCAGGGTGTGGATACCGGAAACTTCATTTACGCAAAAATTGAGGGCAAAAGCCGAAAAACAGACCCGTTCATGGCGCTGGCGGCAGCCATGACGGTGGAAAGCGATCTGGGCACCGGTCAGGTGCAGCTGCCAAAGATTGGAGCATTTTGCTGGTAACTTGCCGGTAATTTGCCGGAAGGAGAAAAACAATGTCTTTTTCTGAAAAAATCAAACAGTTTTTCGGGTTTTCGCCGCCTGAGCAGAAGATCACCGCACATGATTTTCTGCTGAACGGCGATGACCTGACCTGCGAAATGCTTGGCTACTGGCAGGAGTACCAGCTGCGTGACCTTGCATTTAACTGCTGCGTAAACCTGATTGCAAACGCGATTGCAAACTGTGAGTTTAAGACGTTCGAGCGCGGGCAACCGGTCAAATCGGATTATTACTATCTGCTGAACGTAGAGCCGAACGTCAACGAAAACAGCACGGCTTTCTGGAAAAAAGTGATCTACAAGCTCTATGCAAAAAACGAAACGCTTGTTGTTCCGATTCCGCGCGGTGGGAGCGTTGAGCTTGTGGTAGCAGACAGTTGGACGAAACCGGAATACATCCCCACACAGGAAAATGTATACCGTCAAATACAGGTCGGGCAGCAGTCGTACACCCGCGACCTGAAAGAACGCGAGGTGCTGCACCTTACCCTGAACAGCGATGACGCAAAAAAGGTTGTGGATGCACTGTATGAAAGCTACAAAAAACTGGTGCAGTCCAGCATCAAGAGCAACGTCTGGAACAACGGCCAGCACATGAAGGTGCACGTCACACAGGTTGCAAACGGTCAGGATGATTTTGAAAAAAAGTTTTCTGCCATGCTGGAAAGCAGCTATAAGCCGTTTCTGGAATCCGGCACCGGTATCTTGCCGGAATTTGACGGCTACGAGTTCCAGTTGATGAACAACGGCACCGGCACAAAGGACACGCGGGACATCAAAGCCCTTTTTGATGACATTTTTTCTTTTACCGCGCGCGGGCTGGGCATCCCGCCTGTGCTTGTGCAGGGTGATGTGGCAGGCATCAACGACATAATCACCCACTGGCTGACCACCGGCATTGACCCGCTGGCGGCGCAGATCAGCAAGGAGTTCAGCCGGAAGCTGATTCCCAAGGCGGATTGGCTGCGCGGAGACCGCGTATATGCGGACACCTCCACCATCCAGCACTTTGACATGTTCTCCAACGCGGCGAACATTGAAAAAATCGTTGAGAGCGCCGCATACAGCATCAACGAGCTGCGCGAGGCTACCGGCGGCGCGCCGCTGCCTGATGAATGGGCTAACATCCATTGGATGACCAAAAATATTGCTACCGTGGAGACTGTTGCAAGGGACGCCGCCACGGAAAGCAACCCGAAGGAGAAATAATATGCCGAAACCCTATTTTGATATCCAGCAGTTTGGCGAGCAGACGGATATCTATATCTTTGGCGATATTGTAAGATACGCCGATGAAGCCAGCCAAGAGACCAGCGGGTACAGTTTGGCCCAGCAGCTGAAGAAAATCCCTGATGCAGCCGAGATCAATCTGCACATCGACAGCTTTGGCGGCAACGTTTCCGAAGGATGGGCGATCTACAATGCGCTGCAAAACAGCCGTGCGCGGGTCACGTCCTATGCAGACGGCTTTGTTGCCAGCGCTGCCATTTATCCGTTTCTGGCGGGTCAGGAGCGTATTGCCAGCAATGTGAGCGCCTTCTATTTCCATCCGGCAAGCCAGCTTGCAGCCGGTTACGCCGAAGATCTGCGCAATGCGGCGGATGCACTGGACCAGCTGACCGAAATCGGGCTGGGTGCGTTCACGAATGCCGGCATGGAGGAACAGGCCGCCCGCGACCTTGTAAACAGTAAGGCGTGGTACTCCCCTGCCGCTATGCTGGAAAAAGGTATTGCAACCAGCATCCGCAAAACCGGCGACGCTTCCGGCGTTTCCCAGAGCGTGCGCGGCCTGATCGTGCAGCAGCTCATGGTGCCGCATAAGGATGTGGAGCCGCCCGCTGAACTGCAGCCTGAAGAACCGCCCGCAAAGCTCAGCTTGATGCAGATGCTTTGCAATATCTGAAAATAAGCCGTAAAGCAGCACCTCCTTTGTGGGGGTGCTGCTTTTTAAATACCAAAAAGGAGAAATCAACATGAATCTTTCTGAACTGTACAAGAACAATCAGAAGCTGAACGATCTGCGCCAGAAGCTGCACGATGCTTACAAGAGCAACGACGAGAATGCTGTGACTGACACCTTCCTGCAGATGTTCCAGACCGTGGGCGACATCAACCGCGAGGAGTACCAGCAGCAGCTGGACGGCATGAAGCAGGAGCTGGACAACTCCGTCCTGTACGCCCGCGGCGTGCGCCAGCTGACCAACGACGAGCGCGAGTACTATCAGGCTGTGGAGAAGGCCATGCGCGCCGATAACCCCAAGCAGGCACTGGAGAACGTGACCGTTGTGTTCCCGCAGACCGTTATCAGCCGCGTGATGGACGATCTGGCATCCAAGCACCCGCTGCTGAGCAAGATCCAGTTTACCCCCACCGGCGGCGCGATCCGCATGATGCTGAACACCGACGGCATCCACAAGGCCAAGTGGGGCAAGCTGTGCGCCAAAATCGTGGAGGAGCTGACCTCCGGCTTCAAGGAAGTGGACGCAGGCCTGTACAAGCTTTCTGCGTTTATCCCTGTTTGTAAGGCACAGCTGGATCTGGGCCCTGAGTGGCTGGATCGCTACATCCGCGCTATTCTGGCTGAGGCTCTGGCGAACGGTCTGGAAGATGGCATCGTCATGGGTGACGGCAACGATCAGCCCATTGGCATGGTGCGTGATGTGAGTGATGACGTTGCGGTGATCGGCGGCAAGACCTACCCGGAGAAGGCAAAGGTCAAGGTCAGCGACTTTGAGCCTGCTACGATGGGCAATCTGATCTCTATGCTGGGCAAGACTGCCAACGGCAAGGATCGTGACCCGGATGATCTGATCCTGCTGGTCAACCCGCAGGATTACTACCTGCGCGTGATGCCCGCAACCACCGTGCGTGCCCCGGATGGCACCTACCGCAACGACATTTTCCCTGTTCCCCTGTCCGTCATCAAGACTGCTGCGCTGCCGCGCGGTCAGGCGGTATTCGGCATCGGTCACCTGTACTTTGCGCCGGTCGGCATGAACAAGAACGGCCGCATCGAGTACAGCGATGATTACCATTTCCTCGAGGACGAGCGTGTTTACCTGATCAAGCTGTACGCCAACGGCTTCCCGGTGGATAACAACGCCTTCCTGAATCTGGACATTTCCGGCCTGCAGCCCATGACCTACCGCGTGACTACCGTTCCCGCTCCTGCCGCATCCACTGATGCAACTCTGAGCGCCCTGAAGCTGGGCAGCCTGAACCTGACCCCGGGCTTTACCGCTAATGGCGTGACCTATACGGCTACCACCTCTGCGGCCTCCAACACCATCACCGCGACCCCCGCCAACGCCGGCGCTAAGGTCAAGGTGGAAGTGGGCGGCAAAGAGATCGAGAACGGCAAGCCTGCGACCTGGAGCGATGGCAGCAACACTGTGACCATTACCGTGACCGCAGCAGACGGCGAGACCGTTAAGACCTACACCGTCACGGTAACTAAGTCCTGACCATGACCAGCAAGTGGGACGAGCAGCGGGAAACGCTGCTGCCGGATGTCAAAAACTATCTTGATATCACATGGGCAGATGATGCTTTGGATAAAAAGATCTGGGACATCATCGTGACCGGTATGCTCTATCTAGACAGTAAGATCGGCACAGCGCAGGACTACACGCAGCCCGGGCTTGCCCGTGCGCTGCTGATGGACTATGTGCGCTACACCCGCGACGGCGCAGCAGATATTTTTGAGCACAATTATCTGCACCTGCTGCTTGCGGCGAGAAACGAAAGGCTGGTGACTGACTTTGCAGAGAACACGCAAAAGCCCGACCCGCCCTGACACGGAGATAAGCCAGACCTTCAATAGCGGGGCCGTGCAGATATTTTCCACCCGGGACGCTGCACCGGTCGGGCACTCCCCTATCGTGGAGTGCACGGCAAAGTGCACCCTGCGGTACGAGGAGCAGCGCCTTGGCATCAATCGGCTGTATCTGAGCCGCCAGAATCAGGCGGAGGTTGTCCGGGTAATCCGCGTGCCGGCACCGCAGAGCATCGCCATTTCCAGCCAAGACGAAGCACAGACCGAGGACGGCAGACGCTACCACATCGACACGGTGCAGGCTGTCCGCAGCTGGCCGCCTGCGCTGGATCTGGCGCTGCGTGCCGTGGAGCATGATTTTGACAACAGTTTGCAGGAGGGCACAGAGAATGACATGGTATGAGTGCATTATTGCTGCCCACACAGCTGTTACAGACCGTGTAAGCCACGGTGGGCGGATGAAGTCCAAGCGGTATTTTGTCTGGCAGGAAGAAGCGCCGGACGACCTTATTGCGGACGGAAAACACATCGAACGCGCCATGATCGGCACAACAGACCTGTTTACCTCGATGGAGTTCGACCCTTGGTGCGATGCGCTGGAAAAAGCGTTTGACGCTTCCGAGCATATCACATGGGAAAGGCTTCAGCCCATGTATGAAGCGGATACAAAAATCTGGCATTACCGCTGGAGGTGGGAGGTGTTCGGCTGTGGCTAGAATCGAAGCAAAAGGGCTGGATGCTTACATGAAAAAGCTTCAGAACCTGAACCAGAACACCGATGATGTATGCAAAGCGGGCGTTTATGCCGGCGCAAAAATCATGGGTGACAAAATCAAAGCCGCCGTTGACACAATTCCGATTCATAGCCTGCCATCCGGGCAAGAGCAGTATTATGCCCATCCCGATGGTCCGCCTATGAACGGATTGAGCCAGCAGCAAGCTGATGACCTAAAAAATGGGTTCGGCATAGCAAAATTCAGCCATGAAAACTATGCGTGGAACACAAAGCTTGGCTTCAACGGATACAACAGCATCCAGACCAAAGGACATCCGAAAGGTCAGCCAAATGCGCTGATTGCGCGCTGCGTAGAAGGCGGCACAAGCGTGTGGGTTGCAACTCCGTTTGTTGCTCCATCCGTCCGAAAAGGACGAAAGGAAACGGAGGCAGCCATGGAGCAGGCTGTTGAAAAAAAAATAAAAGAAACGATCGATAAATAACCCGCGCAGGGTGTCCACAGTGGACACCCTGCTTTTTTGTATGAAAGGAGAAAACACATGGTAACTACTGGTTTTTCCAATGTGCATATTGCTACTTACGCTTCCGATGGCGGCGTTGTGTCCTACAGCGGCGTGCGCAAGCTGGGGCGCTCGGTGAGCATGAGCACCGATATTTCCACCAGTGATGACAACAAGTTTTATGCCGATGACCGGCTGGCGGAAACCGAGACCGGCTCTGCGTTTACGGACGGCAGCGGCACCTGCACGGTGGATGGCCTGACGGCGGAGGAAGAGGCTTTTATCATGGGCCTGAAAGCCGGCAACTCCGTAACGCCGGACGAGGGCACCGCAGTGGAGACCTACGAGTACGGCGCATCTATGGAGCCGCCTTATCTGGGACTGGGCGCAGTCAAGAAGGTGCAGAAGGACGGCAAGAGTATGTGGAAGGCAATCGTCCTGTGCAAGATCCGCTTCAAAGTGCCCAAGGACGATGCCGAGACGCAGGGCGAGCAGATCGACTGGCAGACCCAGGATCTGGACTTCAGCATCATGCGTGACGACAGCGCCATGAACCGGTGGAAGATCATCCCCAAGAAGGAGTTTGACACCGAGGCAGCGGCGGTTGCGTTCATCAAGAAGGCACTGGGAGGTGCAGCATGATCGAGGACAAGTACATCGTATTCGCGCACGTCAAGGGCAATGAGTACCCGATGTGCATGACCATCAAGGCGCTTTCTGTGCTGGAGGGCACCTACGGCTCGGTGGACAATATTTTTGGCGTTGCCAAGGAAGCCACAAAAACCGGCCGCGTTGCCGACCTTGCAAAGGCGGCACTGACCATTGCGCCCGTGCTTGCGGATGCAGGCCGGGACTATGTGCGGGAGATGGCGGCAGAATCCAACGATAAGGAGTTTCAAGACATGGCGCAGAGCCTGCCGGACTTCCCTGCTGCTGCGGAGCTGGAAAAGAGCATGACGTGGGCAGAATGCCGCGCACTGTGGAACGACTGCGTTACCGCAATTGCGCGCGGATCCGGCCGCGAGGTGGAAGCTGAACCGGACAACAGCGCAAAAAACGCGGAAAGCGCCATGTGATACAGCTTAACAGAACGTGGTTCTTGTTTTACGGCAGAAAACTGGGCATGAATGAGCATCAGGTAAATTCGTGCCCGGTTGGCCGTATGCTGGATTATATGGCGTGTATGCAGATAGAAAACGGCGCAAACCAGAAGCTCTACGCCACCATGGACGATCTGGAAAAAATACGGTAAGGAGGTGAGAACGCATGGCAAAAACGGACATTGGCCCCAAAATAAGCGTTGAGGGCGAAAAAGAATACCGGCAGCAGATGCAAAACATCATTGCCCGGCAGAAAGAGTATGCCGCTGAGCTGAAGTATACCACGGCGTCTATGGACGAGAACACCTCCGCAGAACAGCGCGCTTCTTCGGTGGCGGCGGTGCTGCGCAAACAGATCGCTGCGCAGACGGATGCTATGAATGCCCAGAAGAGTATGCTACTGCAGGCCACTGAAAAATATGGCAGCGCAAGCACACAGGCATCGGCTTACCGGACTGCGGTCTATAAGACGAATGCGGAGTTGGAAACCTTAAAAAGCCGCCTGCGCGATGCCGAAAACGGCCTTGGGGAGTTCGCGTCTAAAGCAGATGACGCAAAAGGAAGCTTGGACGGCCTTACAAACACAGATGCCGGAAGCGGTATGTTTGACGGGCTGCAATCGGCAGTCACAAAGGGAAGCATTGCAGCCAACCTCTTCAGCAAGGTCTCAAGCACGATAATTGCAGCCGGAAAGCAGGTCGTGTCGACTGGCGTGCAATACAATGCTCAGCTGGAACAGTATCAGAAAGCACTGACCAATATGCTGGGCAGCGAAGCAGAAGCCGTTGCTCTTTTGGATGAGATCAAGCAGGACGCTGCCAAAACACCGTTTGATACTGCCGGTCTGGGAAAAGCAAACGAATTGCTTATTTCTACCGGCATAGATGCCGAAAGTTCCCGCAGGACCATTCTTGCATTGGGTGATGCAGTTTCTGCTACCGGCGGCGGCAATGAAGAGTTGAGCCGCATGGCGCAAAACCTGCAGCAGATCCAGAACGCGGGCAAGGCGACCAGCGCGGATATCAAGCAGTTTGCTTATGCCGGCATTGATGTGTACGGCATTCTTGCGGACTACACCGGAAAAAGCGCCGAAGAAGTGCAAAAAATGACGGTCACCTATGACCTGTTGTCCAATGCACTGATTTCGGCAGCTGATGAAGGCGGCCGCTATTTTAACTCCATGAATACCCAAAGCGAAACGCTGAATGGTAAGTGGAGCACTCTAAAAGATAATGCCACACAGCTTGCCGGGCTTATGACAGGCGATCTGACCGACGGAGTAAAAACCGTGATCGGGCACATGAATGACCTTACTGTTGCCGCGTCAGAAGCGTATGACACAGGTGGATGGTTTGGTCTGGCAGATGCAATTGCCTCTAACATCCCGATAGTCTCGGAACTTAAAACCGGATTTGAGAATGCTACAACTGCCGCAATCAATTTTTTAGATCGCGCCAGTTATGCGTTGAACAAAGGCCTTGGCAAAGATGCTTACGCCGGATACAACAGCTACGAGGATTACCAAAAAGACCAGAAGAAAAAATCAAGCCAAACTGAAGAGGCTCGGCGAAAAGCGAGAGAAGAACGCGGAAGAAAACATGCAGAACGCGTTCGGCAGGCACAAGCACAAGCCGCATCGAATTATATTGTCCCTACTTACAACGGTTCCGGCAGTAGTGATAGAAACGGCGGCAGCGGCGGCTCTGGCGGCAAAAGGACTACCACAAAAACCGCTCAGGACACCAAAAAGCTGGCAAAATCCGTTACCAACACCTCCAAGCAGCTGTTGCAAGGCACAGAAAATATTGTGGGCGCGATCAGCCGCACCGTGGAAACGGCAGACAACACCTACAATGTCTATGATGGCACGACCAAGAAGCTGAAGGGCACCACGACCCAAACTGTCCAGACCATTACGGACAGCTGGACGGAAATGGTGAACGGCGTTGAAACGCAGTTCAAGCGGGTACAGACCCTGACGGACGGCGTTGTGACCTCTGAAAAGGTGACAAGCTCCATTGCAGATGAGGTTGCTAAAAAGTCCGTCCATACCCGTGCGGAGACCCTGACGGCGGCGCAGGCAGAGATAGACGAAGCTATTGGCTACGTCAGCCGGACTGCCCAGACCTCTACCGAAACCAAGAAAGTGCTTAACGCTGAGACCGGCGAGCTGGAAGATACTGTTGTATCTGCCACAAAGGTAGTTACAGACTGCTATAAGCGCATCGTGGAAGGTCAGGAACAGACCGTAGAGCGCACCACCACTTACACCAACGGCATTGTAACGGATGTCAACGAAAAGGTTACCGACCTGAACACCAGCATCAAATACACAGAGGGCGCTCTGGGCGGCTTCTCTAAGTTTGTGCTGGATCTGGATTCTAAGCTGGGCGGGCTGGAAAAGGTTGCAAGCAACCTGACAAAAAGCCCTCTGGGGCAATGGTTCAGCGATCTTGCGCAGGGCTACCGTGCAAGCGATAGCTTTTGGGAGAATATCGACGTTCCGGGAACGCTTATCAGTGGCCTGACCGGTGCTGCACAGGGCTTTCAACTGACCGGAAACTGGGCGGGAGCGCTTGCCGGTGGAATATTTGGCATCGCGGGAAAATTGCTCGGCACGTCCATCAGCACCGAAGCCGGAAGCTGGGGCGCTGACCTTGTAACCGGCCTTGCAAAGGGCATTCTGGGCGGTGGCGGTATTATCACAAAGGCAGTCTCGTGGATCGGCGGCATTATAAAAGGATTTTTGCATTTTTCGCGGCCGGACGAAGGGCCTTTGCGGGAATACGAGAAGTGGATGCCTGATATGATCCAAGGCATGGCGGATGGCATCCGCGACAACGCTTACCTGCTGCAGGAGGCTGCCGCAGACCTTGGCGGAAAGCTGAAAATGCAATTGCAGTATGATGTGGGCAGCGCAAACGGCTTTGCGCAGGTAGCTACCAACTCCCGCACGGTGCGCATGGGCGGTATTACCTTCAACGTGTATCCGTCTGCGGACATGGACGAGGAACGCTTTGCCCAGTACACCATTACACGACTTACACAGATGATCAACGAGGAGGCTGCAGCCAGTGGAGAAGTACCTGTATTTTAACGGGCACAGCAGCACCGAGTACTGCTGCCATATCGAACACAAACCCAGCATCCCGACCCCGAACCGCAAGTATGAGGAGTACGAGGTTGCAGGCCGAAACGGCAAGCTGCACGCGGATCAGGGGCAGTACGAAAATATCACGGTGTCGTATCAGCTGTATTTCCACGGCAGAAACCCTACCCCGGAGCAGCTGCGCGGCATCAAGGCGTGGCTATGCGGTACGCCGGGTGCCTATCCCCTATCGGACGGATACGACCCGGAGTACTTTTACCTTGCCATTGCGAAAATGGGCGATACCAGCAATATTCTGGACAAATACGGCCGATTTACGGTGGAGTTTGACTGTGATCCGCGGCATTTTTTGTGGTCCGGGCGGGAGCTGCAGGAGATGACGAACGGTCAGGCGCTGCTGAACCCACTGGATCAGGTGTCACTCCCCTATTTTGAGGTGACCGGAAACGGACAAGAGGGCGAACTGCTGGTGAACGGAAAAGCATTCGGCATGAAGCCGCCCGCCGATAAAACCGTGTGCTGCGATGCAGAAATATGGAACGCATGGCTGGAGGACGGCACCAATGCAAACCCGGTGACCGGCGGCATCTGGCCGGAACTGGCTGCCGGCGAAAACCTTATCCAGTGGAGCGGCGGTATCCAGACCGTGAAGATCATGCCAAGGTGGTGGACGTTATGAAACCTGTTTTACATGATGAAAATGTGACTACCGTGGGCAATTTTGGATATGGTACGCTTTCGGATGCGCTGGAATGCACTGTTAGCTGCGAGGAAAACGGAACGTATGACCTGACCTTACAGTACCCGGTGACCGGCATTCACGCGGAAAAGCTTTTGGAGCGGCGTATCATCAGCGCACGGCCTTCCAGCTACGAAACCCGGCAGCTTTTCCGCATTTATCGCATCAATCGCCCTATGAATGGACGGTTTCAGGTGTCTGCGCACCATATCTCGTATGACCTCGGCAACTGCATCGTGAAGCCGTTTAGCGCAAAATCTCTCAGGGAGACCATACAGAAGCTGAATGCAAACATTGTGGGAGACTGTAAGTTTGAGATCTCTGCGGATTACGACAATGATAAAGAGTTTTCGGTCACAAAACCGGTGACTGTGCGCGCTGCGATGCTCTCCAACGGCGGAAGCAGCATTGCAGACACCTACCTTGGCTACTGGGAGTTTGACGGCTTAAAGTGCACGCTGCGGCTGAAAGAAGAGGTAAACCGGGGCGCAGTCATTGCATACGGTCTGAATCTGGTGGACGTCACGCAGGAAAAAAACATCGACAACGTATACACCCACGTCTATCCGTACTGGACAAATGCACAAAAGGGTAAGTTTTACGCGCTGGACCCCATAAAAGCGTCTAATATCGAGGGATACCAGAAGATCTACCCGCTGGACCTGACCAGCTACTTCCAGAAAGCACCCTCTGATGCCAGTATGCGGAAAGCTACCACTGAATTTTTGTCTAAAAACCAGATCGGGAAAATAGAGCCGAGCTTGACCGTAAGCTATGTGCAGCTGGAAAAGACCGTAGAGTACAAAGACCAGAAGAACAAGGTCATTCTGCGCGGCGATACGGTAGAGGTGCGTTATTTGCGCCTTGGCGTGAATGTGCTGGCCAGAGTGACAAAGACCGATTATGACGTTGTTCACGACCGGTACGCCTCGATCTATGTAGGCAAGGCAAGCGAAAAGCTTGCAAGAACTACCGTGAAAGACCGCAACCGCATGAGCACCACGAACGACCGCGCTGTTGATGCAAGCCGTGTGGCCACAGACTACATTGGCGAAACGGACGATGGCGGCATCCAGTTCGGGCCCGGAAGCTTTAATTACACGATAAACGAAAAAGGACTGGAGTTTCACGGAATAAAAAATCTGGAACCCATTCGCGTCTGGCAAAACGAAGCAACAAAAGAGCCTCTCAAAAGTTTAGAGGAACAAACGATATCTGTTGACCTTACCGGTTACTCCGCTATCCTGATCACTTACGAAAGCACAAAAGGCACTACATGGTTTGCGGGCGGCGGCAGCGGCGGCAGAGTATCCAGCATAATACCGGTAAACGGAAAGACCCACACGCTTATGTATGCGTGGAACACACCACACTTTCGGAACATCACAGTTTATCAGGACAGCATTGAGTTTGGTCCTGGGAAAGAGCGAACATCCAAATATAGTCCGCTCACTGGTACTATTTGGACTAACATAGATCTGGAGACGCCAACGTTTGATGGATGGGCCACCAACAACGCCGTTTGTGTACCGCAAGAGCTTTTTGGTTTTTTGTAAGGAGGGTTATTGTGAAAAAAGATGGTTATTTATACCAGTGCACCGTGTGCCCGGATGGGCGCATCAAAAACGGTGGCTGGACGCTAAAAAGCGTCATCCCCAAAACGCTGCCGCCGGATCAGCTGCTTTTTGAGGATTTTCCGGCCAACAGCAACGGCGGCAATGACTATATCTGGGACGGGCAGAATTTAACTTTTGACCCGTTGCCGGAGGAAAGCGAGGAAGCAAATGCAGAAAATCAGGATTGATTTTGATAATCCCGGTCTGCCGCAGCACATCAGTGCGGTGGAGAACGACAGCCAGAGCCGTTTTTTTCAGGCGACGCTGTACGAAAACGGCAAGGCGTACACTGCGCCTGAAGGAGCCACTTACAGCATCATGTACCACGGCTTTGGCCCCCAGAATCAGGGCTGGTACGATACCATCAACGACGGTGCAGGCAAGCGGGCAGCTTGTGCCGTGTCCGGCAACGTGGTCACCTGCGAGATTGCACGTCAGGCACTGCAGGTGCCGGGCCATGTGAGCATTGTGCTCTGCGTGACGACCGGAAAAGGCTATATGCTCAAGAGCTGGCCTATCGAGTGCGACTGCAAAAACGACCGCTATGACAGCACCGTGGAGATCCAGAGCTTTTTCTATGTTACACAGATCTCTAACGAATCGTGGACGCAGGCGATCCAAGCGTTGGAAGAGTTTAAAAACACGATCGACCCCACCCTCTCCATCTCCGGCAAGGCTGCGGATGCAAAAGCGACTGGAGATGCGGTTGGTGCGCTAAAGGAAGATTTAGAAGACATAGGAATATATAAGAAAGAAGATCTGCCGGCATATATGGGAGGAATTGCCGTAAATAAAGGATTATATGTCGCGGGAATAGAATATATAGATGTTAAAAACAGATTGAGAACAATCAATAAAATTACTTCTTGTGCAGAAGCTTTTCTGCTTAAAGCTGGTAAAAAATACCTTGTAACCGTTAAGGATGGATACGTGTATGCTTTGCAGCTTTTTGACTCAATCGGTGGAGTGGCATTGCTCGACTTTAAATATAGAAGTGATGACTATAAGATTGAATACGACAGGGACGTTTATGCAGCATTTATGCTAAAAAAAATAGATGAATCGGATATGAACGTTTCTGAAATGAGCAATGTATCATTGATACAATACGACAATATTGGTGAGCAATTAAACGTGGCTAATAAACGAGAAACAATTGCTCTTCCGTTTGATGAAGATAAAATTAAAGCAACTATTTACAAGGATAACAATGGATATTATACGGATTTTAATGTAAAAAATTGCTTCATAAACAAGAAAGACGGAATAAATGTGTTTTTGTCTCCCGATGGAGATGATGAAAATGATGGATTAAGTATAAGGACGCCTAAAAAAACTATAGCAGGGGCTTTGTCTGTTAAAAACATTCAAACACTATTGATGGCTGAGGGTGTCTATAAATCCGGTGAGAATTTTATAGCTGGTGAAGAAATTGAAAAAAGTATTAACATAATTGGACTTGGGAATGTTGTAATTGACAATGGAATAGGCGAAAAGAATGCTCCGATTTGCATAAAAAACTCTTGCTATATTGAATCTCTTCAGTTTTTACATGGATATAATACTTTGAAAGCGGTACTTTCCGAAAACAAAGTAATTGCGCTTTTTAAATGTATATTTTCTGGTTCTGACATGGCAGAAAATTCAAATGGGCTAAGTATTTTGGGCGGAACTTCCTATGTAATTGGTTGTAAGGCATATAATAATGCGTTTGATGGACTAAATTATCATGCCAACAACAATATTGTAAATCATACTCTTGAAGTAAATTGCGAATCGTATAATAATGGTTCTCTATACCTAACATCAGATGCCGGGCAATCTTCTAACGCTACCACATCACATGATGGTTCTTACATTGTTCGGCTCAATGGGAAATATTATGCTTGCCACGGTGGAGTTGTTGCAGATAAGGATTGTAAATCTGCTAATTATGGATGTTCGAGCGGCATCTCTACTATTACAGACGCTAATTACCCAGACAGAATGTCAAATTATTGGACAAGTAATTCCGAAATGTATTTGTATAATTGCGAAAGTTATGGAAGCAAATATGATACAGCAGTCATTCGAGGGGGGATCATAACAAGCGATACAGAATATCCATCAAAATATACAGGTTAATTAACTAAAGAGGGCTTTATCTTACCAAAAACCGAAAGGACGTGACCACATGAACCTCCTGACTTTCTTCTCCCGTCTCTTCGCCGCCCTTGCCCACGCAAAGGAAGCGGCAGACGTCTCCGGCGCACCGGATGGCGAGTACCGCATTTACAACGACAAGAAAAGCATTTATGACGTGTCCACCGTGGACACCCAGAGTGCTGCTCCTCCCGGCTGGGAGGGCGCACCACCCTACCGATACATTGACGTGAGCCGGTATCAGGGCAAAATCACCCTCGACGGCTGGCGCAAAATTAAGGCGGCGGGCTACAAGGGGGCCATGCTCAAGACGGTATCCACCAACAGCAAGCTGAGCAAACGCAAGGACGGGCTGTACGTCGACCCGACATTTGAGACCAATTACCGCAACGCACGGGCTGCCGGGCTGGACGTGGGTGTCTACTACTACACCTACGCCACCAGCGAGGCGATGGCCGATGCAGAGCTTGCCCTTGTGCGGCAGGCGGTCTACGGCAAGGAGCTTACCATGCCCCTCGCGGTGGACGTAGAGGAAAACAAGCTCAAGCCCATGAGCACCCTCGACCTCACCAACCTCACCGCCTATGCGCTGGAGCAGGTGGAGAAAATGGGCTTTTACGCCCAGCTGTACACCTACACGGGTTACAGCTATGAGTTGGACATGCAGCGCTTGGCAGGCCGCTGGGACGTCTGGCTTGCCGACTACACGGGCAAGACGCCCAAAGTGGATTACATCTACCACGCCCACCAGCACACTAGCAAGGGCTCTGTGCCGGGCATTACGGGAAATGTAGACCTCAACGCCACCACCCGCAACTACCCGAAAATCATCCGCAAGAAGGGCCTGACCCGTCTCCGGGAGGGCGCATGAGCGAAGCAATCATTGTGGCGATCATCACCGGCGGTCTGAGCCTGATCGGCGTGATCGTCTCTAACAACCACACCGCCCAGAGCATGGACGCCAAGCTGGACAAGCAGCAGGCTGTGACCGAAACCAAGCTGGAAGAACTGACCCGCGAAGTCCGGGAGCACAACAACTTTGCCAAGCGCATACCAGTGCTGGAAGAACAAATCAAGGTGGCAAACCACCGCATCGAAGATCTCGAAAAAGAGAGAGGAGAGTAACACATGGAAACCATTCTTAACACCATTCTCACCCCGTTGCCCGCGTGGCTGGCGCTTGTGCTCATTGTTGTGGGCGCTGTGTCACTTGCACTGGGGCTTATCCGTCTGGGCTACGGCGCAGCAGTCAAGACGCTTGTGCTTGACCTCATCGACCAAGCAGAGCGTGAGATTCAGGGTACCAAGCGCGGCGCAGAGCGTAAGTCATGGTGCGTCAAGATGCTGCGCACCTACCTGAACAACAGCCGGTGGGGCAAGCTGGTAAGCTGGGCTATCACCGAAGAGACCATGAGCAAGGTAATTCAGTTTTTCTTTGACCGCATGAAAGCGGCACTGCAAAAGCAGTAAGGAGGATATCATGGCAAGCACTACATACGACCATTTTGCCGGTGATGGCAAAATGTACGCCGCACAAGAGCAATTTCGGCACGTCACGAAAACATACCATCTCGGTAATGTCACCGTAATGGTGCGCAACGCCGGACAGCTTCCGCAGCCCTTCTGGCTCGGTGCTGCCCGTGGCGGCGGCTCGTGTAGTGCTGCCCGCTGCGCTACAAGGACTTGACCGACAGCAGATGACCGCCGCCATCAAAAACGCACCGCTTGGGAGGGTAGACCGTAAGATAGCCTTACTGCGGTACGTTGAGCGGCTCCCGCTGCCGGACATTGCAGCACAGACACATTACAGTCGGACAGCGATAGGATACCGACTAAAAAGCATTGAAAAAATGCTGGATGTGTGATATATTAATCATGAGCATCGAATTAGTTTTGGGCTTCTGCTCTTACAATTCAAAAGCGGCAGGCTTTCGGGTCTGCCGCTTTTCTTTTTGTGCGGATTGTGGTATAATTATCTCAACAAATCCTCCCGGCCTCTCGAAGAAGCGCATTAGGGTGGATATTTGAAAGGCTGCGGCCTATGTAGAGAGCGGCATTGCCTGTGGGCAGTTCCGCTCTTGATTTTAGACTTTGCCGTTTTGGCAGCACAAAACCCCCGGTGTTCCATTTGGAACATCGGGGGTTTCTTTATGCGGCAATATGCACAGCCAAAACCGCATCGTGCAGCATTGCTCGTGCATCAATGCCATATACTCCGGAAATGGAATCAAGACTGTTCTCGCTCCACTCCCAATCAATGGCAGCATCGTCCATGCTACCGTAACAGCCGCCCCAGTTGCGGCCATCGGTGCTGGTTACATCCCAGAAAACGCGGGTGCCAAAATCGCCGCAAGACAAATCGTCCACGGTGACGGTGAGGTAATCCCCGTTTTCGAGGGCAACCATGATGCCCCCGGATGGCTGGGAATACCCGCCGCCATTGTTGGCGGTGTTAGGGTCTGCTGCTGGGTTGCACTCACAACCCCAAAAACTAACCATATAAGCATCCATGACAAATTCTCCTTTCTTTAAGGGTTTTCTTCCCTTATTATACCACAGCCCACGGATTTCATCTGGTTAAGGTTATAGCAGATTATAATGCTCCGCCAGCAAAAAGCGGACGTATGTGGGGCACGCACGCTTTTCACCGCACCAGTCCTGCACAGTGCGCAGTGGGACGCTCACCTGCTTTGCAAAAGCGGTCTGCGACAGACCAGTGCGGGCTAACAGCTCTCGCATAGACAGATGCGCCACGTCCCAGATGGTGGACAATCTTGCCTTCTCGGCATCCAGATCCACGCACCCGTCGGCATCGTCCGGGATGCTGAGAGTGACATTGCTGAGGAATGCTGCCCGGGATGTTTTCGGGTCGGTTGCCATATTAAAAAGTTCAGCTGTGTACATTGCTTTTCTCCTTCTTAGATTTCCTCAGTCGATGTTCGCGCATCGGCTGGGGACTTTTTTACTCCATATCTTCCAGAGCTTCAAGATACTTCGGGTAAAGTTCTTCCACGACGGCCTGTCTCTCAACGTCGTCCAGATTGCCGTTCATGAGTGCCTCGCCCTCTTCATCGGAGAGTTCGATGCTGGTAGTGACCATCAGGTCGCGAGCGTCCAGATGAGAGGTCTTGACGTCGCCATCATCGGTGAGGTGCGCGTAGATCATCCAAACGCCGTTGTCGTACTCAATTTCGGTACCGGTGGCCATAACCTTGGTTGCAAACTCGTCAGCAGTGAGCTTTTTCATAATTGTTATCTCCATGTCTCCATGTCTCCATGTGTTTGTGCGGGGCCTTTCACTGTCTTTATTATACACGCATTGCGTGTAATTGTCAAGACTTTTTGAAAATTTTATACGCGTTGCGTGCAAATGTTTGAGCGCTCATACGACCCTGTGCCGTGTGGGCGCTTTTCTTTTTTTGTCCTTCGTTGTACCTTCGTTGTCTCTTGTTTTCTGCCGATGCAGTACACTGGATGCACAAGGAGGGATGTTTTATGAGCTATTACCAGATACCCGGAACGCCCTACGTTCCGCAGCAGCCTGTCAATCCTTACGGCGGCATGGGCACGGTAGGCCTTGCCACTTCCCTGCCGAACCCGCAGATGCAGCAGACGCAACCGCAGCGTCCGCAGCCGATGAATGGGCAGCAGCCTGTTCAGCAGTCGGCACAAGATGGCGGCTGGTTGCTCGGCAGACCTGTTTCCAGCAGAGAGGAGTTTCTGGCAATACCATCTGATTTGTACGGAAGATGGACGTATTGCCCGGATTTGCGTAGTGGGGTCATCTACTGCAAACGTCTGAACCCAAACACTTGCGAATCTGACGTGTTAGAGTTTTACAGCCCGGAAGCATGGAGACAGATGCAGGCGCAACAGGCACAGCAGCCCACGAACCACTGCATCATCATGGGAAAGGAGATCGCGTTAATTCCCTGCTCCCACTTGATTATGCTTTGTCGGCTTACGCCCATTCGTTTCGCAAGTGTGGCTTGGCTGATTCCGGCCTCTGCCCTTGCTTTTTCCAATGTTTCCGCAACACGCAAAACCCAATCATCCATTCCCAAACATCCCCTTTTTTTCGACAATTTCACAAAATTCGACTGATTTCCCGTCTTTTTTGGTTTACCATAAACTTCCAAAATTTGATGTCGAATCTGTTCCTTTTTCCGTGTTATAACATAATTGTCAAAAAAATCCAGAAGGAGTGAAAAAATAATGGATAACATCAAGGCTCTGAACGAAATCCCGGAAGATATGGTAATCATTGACGGTATGCCGGCATCCAAACCGCAGAACGCTGATGGAAGCCGAAAACCGTGGGAGGGCTAAGTTATGACCAACACAAAAACCAAGGAAGCTATGCTCTACGCCTACGCACAGAACGACGTGCGCAAGCTTGTCTATCATCTCTCGCAGGCCGGGTCTGATGGGTCTGCCTATGATGCCGCCTACCAGATTCTGAAGGCTGCCGTTAAGGATCACGACGCCGGCCACGACCCCGGTGCACGGTATCGCAATATCAATGGGCGCATCGTTGCAGTGTCGGAAGTGTCCCCCTGCCCGTGTGATCAGGAGCATTAACTGAGCCGTTAATCTTTGTCGGCCGGGCATTTAAGGTGTCCACTGTGGACACCTTTATTTTTTATTAAGCTTTTCATATATCCGTTCCACGCCAAAACGATACCGGCAATCAATACGAGAGATTCAAAAATTTACTTCCCTGCTTATGCGCTTCTACTTTTTCAAGCGCTCTTGCACGCACAGACGGAGAAGCATTCAGCATTGCATCATACGCTTGCAACGTTCCTGAAATATTTTTTATATCTCTGTTCGAAAAAGAGCTTAACTTCCAATCCGACTGCATACTGTCGCCTTTAAATCTGACAACTGCATTTTTTGCGGTCACTGCTTTTCTTAGCATTTCAATTTCGACCGGATCCGCAACGTCGTCAGCCAATTCCCATGTGTTAACATTGCCACTTAAGACCTGAGTAACCGTTCTTCTTTCGATTTTGGAACTGTCAATAGTTTTTCTATAAACTTCTCCATCGATTGAATAAACGATTGTGTTCCAAAAAATCCAGCTTGTTCTAAATTGGCTATACATCATACGAAGCGGTTGAACGTTGTTATCGACCACGCAGAAATACGGCAATGCAAAAATAGCCTGATTTGTCAACGGGGCATCCTTCCAAAAGAAAAAGTCCACGTTTTCCACATCATCGTGTTCGCGGTAAACCGTATTGTTTAACTTCTCGGCAAGTGCATCCACCTGAAGATCTTCCAGTTCTTCCTGATACAATTTCAGCTTGTCGTAGTTAGAAACCATCGACTGCCATTTTGTCGGCATGGAATCGAATGCGGCTTGTGCATTGTTGATTGCCGTCTCGCTTTCCAGAGTGACCGGGGCTATTTGAAGGATCATCGCTTCCACCTGCTCCGGCGTTACGGCATCATTCTGGGCATCAAGAAAATCGTTTTCCGCTGGTGCGTTTTCCGACATGACAGCTTTTGCGGCTGCTACACGTTCTTCAGCCGTGGCGCTTTGCAGCAGATTATACAGGTTGATGATATCTGTCATGCCTTGTCGGCTTTCGCTATCGATGATCGTGGTCTGCGTTCTTTGCGTTCCGTTGACCTTTGCGCCATTGAAACGCAGATATGCAGTGTCGGCGCTCAGAACGCGGTTCAGGCAGTCCATATCCTCGTCGTTCCCGCCAAAGGATACATTTTCATAAAAAATCTGGTCATCTGGATAGTACTGGCGCGAAACTTTTTTAAACTTGTAGTTCGTCTGACTGGTATAATTATTGTATTCGCCAATCAGAACATCTACATCGTTCCAGTAAAAATAGCCCTCGGTATCCTGAGATGTGAAGCTCATACCAAACCGGACAGTTTCACCGTTTGAATACACATACGGCATCACGTAGCTTTTGTTATTGTCTGTTTCGTAATTTTCGTAAGCGGATTCAAAAAGCCAGATGCCATCCTCGTATGATACATCAATGTTTGCCAGTGCATCTTTGATAGCCTGCACCTTGTCGGCGCTTACGTCATTCTGCTGCGCAAGCACCGCAAAGGGAACGTCCCCGGCGGGGCTGGCGGCCAGCGCGGGCAACGCTGTACCTGCCATCAGCGCAGCCACAATTGCGCCTGCCACAACAACTTTGCATTTTTCCGCAATTTTCATTCGAAATCCCTCTTTCCTCTTGATTTTCAACGATGACAGTTGTAATATAAAATTGTCAAATACAACAAAAAGGAGTGTTTCTTATGTCTGACGCCAAATTTCTTGCTTACCTGAAAGAGCACCCCGCGCTTTGGGGCATTGTAATGGGCGTTTTGCTGGAGCATTCCGAAACCGAAGATGCTGCACAGGCGTCCTGAAACAGTTTTTTACACTAGAAAGGAGACCTTATATGTTTGGAACTACCCGCAAGAAAGATATTTGCGAGAAAGACACAAGCAAATTCTCGGAAGAATTCCCCATACTTCCTACCTGCTCGCTTACTGGGGGATTCTACAACCACAGCTTAGCGCTGGATAAAGATAAACCAATTCCTCAAGAAACGTTTGACTTTGCAAAAGAAATCATGCAAATCATGGCAGACCGGAAAATCCCATACCAGACTGCCATGTATCTGCCTGATGCTTTGCATTGCCTGTTGGAAATGTCTTTTTGCCATCGGGTCTTTACCTGCGTTGTCATGCCGTTACCGGAAGATGGAGACGAGCAGAGCGATAGCCGAGATGATCAGGGCAAGAACTGACAGTTTGTTGGCAAACCGCGTTTCCTTCAGCGAAAGCGTTGACATATTGTTTTCAAAGTTCTTTTCATTTTCTCGGCGATTGATATAGCGTAGATAAAGTTCGCCGTCTTTAGTGATTTGATACACATAGCCGCGTATTTGCATTTTGGCCGGCGAAACTTTTTGCTCGACAAGCTTTTTCTCGCACAGCGTTTTTACTCTTTCTGTCCATTCGGAGGTACAATCCACCGGTCCTTGTGCTATCACGCGCAGCGCGTTCAGATCCTCGGTGGATAGCACCAGCTGCTCAAAATCCATTGTGGTCACTCTTCCTTTGCTTTTCCGTTCTCCAGCACGGCCAGCGCGGCGGCTTTTGCGGCTGCGCGCGCTTCCGGCGTTGCATTTTTATAGGCTGCTTCTACATCAGCCTATTCCCATTTGAGCCCGTCCATCCCGGCGGGCTCTTTTTTTGTGCCCATAAGCTCTTCAACGGTAATGCCAAAGTAGTCCGCAAGCTTTTTACGGCTGGACATTCTGGGAAGAGATCCGTTTTTCCAGCAAGTTGTTGCAGAGTTAGAGAAGCCGAGCTCTTCTGCGACCACCGCTGGCGATTTTCCCTTTTTGCACATTCCGCCAAAAAAACTATTCCAAAACAAATTATTGCCTCCTTCTTTGTGCAGATTGCCAAATTATTAGATTTTATTAGATTTCTGTTGAAATCTAATAAAATCTAAGTTATAATATAAACATACCGAGTGGCTGACCAGAAGTCCCCATACTCTCCGATCGCCGCCGGTACTTCACAGGGCTGCCACGCAGCAGGGTGTCTATAGTCCAGGGGTTCTGCCCCCACACCGTCCTGTTGATCAGGTGCCTATGCGCGGGCACCGGGTGCATAAAGCAGAGGGTCGCGCGTACCTTCCGATCTGCTTTCTGCCCTAAACCCAAAAATATTGTCAAGAGTAAAAATGATAACCGCAATATCATTTTACACCATCTTGTATGGCTTGGCAATGTTTTTATAGCGATATTTTGAAATGATTTTCAACTATGGAGGTGGAAAAACTTGCCGACCATTGAATGGAAAGCCGAAGTAGCCAAGCGCAAAATGATGCTTGGCTGGGGCAACCGTGAACTGGCCTTGCACGCGGGCTTGTCGAAAGGCGTTGTGGACAAATATCTGTCCGGGCACTACCCCAATGAAACGCCCAGAGAACTGATCGAGATCGCTTTGGGAATGAGGTGACGCGGATGTTGGCTTGTCTGATGTGCTTTATGGCAGGCTGCTGCCTGATGGCGTTTTTGTTTATCTGCACCAGAAGGCCTCCCCGAAAAATGCTGGGGGTCTGGCTGGCGTATTTTGGCTTAATTATGGTGCTTTCGTGGCGCATAGGAGGTTTGATGGTATGAGAAGTTGTGCATTTATTTTGGCTGATCTGATGGTCGCCCTGGGACGCGACCCCTACCACGCAGCCTGCACCGAAATGTGGCTGATGGTAATGATCATCGCGCCGGCGCTGGTGCTTGCCCCTTACCTGCTGTGCCGCTGGGACGAGTATATGCGCGCCGAGAACGCCCGGCGGCGTGCGGCGCGGAAGCGGAGAATGGAAAGGTTTGCGAAATAAAATGTATATCATGAATCAAAAACGCGATATCATCGTGAACTTTTCTCAATGCGCGGAAATCTTTATCAGTTCAGACTTGTGCATTAAAGCCAGACCTTCCGGCATTGACAGCGTTTATTACTTGGGAAATTATCCGACCAGAACAGTAGCACAGGCGGTTTTGAACGATTTGTTTACGCACGCGCAGGCAAACAAAACTTACTACATGCCAGACGACGACCGGGCTTTGATTATTGCACGAGCGACAATTTGTGACAGTCCAGATAAATTTTCCTCGAACGGAAAGAAAACGGTTCGTCGAGGTGGCTCATGATTTTACCTATTCTGAACGAAGAGATTCATGTTGACGATGTATTTGAATGCTTGGTCGATAAATCCGTTTTAGAGGTTTGCGAGATCAAGCCAAAAGGCCGATTTTTTCGCCGAGATGGTAGTTTTTATGAGAGAAAAGAACCTCTTGTGATTTTAAAAGACCGAAAAAGCGAGAAAACATTTGAAACCAACTTGATAACCGTTCAAACACTTTTAATGCGGAGGATCTATGAATGAATGATGTTTCTTTTGCACTTCAGCGTAAGGCCAGAGAGCAGATGAAATGCATTCTGATGCAAGACATTTTGCAGGATCCGACCATCTGTAAAATTGAAGGTTTGTCGTATCTTGAGTATCTGAACGAGCTCAAGCAAATCATTGATGGCTTTTTATCAAAACAAGTTGGATGAGTGTTATGGAGGATGTTATGGGATATCCTGCTCACCGCTGCGCATTATGCGGCGCAGCGCTGCCGAAAAATGCCGGGAGCAACAGAAGATTTTGTGATGCGTGCCGCAAGCTCAAAAGAAAAGAGACTAACCGCGTTTGCAATATGCGGCGCAAGGACACTTACTGCGAAAATCCGCCCGTTGTGCGGTATTGCAGCGTTTGCGGCAAGGCGCTCCCGGCGGGGTCTTCTCCGAACCGTAGGTACTGCCTTACTTGCGGCGAGAAGGTGCATCTGGAACTAGCAAGAGAACGCGCCCGGCGGGTTCGGGCAGAAAAACCGAAGGATAAAAAGCCCGCACCGCTGCCAAAGCCTGCACCGAAGGAGAAACTTCCTCGCGGCAGGCACCGCAAGGTAGACAAGCCCTGCAAAGAGTGTGGCACGATGATGTACGGCGTGAACCCCGGCAAAATGTTTTGCGATGCCTGTAAAAAGAGCAGATACGGGAAGTCCAGCGTGGACACCGGCACGCAGACCGACATTGTAAAACCCAAAGAAAAGCCAAAAACCAACCACGATCTGATCGTGGATGATAATGCTGCTGCCGCAGCGAAGGGCATGAGTTACGGCAAGTTTAAGGAGTGGCAGCGCAGACAGAAGGAGTTGAAGGAACGTGGCGAGATCTTCTAGAAACGAAGCGTGGCACGAGAGCTACGCTGCTATATTTGGCCGATATGGCTGCATCCGGCTGACTTTGGAGCAGGTTAGCGTATGTATGGGCATCCCGGCGCGGTATGTGCGCAAGCGCTACCCGGAAGGCTGGTCTAACATGGCCGGGCAGGAAGGCTCCGGCCGCGGCAACACCATCCGGCTGGATACCCTGCTGGATCAGGAATTTGGGACTTACTGAGGAGGAAACGTTATGGAAACTGAAAAAAGCTGTGATATTTTCCGGCGTTTTGCCCCGGCGGGCAGGCTGATTGACCCGGAAAAGGCGGATCAGGCGGTGAAAGACAACGTGGATCGCGGCGCACCGACCCGCGAGACCTCCACCGCAATCCGGTATCTGATACTGGCTGCCATGAGCATTTGCAACGACAGCATAAACGCCTTTGAGCACTATCTGGACGCAAGCGAGGACTACCAGCGGGAAAACGCAGAGTACATGGCACTGGATGACCGCAGGTCTGCCGCACAGATCCAGAGAATCCTCGACGTGATATCTGAGCTGGAGGGGCTGGAAGAACATTAAGACTTTTTGGAGGTGGCGCAAAATGGCAAGCAAAAATGGAATGCGTACCCGCGAGCGGATCTGCTATCTGATCGGCAAGTATCAGTGCCGGATGGAAGATGAACGCATTTCCGACCGGGAGAAAAAGATCTACGCGGACGTTCTGGAAGATCTCCGGCATCTTCTGGAAACGGCAATGCAGGAAGGGCTTCAGAGCTAACTTTCCGGTTTTACACCAATGGCGGCAGGTGGGTAAACAAAAGCCGCTGCCAGCGCAATGCGCAGAACAAAACTATGGAGGTATGTATTATGAGCTACGAACGTAAAGGCGGGCATTTCCGCCGCCAGTACAGCGCACAGGCCAAGAAGGCCGGCGAAGCCATGATGAAGGTGATGCGGTACTTTGCAGAGCCGCTCAGCGTGCAGGACGCGCGGGATGCGTGCACCTTCTGCCGCAACATCTTGGAAAGCCAGGTGCGCGGATGCCCGTACAATGACGCAGCGCTGGAAGCGGAGGAGGGCCTGGATGCGGTTGCAAACGCTGATGAGCCCGATGCCTAAATCCCCCACCTACGAGGAGACCGCAACCGGCTACGCCATTGCCGCTATGCGCATGGCAGAGCTGCCGCCGGATACCATCCAGCAGGTGGTTGCGGAGATGCGCGTTATGATCGACAAGTATTCACTGGCAGAGGCGGCGCAGATCGCCACCTCCAGCCCCTACTGATGGAGGTGGTAAGGTTGGCAACGCCAAAAGCTTCCGGGCGCGGCAGGCCCCAGAAAAACGCTTCTGCGGCTGTTTGTGCCCCAGACGTCAAGTTCCCCGTTGAAGTGCCAAAAGCCCCGCAGACAGCCCCGCAGGCGGTCTTGGTGCTGATTAAGGCCATCAGCGAGGATGCAATCAAGCTGAAACTGCTCCCCGGCGCCAATGCCGTGCGCGATATGATGGACAAAACCTTTGGCGCTGCGGGCTGGACCATGCGGCGCTATTTTGCCGATGGGCGGCTGTGGTGTCAGGTGGGCGTATACAGCCCGCAGGAGCGGGAGTTCGTGTACAAGGACGCGGGCGGGCTTTCTCTCCCCTGCCGTGACCCGGCTCTGATGCGGGAGGTCACCAGCTTTGTGTCCGCTGCCTCCTTCTGGGGTGTCGGCAGGGACGTGATGGAGCTGGACGACATTGTGCTTAAGAGCACGCAGGTGCCCATCGTCAAGGATGACAAGGGCGTTTGCCGACTGCAAACCAGCCTGAAGGTCGATCGCTTCGCCTACGATGACGCGGGCAGCATCACCATGGTGCAGTTCGTCACCGGCGAGGGTAAGAAAATCTTATGGCCAGAGGCGTGATCGGTAAGCTGCCGGTGGTATATGACCCGGTCGCCCGGCGGGTGGTCCTGGAAAACTCTGCGGAATTTGTGGAAACACAGATCCGGCAGAAGCTGGACGAGCTGGCGCACGGCAAGCCGCTGCATCTGATTTTGTCGGTAGATCTCGAACGCAAAAGCCGTACCCTGCCCCAGAACCGCATGATGTGGGCGCTGCTTACCATCATGGCCGACCACTACAACGGCGGGCGCACCGGCGGTGTGACCCCGGAGGATTGCTACACCGAAATGCTGGAGCAGTACGGTGCGGCGTTCGACTATCTGGAAGTGCCGGTGGGTGCTGTGCCCATCTTGCGCAAGTCTTACCGGCTGGTGCACGTTGTGGAGCTGCTGGACAACAACCGCTGCACCGTCAAGTGCAGCCAAGGCTCCAGCACGTTCAACACACAGCAGATGGGGCAGCTGATCGACGGAATATTTGACCGGCTGGCGGAAATGGGCGTCAACGACCCCAATGTTACCGCCTACTGGCAAGAGTGGCAGGAGGTGCCGAAAAAATGATTGACCGAACATCTTACGAATACAAGCTGCTTGTGCGGTTGTACCAGCTTTTAGAACGCGGAAGGCGCTTGAAAGACAAGGAGTTTATTTTGACTGTTTGGCCAAAACTTATGTCTGCCACACAATTGTACATTCAGTACGCAAAGGACGCATTTACTTTTTCGGGGATGTCAGAATGCGTTTCTTTCAGAAATCGTAATTTTGGTCTGCCACTACGGTTTACTAATGAAACAATTTTTGATATGTGCATGTTGGACGAGGAGGAGTGATTGTATGACACAGAAACGGTTTAAAAAATTGCTGATGGCTCGCGGCGTCAGTGCAATCTACGCACGCGGCCTTGTGGAGTACATGAAGGAGCTTCGGCAGACCATTGAACAGGGTGAGGACCTTGTGCTGCTTGCGGATGCCGTCACCTGCGAGTTTAAGCCGGCTAGGATCTACCCCTACGCAGAGACCTACAAGCGGATCTTGGAAGGGCGTGATTTCCTTGTCTGAATCTATTATGCAGTCCCGGCGGGAGTGTTACGTTTGTCGGATGAAGTACGGCGTTGTGACCGTTAAGGACTTGGAGGAGCACCATGTGCTCAACGGGCCGCTGCGGCCGGTGGCTGAGCAGTACGGCTTGAAGGTCTATCTCTGCCACCGGCACCACAACGAGCCGGGCTACAGCGCCCACTTTGACCATAAGCTGCGCCTGTATCTGAAAAAGCAGGCACAGCGCAGCTTTGAGGATGTGTATGGTCATCGCCAGTGGATGGCGGTGGTCGGAAAGGATTATTTGAGATGCTCAACGTTGTAGCGATCATGGGCAGACTTGTCGCAGACCCAGAGCTGCGCACCACACCGGCGGGGCATAGTGTGTGCAGTTTCCGCATAGCGTGCGACCGCAGCTATGTGCAGCAGGGCCAGGAACGGCAGGCAGATTTTATTGATATTGTGGCATGGCGGCAGCAGGCTGATTTTGTGTCCAAGTACTTCCGGAAAGGCAGCATGATCGCCGTTGAGGGCAGCTTGCAGACCCGGCAGTATCAGGACAAGAACGGCAGCAACCGCACCGCTGTGGAGGTCGTGGCAAACAATATCAGCTTTGCAGGTACAAAGCGTCAGGACAGTCAGAGCGTGCCCTCCTACGAGCAGCAGACTGCAAGCTATGTGCAGCAGGCAAAAGCCGCACAGAACGCCTCACAACCCGCCTACACGCAGGGCAGCATGGATGATTTTGCCGTGATAAACGATGACGACGATCTGCCGTTTTAGGGAGGGTAAGGAATGAGCAAAATAAAACCGAAACAGGACAGTTATGTTGTCCTGCAGCGCTGGATGCGTACAGAGCTTGGCTTGAAGGGCAACGAACTGACGGTGTATGCCATCATTTACGGCTTCTCACAGGACGGCGAGAGTGTCTACAAGGGCGGGTACGGCTACCTTGCAGACTGGATAGGTCTGAGTGAAAACGGTGCCCGGAACATCGTCAAGAAGCTTGTGGCACGCGGACTGCTGAAGGAGCTTAAAACCATGGTGGGCGGCATCCTCGTGAACCAGTACGTTGCAGTCCGAAATCCAACCCCGGAAACGGTGCCGGAGGATGGCGCAGACCCCTACAAAAATTGTACCCCTACAAAAAATGTACCCCTACAAAAAGTGTATCCAGACCCCTACAAAAAGTGTATCCAGACCCCTACAAAAAGTGTAGACAGGAAATATATAGGGAAACCTATAGGGAAACCTATCTATCCGCGCGAGGAGCGCGGAACGGATACGATGGATGGATTGGATACCGCACGAGAGGATGTCTTGGAACGATTCCGGGAGCAGCTGGAACTGGACACGCTGGAGCGCCGGTACGAGCCTGAGAAATTGGAGGAACTGCTGGACAACATTGCGGACATGTACTGCTGCCCCAGCATGATTCAGACCATCGGGCAGTATCCGCAGACCACGCAGTCCATCCGAAAGCGGCTGGACAAACTTACCAGCCAGCACATCGAGTACGTTCTGGATGCCCTGCTCAACAGCACAAAGCCTGTCCACAACATCAGGGGCTACATACGGGCGGTGCTGCTGAACGCTCCTACTACCATGGAGCATTACTATCAGGCAAAGGGCAACAGCATCGCAGCCGGCGGAGGAGGTAGGTGCTGATGCAGGAGATCTGGAACGAGGAGCTATACCCTCTCCCGAAGAGCAGCCCTTGCCGCAGCTGCCCCTGTAAGGCGTGCTCGCAGAATTATTACAAGAAATGCACAACATGGCTTGCGTGGTTTGCAAAAAGCTGGAACAGCATCCAGCAGCAGGCCGCAAAAGCCGCAAGAATTTGAGAATGGGGATATCGTCATGAGAACAATGGCAAAAATCGCGATCATCAACCTGAAAGGCGGCGTGGGAAAATCCGTCACCGCCTGCAACCTCGCCTGCCTGCTGGCAGAGATCTGGTCCCGGCGGGTGCTGGTGATGGATCTGGACAAGCAGGGCAACACCACCAAGTTTTTCAACCGCTTTGCCTACGGACGCAAGACCATGGGCGATGTGCTCACCCTGACCGCTACTATGCAGGATGTGATCATGCAGACGGATTTTGAGCACGTAGATCTGGCACCCAGCAACATGGAGATGCTGCTGGCCAACAAGAACGTGATGCTGGATGTGCTGCGGCCGCAGTGGGACAGGCTGCGCAAGGCACTGGACACCATCCACAACGACTACGATTACTGCATTATCGATTGCCCGCCTGACATCGACATGGCCACCGTCAATGCGCTGGCTGCCGCCGACTGGGTGATCATCCCGGTGGATTGCGACGAGTGGGCGATGGACGGCATGAGCGAGATCCGCGAGCAGGTGGATGCCATCCGGGATGCCTACAACCCGCAGCTGGAAGTGATGGGCGTGCTGGCAACCAAGTACACCCGTGGCAGGTACAGTGTGGACACCATCAACGAAATCGCCAACATGGACCTGCCCGCCTTCCGCAACCCGGATAACAGCATTTTGCGCATCGATTACAGCGTGAAAGTCAAGGAAGCCAAGGCACGGCACTTGCCGGTGCACAAGGTCTGCCGGAACATCAAGACAAGCGCCCAGTATAAGGCGTTGGCGCAACTGGTGAAAAAATGCGTGGAGGGCGAGTAATATGCACTTGATTGACGCAGAAAAAGTTGCAGACGCTTGGAAAAGCGCCGGTCGGAAACAGAAAGATAAAGCAGAAAAGCTTATGATGTCCGGCAATGCAGAAGATTTTATAAAGGGCGCAATCGAAGAAGCGTGTGCCGAAATGATGATAGGCCTTGCAGATTCGTTGATGAAAGAAGTACCGGAAATCACAAATTGTAAGTTTCACGAGATAGGCGAAAAAGCCCCAATGGACAAAGATTTGCTTTTGTTCGATGGCGTAAACTATGCAGTTGGGACAGCTATGCATTCAGGCGAGATGTTCGAAAAGTATGGAGACGATCTCGGATTTGATGAAGATAGTGTAAAAAAATGGCTAGTCATCAGTGAATTGGAGGAACTGAAATGAGCACAGGATTGTTGAACAGCCTGATGAACGCCCAGAGCCAGACGGCCACCCCGGCGGGGCAGCAGATGCAGGTGGTGATGATTCCGAGCCGGAATATCATCCCGAACCCGGACAATGACGAGATCTACACCATCGGCAACATGGATGGTCTGAAGGACGACATCCGACAGCACGGCCTCCGGCAGCCGCTGGAGGTCATCCCGGTAGAGGGCGAGCCGGATCGCTATATGCTGATCAGCGGGCACCGGCGCTGGGCTGCGTGCGGAATCTTGTCGGCGTGTGGCGAATCCCGGTTTGACGCTCTTCCCTGCCTGATCCGGGAAAGCCACGGCAAACTTGATGACCGCATTGCGCTCATCACGGCGAATGCCACCGCCCGTGACCTGACCGATGGTGAGCGTCTGGCGCAGTATGAGGCGCTGAAGGATGCGCTGACCAAGAAAAAAGCAGCCGGAAAGCTGGAAGGCAAGGTGCGTGACGAGGTTTGCCGCATTCTGGGCTTATCTACCGGTGCTGCCGCCCGCTTGAACGTGATTGCATCCTGTGAGAATGAGCTCATCAAAGAGCGCTTGAAGGCCGGAGAGATCGGCTTGATGGAAGCGTACCGCAGCGCACAGGATTATGCGCGTTTTATGGGTGCTGCACCGGAAGAACCGGAGCAGAAAGAAGAACCTGCGGAAACGGAACCGGTGAACCCGGATCATGCTGAACAGAAATCGCCATTGGATGCCATTGCAATGGTGGAAAAGGCTCACGAGGAGCAAAGGAAAGTCCAGACTGATGCACCGCAACCTGTTGTAAGCAAAAAAACTCCGCTCCCATCCGTGTATAGCGGACAAAAATGCGATTATTCTGCATCGCACCGGTGCGAAAATGAAGCCGGTCTGAAGCATTTTATCAAGCATGGTGAAATCCACGGCTGTGCAGGGTGCTGCCGCGAATGCAAGAACAAAGATACCTGCGAATACAGTTGTGTGTATGCTTCCAAGGGCAAAGAAACGCAGGAGCAGCCGAAAGAGCAGCCCCATGGCCGGGACACGCTGCACAAGCTGGCAGAGAAAACGCTGGGTGCAAAGGCTGCGTGGGAACTGGCGTGGGAAGATGCGCGTTTCCGGCTTGCGTATTACAAGCAGCCTCTGCCCGGCGGGGCAAAGTTGTGGAAGCGGATAGACACCACCAGAGAGGATGCCGGACAGATCTGTGATGACTACGCCATCATTCTGCAGGATAACAGCTTTTTTACCTGCGGCTGGATAGGTTTCCACTCCGGCATTACGGATATTCTGACAGATTACTTTGATCTAAAATAAATTTTGGGAGGTTGCCGGATGAAGCCACATGAATTTCGCCGTCTGTATGCGATACCCTACGACATTGCCAAACGTCGGCAGCGCATCGAGCGGCTGAAGATCCTGCAGGCAGATGGTCCACAGGCTGCCTCGGATGTGGTAAAAGCTTCTCACGGCGAGGGCAACAGCTGCGTTCTCGGTCATGTGACAGTGACCGGGACCGCAGATTCCTCCTACAACCAGCGCGCTGCGGAGATCCGGCGGCTGAAAGACATCAACCGTATGCAGAACAAGCTGTACAACATCGGCGTGCACATGGTGGAGGACTGCGATGATCCAGAGCTTCGGGCAATGCTCTCGGCGATCTGCGTAGAGGGCAAAAAGCCGCAGGACGTTGCTGTGGAGCTTACCGAGCGGGGCTTTGATGTGGATGCGGAATCCATTCGCCGGAGGGTTTACCGGTGGATCCAGAAGAATGTGGGGTGATCTTGTGGGCAGCAGCCTGCTAACAGATGAAGGATTTAAAAGACTTGCAAGCGATCTCGAATCCGGGTTGATTACTTTTGAGCAAGCCCGTGCAGCTGGGTTGGAAGCTGAAATAGGGCGTTACCTAGACGCTGCCAGATATGCAAACTATGCGACTTTTTCGCAAAATTGTTCTGGACAAAAGAACGCTGAAGTGTTTAGCCAGTTGCACTACGAGATGGGCAAAAGCGATTTCAACGCATGTGATGGATGCTCGGAACTCACTTCGCTTTATGCGAATGACACGATAGTTGAACAAATATGCGAAGACCATACATGCCCTATCTGGATTGAAAATCACCCAGAATGTAAAAACCGAAGAGTTAAAACCATCACGATTGAAGAACTGAAAAAGAAAAAGCGCTTGAAAATCCATGTGCAGGGTGCAAATTCAGGAAATACCATGATTGGTTAGAACCGACGTGGACTGGTTTTTCTCAGCATTACTACGATTGCGAAAAACCGGGTTGCCCGATGTGGAGCAGTCTGTGGTGGAGAAAGAACGACGATGGGACAACCCTTATGGATCAGCAGCCGATAAGGCTGACAAGAAAATTTCAGCACGCAGTATATGGAATCGTTCGATTTCTTAATGAAATTGTTGAGTTTCTGTTGAATTGATGGATGGAAGGTAATTTTATGAATTGTAGTTCTTGCAGGGCACGTTATCTGTGCTCTTTGCGGACTGAGCCAAACTCTCTTGCGTGTATATTAACGCTGACCACTTACGGACAGAGAGAAGAAAGCCCGTACCAAACACCCGGAACGCCGAAGTTTTGCCCGATTTGCGGGAAACCGTTGCGGGTTATCGGCACCGAACGATTTTGCAACAATGTCCAGTGCGTAAACAGATACATTCCGATGGAGGGGGGACACAATAGACCATGGGAGAAAGAAGATTGATCGATGCCAATGCAGCCATTGAGAATGCAGACAAGCGTTATAGCGAATGGAACCTTGCCATGGCTGCGGCAGAAGGGAACCGGCAGATCAGTATGGTTTACAAAAAGCAGGAGCTTTTCAAAGCCGTGAGGAAAGTTATTGAAAGCTGCCCTCCCATTGACCCGGAAAGCCTGCGGCCTGTGTCTGAGTGGGAACTGAACCCGGACAGATGGACGTGTGAATGGTTTCGCTGCAAAACGTGTCACCACCTTTCCTGCTGCGCAGATCCGTTTTGTGGTGGGTGTGGAGCTAAAATGAAAAACGCTGGTGCTTCCACGGATGATCTCAACGAGCCGAAAGAAGAAACTTTTGACATGGGGTGAACTTATGCTTTTGTTTTACTGGCTGGCAGCCACTGTTCTTATGGCTTGCCTGAGCATTCCGGCGTGTATGCTTTCCGTGCGGTGGGCATGGAAAAGCGGGTGGACAGTGCGGAAGATACTCATGGTATTCACTCCCGCATCTGTCGTACTGGGCGGCGTTCTTGGATATACGATGGCGTGTCTTGCGCTCAAAATAGCCGGTTTTTGCTGATTGACACAAAATTCACATTGTACCACTTCTCTGCGTAGCTACGCAAAAGCCGTGTCACAAAATGGTCGGAATGTCACAAAAAGGTCGAAATGTCCGGAATGTCACATTTTGATGTGCTAAAATTATAATGCAGACATTGATGGAAACGTGAATGATCTGCATCCTCATGACGAGACCCGGCGGGAAGCATAGCACAGTCTTTCGGAATCTTCCTGTGCTCAATGGATCACCGCACCGTCCGCTTCAAGATCCAGCGGTGCACACAAAACAAATTCAAACCCGGCGGGAAGCATAGCACAGTCTTTCGGAATCTTCCTGTGCTCAATGGATCACCGCACCGTCCGCTTCAAGATCCAGCGGTGCACACAAAACAAATTCAAACCCGGCGGGAAGCATAGCACAGTCTTT
>ERZ773181.666-NODE-666-length-35087-cov-3.182233_pt1 | contig 35087 bp, 29 predicted proteins | sample MGYA00581001_ERZ773181 | MGnify/ENA primary metagenome ERZ773181 (study PRJEB29015, sample SAMEA2737780) | human gut metagenome | biome: human gut; feature: human-associated habitat; material: faeces | place: China | collected 2012 ...
CTCACTCATTTTAAGGTTATATTGATAATTCAAATCCAAATAAAGACGAATTTCTTCGGCAAGTGAATACTTCACATTATTATTGAAATGGATATTTAACTCTTCATACAACATTGCGAAAATATGAAGAAGTATACTATTTGATTCAAAATATTCAGCATCTGTATTAAAGGATAAATCTAATAGACGTTCAATCTGTTTATAATATTGATTCACGTCAACATTATGAATAATGTATTGATCATGTGAATCTTTTGTAAGGGAATAAAAATATTGTTCCGCATTAATACCTAAGAAATTGACCCATCCATATTTCCATGGATGGTTTTTATCTGCTTGATAGGTAGCCACCTCATTGGCAGGAATGAGGAAAATATCTCCTGCCTTGACATCAAAGGAATGTTCATTAATAGTCAGTTGTCCTTTTCCAGAGAAGACAAAATGCATCACATAATAAGATCTTACAATAGGTCCATAGGTATATTCACTTTTACATTGTTCTATTCCAGCACTGTATAAAGACAAATCCGTATTGGCTTTATAGGTTTTACTGTGAATACGTTCTTTATATTCTTTCATATGATCCCCTAAGTTAGTTTTTTCCATATATTCGTTATGTATTTCTATTCTTATTATATTCTTGACGTTGTTTAATGTAAATAAAGTGAGGGTTATGTATGAAAAATAGAAAACAAGCATATCATATAGAAACAGAAAAAGGGTTAATCAATGACCCAAATGGGCTTTCCTATTTTAAAGGAAAGTATTATGTCTTTTTCCAATGGAATCCTAATGTGACAGACCACTCTTATAAAGTATGGGGAAAAACAACCTCTCAAGACCTTATTCATTGGAGTGAGCCTGTTATCGCATTACAAGCTTCTGAAGCTTATGACAAGGATGGGACGTATTCAGGAAGTGCAGTCGGTGATGGTGAGACATTATCTCTTTATTATACAGGAAATGTGAAGAGAGAAGGCGTAAGATATCCTGAACAATGTCTTGCACAATCAAAGGATGGTGTTCATTTTAAGAAATATGGTTCTGTACTCTCTCTTCCTGATGATTATACAGGTCATTTTAGAGATCCTAAAGTGACTAAGGAGGATGTCTGGAAAATGATTATTGGAGGACAGAATAAGAAGACTGGAAGAGGAAATATTATTCAATATACATCAATAGATGGAACCTCTTTTAAGTTTAATAAAATCATCGGAATATCCAAACAGTATGAAATGATAGAATGTCCTGACTTATTTACACTTGATGCTCATGAAGTATTAATTTATGGCTTGCAGTCAAGAAATAATGATACGGATGAATGTCTTGATGCACACGCTGTTTATTTAATAGATACATTGAGTGATTTAGATAAAGGACTGCATATAGATGAAGGGTATGATTTTTATGCACCACAAACATTTGTGGATGCTCAAGGAAGACGTATTATGCTTGCCTGGATGTCGCGTTTTAGTGATGCACAAGAAGTAGAATTCGCTAAGGATGGACATATTCATTGTTTAACAATGCCTCGTGAATTATCTGTAAAAAAAGGAAAATTGATACAGTCACCTGTAAGGGAGATGTATGAATTATGCCATGAAATTCCTTATACGAATCATATGAAAATACAAAGACAGGCGATGATAGAAATCAGTCCCTTGGAACATATATCTTTTTCAATCAATAAGGAATTAAGCATTCACTTTAATGAAGGCATAAGTATTGAACGCTATGATTGGGCAGAACAGAAATATCAAAAGAAATCATGGCCTATAAAAATCAATCATATGGAAATATGGCTGGATACATCAAGTGTAGAAATATTTGCGAATAACGGAGAGTTTGTTTATTCTGCACGTCTTGATCCACAGGCTGAAGACTTACTTCTTGCAAGTAGTAAAGAATCACAAAATATCAACGTATACAGATTGGAGATTTAAAATGATTACAATAAATAATAGTATAATTCATCTTAGAAATACACATATTAGTTATATATTAGAAGTATTAGACCAAAAGTACATTTTACAAAGATATATAGGGAAACCACTTCGTCATTATCATAAAAGTCCAATGACTTACTACAAACGCGGCTACAATACTGAACATGATGTCAGTATCGAAAATGCATCTTTTGATGATCTTCCTTTTCTCTATCCACAATTAGGTCATGGAGATTATCGTATACCTGCCATTGAAGTAGAAGCACACCATCAACGTTATTGTGAATTATTGTTGAAGGAAGTGCATGTACTAGATGAAAAGAAGACTCTTTCAGGATTACCCTCACTTAAAAGTCATGGCAGAAGTGAGACACTAGAAGTAGTCTATGAAGATAAGCATATTGGCTTAGAAGTTAGTCAATATATCACTATTTATGAGGATTTAGGCGTTCTTTCATTTTCAGCTTCTTTTAGAAGCTGTAAAGAAGATCTTATTCTTTATAATACACAATCTGTTTCTTTAGAACTTCCATCACAGGATTATCAAGTGATGACAATGTATGGCTTACATGCAAAAGAAGGTAATATTCAGCTATCTGCACTTAATACAGGTATATTTCAAATAGAAAGTACAAGAGGCAGCAGTAGTCCACAAATGCATCCATTTGCGGCATTAATATCAGGTTCTGATATATATGCAATGCATTTTATTTATAGTGGAAATTATTGTTGCAAGATACAAAAGGATTCATTTGGAAAAGTTCGTATGCAGATGGGTTTACATCCTTCTATGAATAATTGGCACTTACATAAAGGAGAAGAATTCTATACACCTGAAGTTGTCGTGAATTATAGTAGTACAGGTTTAGAAGGAATGAGAATGAATTTCCATGAGCTCTATCGTCATCACTTATTACCACAATCACAGGAATTACCTCCTGTATTATTAAATACCTGGGAAGCTATGTATTATGATGTGTCTTTAGAAAAGATTGAAGAACAGGCCAAATGTGCGAGTGAACTAGGTATTGAATTATTTGTGTTAGATGATGGCTGGTTTAGAAAAGAAAATAATAGTCGTAATTCTATGGGAGACTGGAAATGTAATACAAGCAAACTTCCAGGTGGTATACAAAAAGCGGCTGAACTTGTTAAATCATATGGTTTGAAGTTTGGCTTATGGTTTGAACCAGAAGCAATCAGTAAAAACAGTGATTTATATATACAGCATCCAGATTATGCATTATCAGTAGATGGATATGAACCTACTTTAGGTCGTCATGAATATCTTCTTGATTTATCTAGAGAAGATGTCCAGAATTATTTAATTCATATGCTCGATTCCTATCTTTCTACAGGACTTATTGATTATATCAAATGGGATATGAATAGACCGATGAGTGATGTATGTTCTCATATATCTCAGTATAGTACAGAAGTGGCTCATAGATATATGCTTGGTCTTTATCATGTGCTTGATGTGATTACGTCTCGTTATCCAGATGTTCTTTTTGAAGGATGTTCAAGTGGAGGTGCACGTTTTGATCCAGGTATCTTATGTTATATGCAGCAGAACTGGGCCAGTGATAATACGGATGCACTCGATCGCAGTGTGATTCAAGATAGTTTTAGTCTGCTTTATCCACAATCAGTGATAGGTGCACATATCAGTGCTGTTCCTAATCACCAGACAGGACGTATTACATCCTTAGAGACACGTTATGATATCGCAAAACTATTTAACTTAGGTTATGAACTTGATCTTACAAAGTGTACAGATGATGAATTAGATGATATTAAGAAGCAGATTCAGGAATATAAAATAATAAGAAAAGAAACACTCAACGGTGAATTACATGCTCTTGAATGTAATGAAAATCATTTGGGTTGGGAAGTAGTCAGTCTTGATAGAAAGACTATTTATATTGTCATAATGACTCGTTTTTATAATCCTCTGACTGCCCAGAAGTACTTTAAATTAACATACTTAGATGAAGATTCTGATTATTTAGAATGTCGTACACAAGAAATATACGGTGGAGATGAACTGCAGCATATTGGCATATGTGTACCTTTAGAACATGGTGATTTTAAGACTTACACATTTATATTAAAAAAAGTATAAATAGTTAGAAAAAGCCATATTTATATTATGTTATTCCATTCAATTAATGTGCTTTACGAGGTATAAATATAATCAGTAAAGCGCTTAACAAATTAAAAAGGAAAGGTTAGAAAAATGAACGATAAAGAACTTGCATTAAAGATTATTGAATTAACTGGGTCAAAAGAAAACATTAGTTCAGTAAGACATTGCGCAACAAGATTGCGTTTAGTAGTAAAAAACAAAGATAAAATCAATGTAAAAGCAATTGAATCTTTAGATAAGGTAAAAGGATCATTCTTCAATTCAGGACAGTATCAGATTATTCTAGGGACAGGTTTAGTAAATCGTGTCTATGATGAAGTAATCAAGGTGACTGGAGAAGAAGGTAATAACAACGATGAAAAAATAGTATACGGAAATAAATTCCAAAGAGCTATAAGAACATTCTCTGATGTCTTTGTGCCAATTATTCCTGTACTTGTCGCAACAGGTTTATTCATGGGTCTAAGAGGCTTATTGACTCAAGAAGCTATCTTGCATCTTTTTGGTTTAACAACTAAGAGTGTTCCTGCAAACTTACTTACATTTACACAGGTATTAACGGATACCGCATTCGCATTCCTTCCTGCACTTGTATGCTGGTCAACATTTAAAAACTTTGGTGGCAGTCCTGTAATTGGAATTGTATTAGGTTTAATGCTTGTAAGTCCTAGTCTTCCAAGTGCATATGATGTTGGCTCTGGTGCTGCAAAACCATTGATGTTCTTCAATTTCTTAAAGGTATCTGGTTATCAGGGTTCTGTATTACCTGCCTTTGTGACAGGTATTCTTGGTGCCAATATGGAGAAATGGTTAAGAAAACGTATTCCAGATGCATTAGATCTTATTCTTACTCCATTCCTTACATTACTTATTGGTATGACAGTCGCATTATTTGCGATTGGTCCAGTTCTTCATACAGTTGAAACAGGTGTATTATTTGTAGTTGAAAAATTATTGCAGTTACCTCTAGGTCTTGGTGGTTTCTTATATGGAAGCTTTGGACAGTTACTTGGTATCTTTGGTATTCATCATATCTTAAACTTCTTAGAAATCAGTATGTTAGCCAATGATGGCTGGAACTATTTAAACCCAATTGGTACTTGTGGAAACATTGCACAGGCAGGTGCTGTATTAGCTATCGCAATTAAAGTTCATGATCAGAAAATGAAACAGGTTGCTTATCCATCTGCTTTATCTGCTGCATTAGGTATTACTGAACCTGCAGTATTTGGTGTAAACCTTCGTTTAGTAAAACCATTTATCGCTGCAATGATTGGTGGAGGTGTTGGTGGATTCCTTGCTTCTATCTTCCATCTTAAAGCAACAGGAATGGGTATTACAGGTATTCCTGGTACATTACTATATCTTAATAATCAGTTACCATTCTATATTCTTGTTAACTTAGTCGCATTTGCGGTGGCTTTCTCTATTACATGGTTATTCTGTGTTCCTAAGACAGAAAAAGAAGAAGTCGTAGAACCAAAAGAAGAAAAAGAAGTTTCTAGTGAATCTTTATTTGCGATTGCATCAGGAGATGCGATTGAAATGAGTGCAATCAAGGATCCTATGTTTGCAGAAGGTATTATGGGACCATGTGCAGCTATTGAACCAGCTGATGGTAAGATCTATGCTCCTGCAGATGGTACAATCAGCTTTATCAGTGAATCAGAACATGCAATTGGAATCATCACAAATGAAGGTGCAGAACTTCTTCTACATTTAGGTATTGATACAGTAAAAATTACCGATGAAAAAGTATTTGATACAAAAGTCACAATGGGACAGAAAGTCAAAAAGGGTGATATTCTCACTGTAATGGACTTAGATGGAGTAGAAAGACATCAGTGCCAGAAAACAGTTATTACGATTGTCACTAACCATAACAGCTATACTGATATTGCTCAGGTGAAAACAGGTTCAATTACGCCTGATGATATTATTATGGAGTTATCACTTTAGTCAGTTCTTTGAACTGACTTTTTTGGAGAATAGTATGAAAACAATTGTCAGTGATCTAGATGGCACATTACTTAATAGTTATGGAGTAGTAGATTCCTTCACTAAGGACGTATTGAATACATCGCCTATTTATAGAATTATTGCGACAGGACGTAGTTACAAGACAGCTTCTCCTTTGTTGAAGGGAGTAGATATAGATTATTATGTATTATTGAATGGTGCAGAATGTCGAAATAGTCAGGGAGATATTCTTTATAAAGAAAATATCTATCTAAAGATTGCACATACTATTATGAATGGCTTATTAGAACGTCATATAGATTTTGAAATTAATACGGAAGAAGGGGATTATTCTACTGATACTGTATTTTGTGAGACAACAGCACAACTTTCAGAACAACATCTTCAAGATTATAAAGAAATAAGAAAGATATTTGTATTTGTGCATGATGAACAGAAAATCAATCAAATCAAATACTGGCTTGATCAAATAGAAAGAATTAATGTCACTTCATCATCCTGGTGGAATATTGAAGTTACATCAATGAATGCGAATAAAGCACTTATGGTAAAAAGAGTGATAGAAACACTTCATCCTTCTGATGATGTTTATGTATTTGGTGATGGTTATAATGATCTGAGTCTTTTTAAAGACTACAAGCATACACGAGCTATGAGTAATGGTGTGAATGCACTAAAACAGATAGCAGAAAAAGTGATTGACAGTAATGATAATCATGGTGTTGCGAAAGAAATAATTGATTTGGTTAAGGACTAGAAAAAGCAGGCGGCGCCTGCTTTTAAATTATTTCAAAATATTTTAATGCGTTATATAAACCATTTTCATCGATATCATCTGTGACATAGTCTGCAGCTTTTTTAACATCATCTCCTGCATTACCCATGGCAACAGAAATCTTTGTATAGTCAAACATGTCAATATCATTTTTGCCATCACCGAATGACATTGTTTCACTTTGATCAATGGAATAATACTTTAATACTTCATGAATACCATTCTGTTTACCACCCATCGCAGGAATGATATCCACTGCCTGAGGGTTCCATTGTGTTTCTTTACAATGAGGCATAAGTTCTTTAATTTCTTTTAACCTTTCATCATTTGTATCATAAGGAATGACCTGATAAATAGGATGTGTATAACCTCTATGAATATCTCCTAATTCTGGTAGTGGTGTAGAAATAGCTTTCTGTACTTTTTCTACTACTTCGTTATTAAAGTTGATATACATGAGTTCATCTTCTACAAATATGCAAGGCATATGGTTTGTATCTACATAATTGATGATGTTGTTGATGTCTGTTTGTTCAATAGGAAGTCCATAAATCATTCCTTCTTTATTGAAACAATACTGTCCATTTAAAGTGATACAGGCATCAAACTCTAAATCCTGTATAGGAAGATCCCTCATCTCACTTAAATGTCTACCTGTCGCAACAAATGTAAGTATACCTTTTTCTTTTAATAGTCTTAATGCTTCTTTAGTAGATTGTGGAACACTATAAGTGTTATGCGAAAGTAATGTTCCATCTATATCAAAGAAAATTGCTTTTATCATATTTCATCCTCCTCGTCTTATTTATCATACTAAAAAAAGTTCCAAAAAGGAACTTTTACATGAAACTACTAAAATCATGATTAATAATTTCTTTACAAGAGAAGATTCCATCTTCATATGTACATACAAAGATAGCACAGTTCTTAATACCTTTCTTATAGTGAGCTACATTATATTCTTCAAAGTTTCTAATAAAGTTGGCACAAGCAGCTCCATGAGATACAACAAGGACATTATCACCTTTTGTATTTTCCATGATTTCTGTAATTGTCTTTACAACTCTTTTCTGTACTTCATCCTGTGATTCTCCACCATAAGTTTTAAAGTAATCTAGATAAGGAAATGGTGGATTAAGACATTCATCTTTTCCTTCAAAGACACCAAAGTTCATTTCTTTTAACCCCTTTAAACGTGTATAAGGCATATTATGATGTGTCACTATTTCAAGTGTATCACTTGCTCTTTCACTTGTGCTGCAATAAGCATCATCAATCTGAATATGATTGTCATCAAACCATTTTCCAGCTACTTCTGCCTGTTTAATTCCAATTTCTGTAAGAGGTGCATCACACCATCCTTGAATCTTATGTTGTGCGTTAAATAAAGTCTGTCCATGACGCATTAAATAAAGTGTTTTCATTGTAATTTCTCCTTTATATTTGTACAATAAAATTATAAAACATGGTAGTTACTACCGAGCAAGAAAAAGGAGAAAATATTTATGTATACGATGAAAGAGGTATGTCAAATAGTTGGGTGGAGCTATGAAACATTGAAATATTATTGTAAAGAAGGTCTTATACCAAATGTGAAAAGAGATAAGAATAACTATCGTGTCTTTGATGAAAATAATATCGAATGGATCAAAGGCTTACAGTGTTTAAAGAAATGTGGAATGAGTTTAAAGGATATGCGCATGTATCTTGATTATTGTATGCAGGGTCCTGTTTCTATTCCTGAGCGTGTAGATATGCTTAATGAGACAAAAGAAGATTTAGAAAGAAGATTAGCGGAAATACAGGAATCATTAAACTATATTGAACAGAAGAAAGAACTCTATAGAGATATGCAGGAAGGTAAGAAGCCTTATGTAAGTTATGTATATCATGTAGAGAATTAGGTGATACTATGATAGGTACAGTAGATTTTAATATGATTCTAGAATTGAATCGTTTATTGAAGAAGAAAGGCTATGATTATTCTGTTCATTCTATTGGTGGATGTGCAAGTTGTGGTCTTAATTTGAAATGTGAGGGAAAAGAAAGTGATTTAGAAGATGTGATGAAGGTCATAAATGACTTTCTTAAGAAGAAGTGGTTAAAGGCTGTTCCTAGTCTAGAAGATCCCTATACTCTTGGTATCATCTCTACATTTCATAAGGAGGACAAGTGATGTTTCAGTTAAACTATCAAAGTCATAAATCTGTCTATGAACAGATTGTAGATAATATTAAGGAACAGATTATGACAGGTGTATTAAAAGAAAATACCCAATTACCAACAGTAAGAGAACTCTCTCAACTATTAACTATTAATCCTCATACAGTTCAAAAAGCACTTCAGACATTGGATCAGGAAGGCTATATCTATACAATTGCGAATAAAGGTACTTTTGTATCATCAAGAAAACATGTAAAGATAGATGAACAGAAAGTCGATGATACGATTCATATGATTGTAGAAGGTTATAAAGAATTAATCCACATGGGTATGACTCAAGATGAAATACATAATAAGATTCTAGAAAATATGAAAGGAAGCCCTCATGATTAAAGTAAAAGATTTATATAAAGTGATTGATGGTGAGGTTGTCCTTGATCATCTCAATATGCAGGTAGAAGAAGGATCTATCTATGGTTTGATTGGTCCTAATGGAGCAGGTAAAACAACACTCATTGGACATCTGGTGGGTGTCTTAAAACAGGATGCAGGAAAGATCTTTATAGAATCACAGCCTGTTTATGAAAATATAGAATTAAAAAGAAAGATAGGCTATATATCTGATGAGATGTATTTCATAGAAACAAACTTAGAAAGAAATGCGAAAGTCTATAAAGACCTTTATCCATCATGGAATCAAGAAAGATTTGAAGAACTCTACAAAACATTTAAATTAAATCCTACAAAGAAGATACAGACATTCTCTAAAGGAATGAGAAAACAAGCATCATTTTGTTTAATTATGTCTACAATGCCTAAATATCTGATTTTAGATGAACCTATAGATGGATTAGATCCAGTCGCAAGAAAATTAGTTTGGAAATACATTATTGATGATGTTGCCCAAAGAAATCTAACAGTTCTTATTTCTTCTCATAATTTAAAAGAATTAGAAGGAATAGTGGATCATGTAGGCATATTGTATAAAGGTAAAATTATGAAGGAGTTTGATTTAGAATATATTCAAACGCATATTCATAAAATACAGGTTTCATTTGGAGATAAAGAAGTTCATTTAGATGATTTAAATATTGCGTATCAGGAGGAAAGAGGTTCAGTAAAAATATTGATTATTGAAGACTCTCTTTCTAATATTAGAAAGGTTATAGGAGATCAATCTCCTCTTATCTTTGATATACTTCCTTTAAGTCTGGAAGAACTCTTTATATATGAAGTAGGAGGAGAAGATGATGATGTCCAAAAACTCATATTTTAATAAAACCTTCTTTAAAAACCTTATGAAACGTTTCTGGATCATTGGTTTAGGGATGATGGTATCCTATGTTTTATTATATCTTTATCCTATCTACCAGGGCGCAAGTTCAGAGGGGTATCAATACTATGCAGCCTATCTCAAGGGTTCTTATTTTGCAGGTAATCTTATTATTTCTACTATTGCGGTACTTACAAGTGTGGCTTTACTCTATTTTTACCATAACCGTACAGCCTCTACAATTATTCATTCTATGCCTATTAAAAGATCAGAACTCTATTGGACATCTTTTATTGCAGGGATGATTTTAATGTTTATACCTCTTATTCTTACAACAGGGATACTCATATTCTATGGTAAAACAATTCCTTTATATTATAGAGAACTTTCAATCAACCATTGTCTAAGCTGGTTTTTGATTCAAAGTGCACTCATATTCTTTGCGTATGGCATTACACAATTCTGTGGTATTATCACGGGTAATCTCTATACACATTGTATATTAGGAGTATTTTTTAATAGTTTACCCTGGCTTAGTTCACAGTTTTTTACTATTCTTAAATCAGCCTTTACTTATGGTGTAGAAGAACCTTCTGTCGCTTTTGAGAACTATTCTACTGCCTTCAATTATGTATTAAATCTAGAAAAATGGCTCACATTACATACTCTTGCTTATTTGACTATTTATATTGCGATAGGCGTCAGTTTGGTCTTTATTGCCTACTTCATTTATAAACGTGTTAAGTTAGAATACATTGGTTCTTCTGTTGTCTTTGACCGCTTAAAAGATATAGTTGTCATTATAGGGACTCTTGTACTCTCTTCATTTGTGACATTCTTATTTATATCCAATGAAACATCAATTCATACAATGCGTATCACTTTTGTGATTATAGGTATCATTGATTCATTTATAGGTTACTATATTTCAAGAATGATTGCAGATATGACACTTTATGTCTTTAATAAGAAGAACTTTAAGAAGTTTATCATCTATCTTGTGGTCTTCTCACTCATGTGCGTCTTCTTTGTCTTTGATATCACAGATGAAGAAAATAAGATTCCAAAAACAGGTACTGTATCTTATGTGACATTCAGTTCTGATTATTCAGGTAATCAGGATGTTAAACTGAATGATTCAGATGCAATAGATATAATTCATGATATACATAAAGATATCTTAAAAGCACCACATAACTCTAATGATTCTTCTCATTATTTCAACATTACTTATCATCTCGTAGATGGTAAAACACTTACACGTTCCTACAACATATCACAGGACTGTTTCGATAAATATGTGAAGGATGATATGAAGTCACTTTATACAAATGTCTCTTATATGAACCAGATCTTTAGAAATATGCATTGGGTAGAAGTATCTGTTATGAACTATAAAGATGATACAATGGACGATACAGTCTATTTAAAAGAAGATGATTTTAGAGGTTTGAAATATGCCTTAAGAAAGGACTATGAAACTCTTTCGATGGATACTATTTCAGACGCAATTAATAACTATAATTATAGTATTGAAGTCATTAATGATGCAGATTATGTACTGACTTTCTATATTAATAAGGATTTTGAGAATACAGTGACATACTTTAAAAAGACAGGTTATTATAGAAAGATATTTAAGTAAAAAGACGTATCACCAAAATAGGTGATACGCTTTTTACTTTACAATATAGAATTGTGCACTATAGGCAGGTAATGTCATTTCTATTTCATTTTTTATATGAATTTCTTTATCTAGATTATGTGATTTACCACTATATAATTCATTATCTGAATTTAATAGAAGAGTCAACGTTTCAGGTTGATCTACTTTATAAGTATATGTCTTATCTACATTATGGAAGTTAAAGAAAGCGACTATTGTTTCTTGATCACTCATACGTTTAAAGACATAAATACAATCCTGTTCCTGATGACAATCTACCCATTTAAATCCTTTTTCACTAAAGTCATACTGTGATAAAGAAGGATGTGTCAAATAGATGTTATTTAATTCTCTCATGAAATGAAGGAAAGAATCATGTATAGGATACTTCAATAAGAACCAGTCTGGTTCTTTTGTTTCATCCCATTCTCTAAACATCGCAATCTCATTACCCATGAAGTTAAGTTTCTTACCAGGATGCGCAAACGTATACATATAAAGTGCTTTGACCTGTGCAAACTTCTCTTCATACTCACCATACATCTTATCAATAATAGTTTTCTTACCATGCACTACTTCATCATGTGAGAATGGAAGAATAAAATGTTCATTATAGAAATACATCATAGAATGTAAGCTTATGATAGAAAGAAGGTCTTTCTTCTGGAGTCTTCATAAAGTAATCTAATGTATCATTCATCCAACCTAAATCCCATTTATAATCAAAACCTAAACCACCTTGGTCAACAGGACGTGTTACACCTTGATAAGAAGATGAATCTTCGGCGAAAAGAAGAGTATGAGGAACTCTCTGTTTAAGTCCTTTATTAAAGCTCTGAACAAAGCGAATCGCTTCTCTATTCTCTCCACGACCACTATTACCTTGCCAGTAAATAAGATTACCAACTGCATCTAGTCTTAAGCCATCAATATGATATTCCTTTAACCAGTAATAAGCAGAAGAATTCAAGAATGAACATACATCACCACGAGAATGCTGGAAATTACATGTACCCCATTCACTCTTACCTACTGCATCATTAGGATAATTATAAAGAGGTGTACCATCATAGTTATTCAAACCAAATCCATCAATCGCAAAATGAACAGGTACAAAATCAAGAATAACCGCAATATTATTTTCATGACACTTCTCTACAAAATATCTTAAATCATCAGGAGTACCATAACGAGATGTAGGGGCAAAATAACCGGTAGGCTGATAACCCCAGCTTAAATCATTAGGATATTCATTTAAAGGCATGATTTCTAAGAAGTTATAATGATTCTCTTTTAAATAAGGAATAATTAAATCAGCCATTTCACGATATGTATACCAGTCATCTGCTTCTTCATCTGGTTTCTTCCAAGAACCAAAATGCATTTCATACACATTAATAGGCATATCTTCACTAAATCTTTGATTCATCCAAGCATCATCATGGAATGTATACTGATTCATATCAAAAATAATAGATGCATTATTAGGACGTACTTCACTCGTATACATATAAGGATCACAGTGATCTACAAAAGACCCATTATTATAAATACGATACTTATACATCTGTCCCACTTTCGCATTTGATATAGTTGCTTCGAAGAATTGACCATTTCCACAACGGTTCATAGGTGTTTCCTGCCAGTCATTAAATTCCCCAATAACTGCCACATGAGATGCTGCTGGCGCATATGTTCTAAAAGTCACGCCATTCATATGAACAAAAGCACCTAGATACTTATAAGTCTCAAATTCCTGCCCATTATAAAAATTATTAAAATCCATATGTTACCCTCCAATTTCTCTACTTTAATCATAAGATAATTAGAAGAAAATTTCATCTGACATTTTAAACGATTTGTTTGGAATTACACATGTAAAAACCCTCCACTTAAGGGAGGGTTTGGTGATGATTATAAGTGATAATCCATAGGATATGTTAAGTATTCTAGTGTATCTAACTGATCAACAGTGACAACTCCAGCTGGTGCTCTAAGTAAACTAGGAATTCTATTTACTATAGTAGCACATGTATGTTCTACTGTAGCTGGTTTAACTACATGGAATTCAGTATCTGGTTCGCCAGTAATCTTCCAATCACACATATCACCATCATCAGGACCATAGACCTTACCAATGCACTGTGTTTCAATAATAGGACCCTGGAATGTTTCTGTAGTAACGACTGCAGCCATACCAATACAATTTCCTTTTGGAATTGTTTCACCCATTGTTTCAGAATACAAATCAGTATCATGGAAATAAGGCACACATTTTTGTGTCTGTGACTTAATAGTCCATCCCATACGAGATGCGAGAGCTTCATTTGAGTTCCATACATAAGATGGTTCAATTTCTTCAGGATGGGCAATTGTTGCTTCAAACTCTTCAGGTGTTAAACCTACCCCATGTGCTTTCGCAAGGGCTAAACCATATTCTTCTACATTGTAACTAACTGCCCCTTCAATCTTAGTAATAGTATGACAAGAACCAGCTACTAAACCAACCATGTTCACCCAGAATGTATCTTCCATACCACTACCTACAAATGTACATCCTGTTTCTTTCGCAAGAACATCTAACTTATTCATTCTTACTGGATCAGTTGTCCATGCATCTGTTGCTTCTTCACATGTAGTGATGACATTAATACCTCTACTTAAGCACTTTTCAAAATGATCAAAACAATCACTCACAAGTGAGAATAATGTCACGACTGCAACATCCGCATCACAATTATCCAATACTTCATCGGCATCACTACTGATCTTTACACCAGTCTTAATACCTAGTTCTGCATAATCACCTACATCCATGCCCACGATTGCAGGATTATTATCAATGGCTCCGACAATCTGCGCACCTTTCTCATACAAATAGCGTAAGATGTATTTACTCATCTTACCACAGCCATACTGTACAACTTTAATCTTTTCCATAAGAATTACCTCCTAATTAAAGGATAAACCCTCATCAATGATGAGGGTCAACCTTTTTGTAGACAATTGGGACTTGTAATCTTAGATACATAGAACGTTCATTATCTTTAAAGAATGTGAGTTCTATTAATACTTCACATATATAATCACCAATCACTTCATAATTATTATCCATACAATACTTTAGTAATCTTCTTGCATACTCTTTTTCATTATTGAAGTCATCCATATAAATACAAGCATACATACCACTTTCTAATGTTTGTACAGATTCCTTTTTAGGAAAATGTTCATCCACAAAAATAAATATATCATGTGTAACAAATTCCTGTTTCAGGAATCTCTTTCTCTTAAGAAAAGTTCCTACATTACAATAATATACTTGGGGAAGATGTTCTTCTAATAATTGATCTTTGAATTCTTTGAGTATTACTTCATACCCATCCTGATCATAATCATAGAAGTTCTTATTCACTCGTTTGGCATAGATGTGACGTTCATCAATATACTCAGTTGTTAAAGTGCCAGGTGTAGGGGATTTGCGGTATCTTTCAAGAGAATAGATTGTACGTTTGATTGCATCTCTTTTGCGTAAAATATCATCCATCTCTTTCTCTATAGAACGCTGTTTCTTAATGAGTATTGCTTCTATAAGAGTAGGATCCTCTTTATCTAGTAATTCCTTGATTTCCTTCAAGTTCATTCCTAACTCTTTCATATACCCTATTAGATCAAGTCTTGCATTCTGCTTCATATCATAATAACGATAGCCTGTATCTTCATCAATATAGATAGGTGTCAATAATCCCCATTTATCATATAAGCGGAGCGTATTAATACTCACATGATTAATTTTAGCCATCTTCCCTATAGAAATTAAACCCTCATGCATACAATCACCTCTTTCTATAATTCTACCATTTTTACAAGACTAACTTGTAAGAAAAATGTTAGAATGGGGAAAAGAGGTGGTTAAGGTATGTCTATACTTACTGATACAATTAGAAAACAGTTCAAAGAAGGGGACGATATCAGAGATGAAGGTTTGACTACACCTGATACAGTTCAACGATTTGATAATATTCTTTATGGTGATGATCCAGAATGGAATACAATGGATCTCTATATTCCTAAAGAAGAAAAAGAAAAACTTCCTATTATTATTAGTTTCCATGGTGGAGGCTGGGTTTATGGAGATAAGGAAAGATATCAATATTATTGCATGAGTCTTGCAGAAAGAGGTTTTGCGGTCATCAACTTTACTTATCGTCTCGCACCAGAATTCAAACATCCTGCACCACTTGTTGATATGAATCAAGTTGCTCATTGGATCATGAATCATGCAAAGGATTATTTTTTAGATACAGAACATATATATGGTGTAGGAGATTCTGCAGGAGCGCATTTATTAGTTCTCTATGCATCTATTCTTACAAATAAGGAATATGCTTCTACCTATGACTTTAAAGTACCAGAAGGCTTTCATTTTAGTGCACTCGCATTAAATTGTGGCGCTTATAACATCACGCCTGAATCAGAATTAACAGGAGAACTTATAAAAGAATATCTATCAAATGGAGGAACAGAAGAAGAATTTAAAACAATCGATCCAAAACAATATATTACTTCAGACTTCCCTCCATGCTTTGTAATGACAGCAGAAGGGGATTTCTTAGTAGAAGATGCACTTACAATGAGTCAAGTACTGACTCATCATAATGTCCCTCATATGTATAAATATTATGTAGGAGATAAACCTCTTAATCATGTCTTCCATTGTAATATAAAACTCAAGGAAGCAACACAATGTAATGATGAGGAATGTCAATTCTTCAGGAACTATTAAAAGGGGTAATTTAAAATAACTAGGGTACATTTCTTTCCCTTTACTTTTCTCATTATTCAAATCATTTTTAAACAATTCATTCCATGTTTAATCTTTCGCTTTATCAATATGAAATTGAGTTGATCCATAACTGTATCTCCTGTATTTATTCAAACATACGAAAAAAGGCTGCAACAATGACTGTTGCAGCTTTTATGTCTTATAACCCTGTATATCCCATTAAATCAAAGTCTACCTGCTTAGCAACGTCACGGCCTTCTCTAATAGCCCATACGACTAAAGACTGACCTCTACGGACATCACCTGCACTATATAACTTACTAATATTAGTATGATGATCATTTTCATCACATTTTACTGTATTTCTTGCATCTAATTCTACACCAAATGCGTTAATGACTGGTTTCTGTGCCCCAATGAATCCTGCTGCAATAAGCACTAGATCACAAGGTACTGTCTTTTCACTACCAGGTACCTGTTCAAATGAACGACGACCATCTTTCACTACAGTCTGTAACTTTACAATCACAGCCTGTTTTACATTTCCTTTACTATCAAGAATAAATTCTTTTACTGTACTATTATAAACACGAGGATCTTCACCAAATACGGCAATGTTTTCTTCCTGTCCATAATCAGTCTTCTTGACTAAAGGCCATTCTGGCCATGGGTTAGAATCCGCTCTAACAAGTGGTGGTTCAGACATCATTTCTAGCTGTAATACAGACTTTGCGCCATGTCTAATTGCGGTACCAACACAGTCGTTTCCTGTATCACCACCACCGATGACTAATACATTCTTACCTTTCGCATTAGGATACTGTCCATCCTTGAATTCACTATTTAATAGTGACTTAGTCACCTGAGTTAAATAGTCTACAGCGAATAGAATATTATTACCTTCTCTACCAGGTACGTTAATATCTCTAGGTTCCTTAGCACCTACTGCAAGAATAACTGCATCATATTTACTTAATAATTCTTTTGCCTGTTTCTTAGTTGTAATGTCTTTATTTGTAAAGAACTTTACACCTTCTGCAATCATCTTATAAATACGACGATCAATGATATTCTTCTCAATCTTCATATTAGGAATACCATACATTAATAGTCCACCTAAACGATCTTCTCTTTCATATACATCACAATCATATCCACGTTGATTAAGTGTATCTGCAGCAGCTAAACCAGCAGGACCTGAACCAATAACTGCGATTCTTTTACCAACACGCTTTAATGGTGGTTCTGGTTCTTCTAATAGATGTTCATAAGCATATTCAATAATCGCATGTTCATTCTCTTTTACTGATACTGCTTCACCATTTAAAGAACATGTACAAGCTTTTTCACATAATGCAGGACATACTCTAGAAGTGAATTCTGGGAAGTTATTAGTCTTCTTTAAACGTTTATGAGCCTGTTCATACTTACCTTTAAATACTAAATCATTCCATTCAGGAATTAAATTATTTAAAGGACAGCCAGAAAACATACCTTTAATCTTCTGGCCGTACTGACAAAACGGAATACCACAGTCCATACATCTTGCACCCTGTTTCTGCTGTTCTTTAGTAGACAAAGGGATATGGAATTCATCGAAGTTCTTAATACGTTCTGTAGGAGGAACCTCATAAGATGTCTCACGTGCATAATCTAAAAATCCAGTTTTCTTACCCATGACTATTTTCCTCCTTTCATAGCGGCATTAAATGCTTCTACCTTAGCCTGATCTTCATCGAGACCCTGTGACTGATAATAAGCAATCAGATCCATCATCTTCTTATAATCATGTGGAATGATCTTCTTAAACTTACCAATATATGTCTTGAAATCATCTAAGAACATCTTGGCTTTCTCTGAACCAGTATACTTATAATGATTTTCAATTAATTCTCTTACTGTCTTAATATCATATGGCTTATTGACTTCAGAATATTCTACAAGTGCACCATTTAATTTTTCATATAAATCATTATTTGGATCATAGATATACGCAATACCACCACTCATACCAGCAGCCACATTTCTACCTGTTTCACCTAAAATAACAACTAAACCACCTGTCATATATTCTAATGCATGGTCACCGACACCTTCTACAACAGCCTTTGCGCCAGAGTTTCTTACACAGAAACGTTCCCCAGCTACACCATTGATATAAGCTTCACCACTTGTTGCACCATATAAAGCAACGTTACCAATAATAATATTGTCTTCAGCCTTGAATGTAGCTTCATGAGGTGTCTTCACGATAATCTTACCACCTGATAAACCTTTACCTAAGTAGTCATTAGAATCACCTGTTAACTCAAGAGTTAATCCCTTAGGAATAAAGGCACCAAAGCTCTGACCACCAGCACCAAACGCACGCACTGTAATAAAGTCATCTTCTACAAAATTACCTAAAGCCTTAGTAATATGAGAACCAAGAATAGTACCAAATGAACGGTCTGTATTAGACACTTCTACAGAAACTTCTGTCTTCTTATGAGACTGAGATGCCTGTTCTAATGTCTTTAATAATACCTTTGTATCAAGTACTTCATTTAATTTGAAGTCATATACATGAGCTGGATTAAAGCAGTTATGTGCATCATTTGCATATGTGCTATCTAAGATCTTAGATAAGTCTATATGATACTGATCTGCAATATCCTTCTTCTTTAATAAATCAGTATGACCAACCATTTCATCGATTGTTCTAAATCCTAGCTGAGCCATATATTCACGCATTTCTTCAGCAACAAACTTCATGAAGTTCACTACATATTCAGGTTTACCTGTAAATCTCTTACGTAAGATAGGGTTCTGAGTCGCAACACCTACAGGACATGTATCTAAGTTACATACACGCATCATAACGCATCCCATAGTAATAAGTGGTGCTGTCGCAAAACCATATTCTTCTGCACCAAGTAAACATGCAATCGCAAGATCTCTACCCGTTAATAATTTACCATCTGTTTCAATTACGACACGATCTCTTAAATCGTTCATGATTAATGTCTGATGTGCTTCCGCAAGACCTAATTCCCAAGGAAGACCTGCACTATAAACTGAGTTTCTAGGTGCTGCACCAGTACCACCATCATAACCAGAAATAAGAATAACCTGAGCACCCGCTTTCGCAACACCTGAGGCAATAGTACCAACACCTGCTTCAGATACTAACTTAACACTAATACGTGCTGCTTCATTCGCATTCTTTAAGTCATAGATCAACTGAGCTAAGTCTTCAATTGAATAAATATCATGATGAGGTGGTGGTGAAATAAGTGATACACCTGGAGTACTATGACGAGTCTTCGCAATCCAAGGATAAACCTTACCAGCAGGTAAGTGTCCACCTTCACCAGGTTTTGCACCTTGAGCCATCTTGATCTGAATTTCACTAGCAGAACATAAGTATTCACTTGTGACACCAAAACGACCACTTGCTACCTGTTTAATAGCTGAACATGTAGAATCACCATTAGGGCGCGTTACAAAACGTTCTGCATCTTCTCCACCTTCACCTGAGTTACTCTTACCATGTAATCTATTCATTGCGATAGCCATTGTTTCATGTGCTTCTTTAGAAATAGAACCATAACTCATAGCACCTGTCTTAAAACGTTTCACTATGTTTTCTACAGGTTCTACTTCTTCTAGAGGGATAGGTTTTCTCTTACTGAAGTCAAAGTCTAATAAACCACGCAAGTTAATGCCTTCTTCTTCCTGACCAATAGTTTCAGAGAATTCCTTAAATAACTTATAATCACCTAAACGTGTTGCCTGCTGTAATAAATGAATTGTCTTAGGGTTATAAAGATGGTTTTCTTTATGACTTCTTTCTTTATGGAATCCTCCAGAATCAAGTGTAGGATTTACATCATATCCAAGAGGATCAAAAGCCTGATTATGTAATGCATTTATATCAGCTTCAATATCTTTTAAAGTAATACCTTCAACTCTACTTACTGTATGAGGGAAGTATGTATCAATCACTTCTTTAGAAATACCAATAGCTTCAAAGTTCTGAGAACCACGATAAGACTGTAAAGTAGAAATACCCATCTTAGAAGCAATCTTGACGATACCAGAAAGTACAGCATGATTATAATCTTCTACTGCAGCATAGTAATCCTTTTCTAATAAACCATCTTCTACAGCCTGATGAATTGTATCCTGAACAAGATAGGCATTAATAGCACTTGCACCATAACCAAGTAATGTCGCAAAATGATGTACTTCTCTTGTTTCACCAGATTCAATAATTAAAGCCATCTTCATTCTCTTCTTAGTACGTACTAAATAAGAGTTCACACTTGCGACTGCAAGTAATGCTGGAATAGCACAATGGTTATCATCTACACCACGGTCTGAAAGAATAATAATATTTGCACCACGATGATATGCTTTATCTACTTCAATAAAGAGATGATCTAGAGCTTTCTTAAGAGATGTATTCTTATAATAAAGTGTAGAAATAGTTTCACTTTCAAAATCATCTGTATGAAGATGTTTTAACTTAAGAATATCTGTGTTTGTAAGAATAGGATTATGAATATGTAATAAACGACAGTTATCAGGTGAATCATTTAAGATATTTCCTTCAGTACCAATATCTAATGAAGTAGATGTGACAATCTCTTCACGAATAGAATCGATAGGAGGGTTAGTTACCTGGGCAAATAACTGTTTAAAGTAATTAAAGAGTGGCTGATGCATAGTACTCATTGCAGCAAGAGGGGCATCATTACCCATAGCGATAATAGGTTCATTACCATTAGTAGCCATTGGAATAATATAGTCTTTAATATCTTCATATTTATAACCAAAAGCAGTCTGTAATGTTTCTAGCTTTTCATCACTAATGACTTCTACTCTTTCATTAGGAATCTTTAAATCCTTTAAGTATGTGAGATGTGAATCAAGCCATTCACCATAAGGTTCCTTTTGTGCATAATAGTCCTTTAACTCATCATCATTAATAAGAACGCCCTTCTTAGTATCTACAAGAAGCATCTTACCAGGACGTAAACGATCCTTAACCACAATATCTTCTGTAGGAACATCTAAAGAGCCTACTTCAGAAGACAAGATTAAATATGAGTCTTTAGTAATATAATAACGAGAAGGTCTTAAACCATTTCTATCAAGTACAGCACCCATTAATTCACCATCAGAGAATAAAATAGAAGCTGGTCCATCCCAAGGTTCCATGACTGTAGCGTTATAAGCATAGAAATCTTTCTTCTTTTTAGACATAGAAGGATTGTTTTCCCATGGTTCTGGAATACACATCATAACAGCACGAGGAAGTTCCATACCACTCATAACTAAGAATTCTAATGTGTTATCTAACATTGCAGAATCTGAACCATTTACATCTACAACAGGGAATACCTTTTCTGTATCTAATACATCACATTTCATGTTTTCTTCACGAGAAAGCATGTTGTTCGCATTACCTCTGATTGTATTAATTTCACCATTGTGGACAATAAAGCGATTTGGATGTGCTCTTTGCCATGATGGATTTGTATTAGTAGAGAAACGAGAATGCACTAATGCAATCGCACTCTTATAATCTTCATCCTGTAAATCACTAAAGAAACTTCTTAACTGTCCTACAAGGAACATACCTTTATATACAATAGTACGGCTAGATAATGAACATACATAAGTATTTTCATTACTTTGTTCAAAAATTCTTCTTGCTTGATAAAGAAGACGATCAAAAGGAAGACCTACTTCACAATCATCAGGTTTCTTTACAAAACCCTGCATAATATAAGGCATTGCATCAATCGCTTTAGTACCTAATACCTCTTTATGTGTTTCTACCTTTCTCCATCCAAGGAAAGTCATACCTTCCTTAGTAATAATCTTTTCAAACATAGTCATAGCCTGATGTCTTTCTAGTTCATTCATAGGGAAGAAGAACTGACCTACACCATAATGACCTTCCTTAGGTAACTGGAAATCCTTTACACTTTTCTTAAAGAATGTATAAGGAATCTGTGTGAGGATACCAACACCATCACCTGTTTCTCCTTTTGCATCCTTACCTGCTCTATGCTCTAACTGTTCTACAATCTTTAACGCATTTGATACTGTCATATGCGTTTTTACACCTTTGATATTAACAACTGCACCAATACCACAGTTATCATGTTCAAAAGATGAATCATATAAACCTTTGTTCATGCACACACCTCCTATATAAGTGAAACTATATTACAAAATATTTTTATCATTGTAAAGAAAAATTGTTAATAAAGTTGTAAAATGTTTGTGAAATTTATGAATATACGAAAAATAACATAATATAACTTCATTAAAGCGAAATAGCATAATAAAAAGAAAGCCTTTACGGCTTTTTTATGATAATTTCTTCTTGTATATGCTTAATACGATGATACATACCTGGATGATCATTAGAAGTATATTCAATAAAGTTTGCAGGATACAAATCTATATCATAATAATGATAAAAATCAATCATTTCATATTAAAAACTCTCTTTATTCATTACTAAAATTAAAAAATATATAAAAATCATTGGTATTAATATTGAAATGCAAGCGCATACGTACTATAATACCCATAGAATCTAGAACGCAAATAAATGACTGCTTGAAATTGCAGAAGGACAAATATTATAAAACCATTTCTCAATTAATGCCTATCAACTTATTGTCATTCCTAAATACTGCGAATATATAATCCGGATTGTTCCTCACTGCATGTTGCCTCTAGATAAGAAAAAAAGAACCCTGCGAGGTTCTTTTTTTTCTTAGTCTACATTAGATGCATAGAAATGAGTTGTCTTATAGTTATACACAATACGTGATACATTAAATAGCTGTCCATTAGAAAGATGTACATAATCTTCTACTTCTAATGCTGGACTACCTTCTTCTAATCCTAGAATAGAAGCTTCCTGTGCACTTAACTGTTTAACATGGAAATACTTATCTGCAAAACCAATACTTAACTTTAAATCATTCTTAATATAACTATAGATTGACTGACTTGCAATACGACGATCAAGTGAAGGAACAAGATCCTTATTATAGTAAGTATATTCAATAGCCATTGGAACACCATCCATCTTTCTTACTCTTTCAATATAATAGATAGGTGTAGTAAGTTCACATTGCATACGTTTTGACAGTTCTTCTCCAGCCATCATAATATGGAATCCTTTGACATCAGTAGTAATTTTATGATGTGGGGCATTCTCAGTAATACCACATGAACCATTCATCCATAAAGAATCATCATCTCTTGTATGACGTACAAATACACCACTTCCCTGAATAGAGAATAGGGTACCTTGTTTCTTTAAAGTACGGATCGCATTTCTAATTGTATTTCTGCTTACTTGATACTGTTCAATTAACTGATCTTCTGTTGGTAGCTTATCAGTATATTCGTTTTTTTCTATTTTGTGGATAATATCTTCCACAACTTCTTGATATTTAGACATTTTTTCATCACCGCCCACATATTAACATAACCTAACTTTTTGGTCTAGTATGAAAATAGTGATATAATGCATTTTGAGGTGAAAAGTATGAATTTTACACAAATTAAGATGATTATTTGTGATATGGACGGTACTTTGTTGGATAATCAGAAGAATTTACCTCCACATTTTAATCAAATATACAAGGAATTGTATGATAGAAATATCATTTTTGCGATTTCATCTGGAAGGCAGATGGGAGAAGTGAGAAAGTATTTTAAAGGAAATAAAACTATCTACCTTATGGCTGAAAATGGCGGCTATATACAACATAACGGAGATACGTTACTTGCAGACTATATGAACCAGGAAGATGTATATAAGCTTACAAACTTTGTGAATACGCTTAAAGGCACGGCTCCTATGTTAAGTGGTAAGAAGGCCATGTATGCATTCAATAAAGATAAGGAACTTATAAGTAAGCATACAAGTCACTTTAATATTACTTATGTAGATACAATAGAAGATATTGATGATGATATATTCAAGATTACAGTATGTGATCCTATGGATCCAGTGAAGAACTGTTTGGAAGGTCCTTTGTCTTGTATTAAAGGTTTTGAAGTGAAACCATCAGGAGACTGTTGGATTGATATTAATAAGAAGGGACAATCTAAAGCAGATAGTGTCGTCTTCTTACAAAAGACATTAAGTATATCAGAAGAAGAAACAATGGTATTTGGGGATTCTGATAATGATCTATCGATGTTCACACATGCTTATTATAGTTATGCAATGAAGAATGCAGATCACTTTATACAAAGTAAAGCACGTTTTGTGACTCAAGAAGATAATGATCATGATGGGGTTATGAAGACGATACAGAAGATGATGGAGGATGAAGATGGATTACTTATACAAATTTAAAGATGGAATGACTATTGTGAAGGATGATATGCCATTAGGTGATCATTGTATGCATTATAGTGATGACTGGGAATCATTACTTCCTTTTCAAGTTCCAGGGAAGATGAGAAAAACAAAACAGCTATTAAACTATAATGAATCAGTAAATATAATTAATAGGATATCATATGGTGTTCTCTCATTCTTTGATGAAATACCTTATAGTGTTCCTCTAGATCATATTTATATGAATGGAAAGCTTTATTTCCATACATCAAAGACAGGTTATAAAATTAATGGTGTAGGGAAACAGGCAAGTTATACTGTCGTAGAAGATTGTGGTATCAATGAAGAAAAGACAACACACAATCATCGTTCAGTATATATATTAGGTATATTAGAAGAAGTAGAAAATAAAGAAACAAAGAAAGATGTATTAGAAACACTCGTTCATACACTTTGTCCTACGCAGAAGGTAGATATTACTGATCAAATGATAGATAATGTGAATATCTTAGAATTAGATATACAGTATATGATAGGAAAGGAACATATAAGATGAAGAAAATCGGATTTATTGGTTTAGGTATCATGGGGTTACCTATGGCAGGTCATTTAATGGATGCAGGTTATGAAATGCATATTTTTGCAAGACATCCAGAAAAAGTGACATCTTTAGTAGAAAAGGGGGCTACACTTCATTCTACTATTCATGATTGTGTGAAAGATGTAGATGCAGTCATGACTATTGTAGGTTTTCCACAGGATGTAGAAGAAGTTTATTTTAATGACAACAACATTCTAGATTCAGTAAAGGAAGGTACATATCTTATTGATATGACGACGACATCACCTACACTTGATCAAAGAATATATGAAGAAGGTAAAAAGAGAAATCTCCACGTATTAGATGCTCCAGTCACTGGGGGAGATACAGGTGCAAAGAATGCGACTCTTTCTATTCTTGTAGGAGGAGACAAAGAAGATTATGAAGCATGTCTTCCTTTGTTTAAAGCTATGGGTACTAATATTAATTATCAGGGTCCTAGTGGTTCAGGACAGCATGCAAAGATGGCTAATCAGATCATGATTGCAGGGGCATTATCTGGTGTATGTGAAGCACTCACATATGCATCTAGTAAAGGTTTAGATTTAGATGTTTTATTAAAGTCTGTGTCTACTGGTGCGGCAGGAAGTCATCAGTTAGATGCATTTGGTCCTAAAATCTTAAAAGATGATTATCAGCCAGGATTCTTTATGAAACACTTTATTAAAGATATGAAGTTAGCAGATGAAGAAGCCAAAGAATCAGACATTACACTTAATGTATTAGAAACAGTATTAAAGAATTATCAGGAATTAGAAAAAGAAGGCTATGGTGACTTAGGTACACAAGCCTTAATGAAGTATTATAAAAAGCCCTAAGAGAGGGCTTTAAGCAACTCAGTCTTAGAAGCAGGGGTAAATCCCTGGATCATATCCTTTGATCCACCACCTTTGCTTCTAAGGCTTTTTAATTGTGTTAATATATCCAATGCATTATTCGCAGAACCTATGACATAACGATAGCCTTTCTCATCATTTCCTACAAATACACCACCTGTATTATAAACATTGACTAGATGATTAGTTACTTCTCTTTGATTTACAGGTAAACAGTCTTCTATAAATAAATACGCATGATCACATAATGAAAGCATATGTTCTTTTTCTAGCTGTGCATATTTTATTTCTAAAGCTGTTTTTTCTTCATACATCTTATTGACTTGTTTTACAAGTGTTTGATTGTTGGAAGAGAAAAGATGATAAAGTGATTCAAGATGATCAAAATCATCCTTAAAACGATGATAAGCACGTTCACCAAATAAGAATATAAAACGTGTTCCTCGAGTTGTATGAATTACTTTGATGATTTTGAATACTCCTAATTCACCTGTTCTTTTTACATGGGGCGCACAACATGCACATATATCATAATCTTTGATCTCTACAATACGTACTTTACCTTCAATCTCTTTCTTAGAACGATAAGAGATACTCTCTAAATTATCAGGATAGAAACAATGAATCTCTTTATTCTCATAGATTGCTTGATTCACTTTCTCTTCTATTAAATCAATATCCTTGATATCACCATCATATTCTACTTGTCCTTCTACACTATTTAAATGGAAACTCACATTATCATAACCATATAAACTATGCACAATACCAGAAAGAAGATGTTCTCCCGTATGATTTTGCATAAAAGAATAACGTCTCTTCCAGTCAATATGACCTTCTATTGTATCTCCTACATTGAAGTGATGCTTCTTAACATAATGGCTAATTACATCATTCTTGATTTGTACATCCTTAACAGGAATATCATTAATAGTCCCTAGATCACATTCCTGACCACCTTCCTCAGGAAAGAAAAGTGTCTGGTCAAGAATGATTTCATTCTTATTTACTTCTACTACTGTTGCCTTGAAATCTGTACTATAAGGCATTTCATCATATAATTTTATTGTTTTCATATATATCACCGTACATATTCTATCACAAACACTTGACCGAGAGGTACTACCGAGTGCTAAAGTGTTTTCATAATCTGTGAGTTATGAATTATAAACATTGATATGTGTTAGAATAAGACAGAAAAAGAAGGGAGAAATTATTGTGGATAAAAAGAAAACATCAGTCAATATGCTGGAGGGTTCAATATTTAAGAGTTTAGTTATCTTTATGATTCCAATTCTTATATCAAACATCTTCCAGCAATTCTATAACACAATGGATACAGCCATTGTAGGAAATACTTTAGGAATGACATCACTTTCTGCCATTGGTTCATGTGCAGCAGTCTATGACTTGTTAGTAGGTTTTGCGTTAGGTATTGGGAATGGGTTATCTATTGTCACTGCAAGAAGCTATGGTTCAGGAGATGAAGAACTATTAAAGAAATCAGTTGCAGCTAGTTTTGTGATTGGTATTATATCTTCTATTGTGATTACTATTATTGCCTCTATTGGAATCAAACCATTACTTATTGCAATCAATGTATCACCGGACTTATTGAATGAAGCTTATAGCTATATTATTGTGATTGTACAATTCTTAGTCGTTATGTTTGCTTATAATCTATGTGCAGGATTATTACGTGCTATAGGAAATAGTTTAATGCCTTTAGTGTTCTTAATCATATCATCCGTATTAAATATTGGTTTAGACTTATTCTTTATCACACAGCTTCATATGGGTGTAAGAGGAGCAGCAGTTGCGACAGTCATTGCCCAGGGTGTATCAGTCGTATTATGTTTGATTTATATCTTTAAGAATGTCCCATTACTCGTACCAGAAAAGAGACATTTTAAATTTGATGCAGCTCTTTATAAAGAACTATTAGGTCAGGGATACTCTATGGCTGTTATGAGTGCAATCGTTAATGCGGGTTCAGTTATCTTGCAGTCAGGTATCAATGGTTTAGGAAGCAAACAGATTATTGCAGGTCATACTGCTGCAAGAAAACTTTATATGTTCTTCAATATGCCATTTACTGCCATGGCTCAAGCAGCAAGTACATTTGTATCTCAAAACAAAGGTGCAGAAAATGTATCACGCATTCGCAAAGGTATGAAACAGATGTATATCTATGATGTCGTTGTAGCCGCCTTAGCAACCGTTATTCTATTATTAAGTGCCCCTACACTTGTAACATGGATATCAGGTACAACAGATCATACAGTCTTATACAATGGTTCACTTTATTTACGTATCGTAGCCCCTAACTATGCAGTATTAGGTATATTAATGCAGACTAGATTTGCCTTGCAAGGTATTGGACAGAAGATGTTACCACTTGTATCTAGTATTATTGAATTAGTTGGTAAGATCATCTTCGTATTCGCACTTATTCCAGTCTTTAAATATATGGCTGTCATCTTCTGTGAACCAGTCATCTGGGTCGTTATGACAATCTATCTATTAATCGTATTTTGGAGAGATCCATTCATTAAAGAGGCTTAGTCCTCTTTTTCTTTTAATACCTATTTAGAAATATTTCTAAATAGGTATTGTATTTCTTGGCATTTATTGTATAATCTATTTAGAAAGTTATCTAAATAGGTGGTGAACATATGTTTGAGAAAACATTTAAAGCACTCAGTGCACCAGTAAGAAGAGATATTCTTAACTTATTAAAGAAAGGAAGGATGTCTGCAGGAGATATTGCTGCACAATTTGATATGACACAGGCCACTGTCTCATATCACTTATCGATATTAAAATCTGCAGACTTAGTAAGAGAAGAAAAAGATAAGAATTATATTTATTATGAAATTAATGCGACTGTGTTTGAAGAAATGTTGTTGTATTTTAAGTCTTTCTTAGGAGGAAATAATGATGTTGAAGAATAAATGGTTTAAGTTTAGTTTGGTATTATTTCTGTTGCCACTTGTATGTATATTAGTCACTTATAATAAGTTACCTGCACAAGTCGCAACACACTTTGATTTCCATGGAACACCTGATGGGTATATGAATAAGTTCTTAGGGTTATATGGTGTATGGGGCTTTATGCTAGTACTTCATATATTCTGTGCTTTTATGACATTCAAGGATCCTAAGAAGAGTAATATACCAGATATAGGACTAAGAATTGTATTGATGATCTGTCCATTAATATGCTTGATGGTGACTCTACTTATTATTACATATAGTCTAGGTTATCGTTTTGATATGACATTTATTATGAATATAGTAATAGGGCTCATTTTTATTATTTTAGGTAATTATTTACCTAAAATAAAAAGAAACTATACTATAGGTATACGTACTTCATTGACATTAAATAGTGATGAGAACTGGTCACGTACACATAGATTTTCTGGTTATGTGTTTGTATTGAGTGGAATGTTGTATATTATCTTTAGTATGTTAGGTTATATGTTTATTGGTTTAGGTATTATACTTATATCTAGTTTACTATGTTTTGGATATAGCTATAGTTTATACAAGAAGGGGATTTAGTGGTACTACCACTAAATCTCTTTTTTTAATAGCATTTTCTAAAACTGCAAATTGGTGCATAAAGAGTAAAACTAGTGTATAGTAATGGATGGGTAAGGGAATAGCTCATACCAAAATCCGATTTCCTTACCATGATCACCGAAGGTGATCTTTTTTTATAAATTGAACTTACCTAGCATATGTGTAGTAGAAAAAGGATGTAAAAGTAACTTCAACTGTAAGAGTAAAGTCTACTTCTTCCATAGTAAGTGGAATTTACCCGTTCGTTTTAAAGCATCTGTGGATGCGTTTTTTTAATTTTTTATTACAAAAATTGAGAAATTCATTTAAAAAAAGAGAAAAATTTAGTAAGTGCCTCTAAAAAGGCGCTGTCGGAGGGGTACACAAGAAATTTTATTTCTAATAGGAGTATAATAATAGTAAGAAGTAGAAGTGCTATTATTGTATAATATAATATGTGCTGATTGTGGTTGTTGTTGTGATTTGATAGAATTAAATTAATGAATACAGAAAGAAGGTATAAACATGGGACGATTAGTTTTAGGATTAGACATTGGGATTACTAGTGTTGGATATGGTGTAATCGATATTGATAAGTATGAATTTGTAGACTATGGCGTAAGACTATTTAAAGAAGGTACTGCAGCAGATAATGAAACACGCCGTAATACTAGAGGACACAGAAGACTTATATCACGTAAAGCAACACGAATTAATGATATGAAACACTTGTTGAAGTCTTTAGGAATCATCAATGAAGACTTTCATTCATTGGATAATGTATATGAAATACGTGTTAAAGGCTTAAAAGAAAAATTGAGTAATGATGAACTTGCAACTGCGATATTGCATATTACTAAAAGAAGAGGTAGTACAATTGAGACTGTAGATGATACAGAAGAAGCAAGTAAGGAAACTGGTGAATTAAAAGAAATATTACAGGCTAATTCTAAGAAACTTGCAGATGGTAAGTTTATCTGTGAAGTACAGTTAGAATTACTCAATAATGGTGAAACAATTAGAGGACATCATAATAACTTTAAAACAAAAGATTATATTAAAGAATTAAATGAAATACTGAGTCATCAGGAATTGCCAGAAGAAGCATGTGAAGCAATTGTTCAGATTGTTTCTAGAAAACGTGCTTATTATGAAGGACCAGGTAGCCAGAAGTCACCTACACCTTATGGTCGTTATATTGAAGCAAATCAGAAAGAACCAATTGATTTGATTGAAAAGATGAGAGGCAAGTGTAGTGTTTATCCTGATGAACCACGTGCACCTAAATTAGCTGTAAGTAGTGATATCTTTAACTTATTAAATGATTTGAATAATTTGACTTATGATGGTAATAGAAAGATTACTATGGATCAAAAGGATGAAGTATTCAAGATTGTTGATAAGAAAGCAAAAGTTGAACCAAAGGACATTGCGAAAATACTTGGAACTGATTTATCTAATATTTCAGGATTTAGAATTGATAAGAAGAAAAATCCTTTAAAGAGTGAATTTAAAGGATATGCAAAGTTAAAGAAATGTTTTAAAGAATGTGGAGAAACTATATCTCTTAAAGATTATGAAGCATTAGATCAGATTATCGAAATTTTAACAAATAGAAAAGGTATTGAAGAAAGAAAACAGTTATTAAATCTTGTCAACTCTTCATTGATTACTGATGAAACTGTTAATAAACTTGCTAACCTAGATGGTATTGCGAATTATCATAGTTTATCTCTAAAGGCTATGAAAGAGTTAAATGAAGAAATGTATGTGTCTAACTATAATCAGATGCAGTTGATTCAGCAGATTCATAAAGGAAAAGATATATCTGCATTAAAGGGTAAGAAATCTATTGAAGCTGATGATACAGCTATTCTTTCACCAGTAACTAAAAGAGCACAAAGAGAGACATTTAAGGTAATTAATGCATTAAGAAGAAAATATGGTGAATTCGATACAATTGTAGTAGAAATGACAAGAGAAAAGAATTCAGCTGATCAGAAAAAGAGCATTAATAACAGACAGAAGTTCTATGAAGAGAAGAATAAAGAAGTAGATACTTTATTAAAGGAAAATGGTTATAATCCTGATAAGATTAATGGTAAGACTAAAATGAAGGTCAGACTTTATTTGGAACAGGATGGAAAGAGTGCGTATACATTATCGCCTTTAAGTTTAGGTGAAGTTATTACTAATCCACGTTATACAGAAATAGACCATATTATTCCAATTTCTATTTCATTAGATGATTCTTATAACAACAAAATCTTAGCTACTGCGAATGAAAATAAAGCAAAGGGTAATAGAACACCAATTGATGCTTATAATAAGCATTTGTTTGATAATCCAACACTAGGATTAAGTGGTGATTTACAGACTTATATATCTGTTGTACAGTCTTCTAAGAGATTTTCTAGAAGAAAGAAAAATTACTTATTGTATAAAGATGATATTACTAAGATGGATGTTGTACAGAAGTTTATTGCACGTAACTTGATTGATACTAGTTATGCAAATAGAGTGGTGTTAAATACTTTGACAGATTACTTTAAAGCAAATGAAATTCCTACTAAAGTATTTACATTGAATGGTAATATTACTCATAAATTTAGAACACAGATCAACTTACCAAAAGATCGTGAAGAGGATTACTTACATCATGCAGTAGATGGACTTATAATTGCATCAGTTAAGACAATGGGACTTCTTAATGGTTGTCTTGCAAAGTATGAATTAAAAGATTTATATGATAAAGATACTGGTGAAGTGAAGAAGATTCCTGGTAAAGAAGAATTCTTTGATCCCAAATATATTGAGTTTATCTCTACATTAAAGAATATCTATGATGAAAGTAATAAATACTATCGTGGTATTATGACTAGAGATCAATTGGCATATGCACCAATTAAGATTTCTCATAAAGTAGATACTAAACCTAATAGACAGGTTGCAGACGAGACAATCTATTCTACAAGAGTAGTAGATGGACAAGAGATTCTAGTTCAGAAATATAAAGATATCTATGATCCAAAATTCAAAAATCTGGTAGAAGATATTGTGAATGGTAAAGCAGAAGACAAATATATTATGGCTAAGAAGGATCCTGCAACATTTGAAGAGATTGTTAGAATCGTATTGAATCATTATGAAACATTTAAAGATGATCCTAAACAGTATGTAAAGGATAAGAAGGGTGTTAAGTTAAAGGGAGAAAACCCATTAACTGCCTATAAAGAAGAGTTTGGTAAGATTCGTAAATTTTCAAAGAAGGGTAATGGCCCTGAAATTACTTGTATTAAGTATTATGCTGAAGAGTTAGGTAACCATATAGATATCAGTAAGAATTATAATACTAAACATGGTAAGAAAGTCATCTTAAAACAAATTAGTCCTTATAGAACAGATTTCTATCGCGATACAGATGGAAAGATAAAAATGGTTACTATTCGATATAAAGATGTTTCTTTCAAAGAATCAATAGGATTATATTGTATTGATAGAGATTGGTATCAAGCAGAAAAGGTCAAGAAACAAATAAGTGATGAAGCCATATTCTTATGTTCTTTACATCATGATGAATTAGTCGGAATAGTGAAGAAAGAAGGACAGAAGTATATTTATGATGATTCTACAGAATCAGATGGTAATACCAAGTATCATGATGGTGTAACATCAGAGGTTTTAAAATTTGTTGCTACAAATGATGATATAAAAAATAAACTTGAGGTTAAGCCAATTTATAAAAAAACGAAAGAGAGAAAATTCCCTGTTGTTGGTACATTTGTTGATGTCAAAAAATATGCAACTGATGTTTTAGGAAATATGTATGAAGTAAGAGATAATAACTTGAAATTAGAATTCAAATAGGGTACAATAGTACTAGGTTATAATCTAGCAAAAATTTATATGACCTAGCAAAACAAGGGTTTATCCCGGATTCGGCTCCTATAAGGAGCCTTTTCTTTTTATATTGTTTATGGGTTACAAGGTCATATACATATCCCAGGCTGAACATCTGCATCTATATCTTGATAATTTAAAAGTGGAAAAAGAGAATACAGATATTCTTATTCCAATTGCAGATATTCAGATTTTAGTTATTGATAATTATAAAGCTTATTTAACAGTTCCTTTGATGAATAAATTATCTGAAAAGAATGTTTGCACTATTCTTTGTGGTGTTGATCATCTTCCAAAGACATATATACTACCAATGAATGGGAACTATGCCACAAGTGGTAATATAGCGAAACAAATAGAATGGACAGATGAAACAAAAAAGATTTTACATAGAGAAATCGTAAAACATAAAATAATAAACCAATATATCATATTAAGAAAAAATCATAAGAGTGAAGACGTAGTAAGTAAACTAAAAGAATACAGTGAAACTGTATTAAATGGAGATATCACTAATAGAGAAGGATTAGCTTCTAAAATGTATTTTCGAGAAATGTATGGAGAAGATTTCATAAGAATGGACGAAGATGTTGTGAATGCTGGATTGAATTATGGCTATAGTATATTCAGATCACTTATTACATCTATTATTGTAGGTAAAGGTTATTTACCTAATCTTGCATTCTTCCATAGAGGTAAACAGAATAGTTTTAATCTAAGTGATGACATAATAGAAGTGTTTAGACCAATAGTAGATGATTATGTTTACAACAATCTACTTGATGAAATATTGTTTAAGACAGCACATAAAAAAGAGTTAATAGACCTTACAAATAAGAGAATCAATATAGATAATAGAAAGCAGATAATAGGCAATGCGATTAATCTTTATCTAGATTCTATATTTAGATTTATTGATGATCAATCTAATGAAATATTATTCCCATTCCCAATTGCATACGATAATGAAATATGAGTTTATGCGTTTAATACTATTTTTTGATCTTCCAGTAATGACACCTAAACAAAGACATACATATAACGTGTTTAGAAAATATCTTATTAAAAACGGATATA
>ERZ773181.669-NODE-669-length-35057-cov-6.339066_pt1 | contig 35057 bp, 43 predicted proteins | sample MGYA00581001_ERZ773181 | MGnify/ENA primary metagenome ERZ773181 (study PRJEB29015, sample SAMEA2737780) | human gut metagenome | biome: human gut; feature: human-associated habitat; material: faeces | place: China | collected 2012 ...
CCGCCATCTGCGAGGGCCATTACAAGGACATCCTCAAGGAAGCGTTCACAACCTATCTCGGATATGAGTGGGTCGATATTGACTGAGGGCAGTGCATGATTTGTCTTGGAGTCGACATCGGCGGCACGGGCTGCAAATGCGCAGCATTCGATGAATGTGGTGTACAGCATGCGCTGTCTTAAGATCCTCGAAGGGATGCTCAAGGAGCAGCTCTCCGAGGAGGAAAAAGCGTTATTTGACGCGCGCGTCGGTCTGGTCGAAGCGTCCATCGGGCGGATGGTGCCGGTGCAGACGGAAGAAATGAAGGATGGCGACCCGATGCGCGTCTGCGTCGAGCGCTACGGCTTCCTGCCAGTCGATCTGGCAGCGTTCAAGGGCGAAGTCCCGGGAATTCAGAATCTGGTGCCGTATGAACCATTCGACTTTTACATCAAGCGCAAGCTGTTCATCCACAACATGGGCCATGCAACCTGTGCGTATCTCGGCGGCTACGTTGGCCGGAAATATATCTATCAGGCCATTGATGATCCCGAGATTCTGAGCATCATGGAAAACGCGATGCTGGAGAGCGCAATGGCACTGTCGCAGAAATACGACGTTGAACTGGAGCCGCTGATGCTCCACATCACCGACCTGCTGGGCCGTTTCCGCAATGCGGCGCTGAAGGACACCTGCAAGCGCGTCGGCGGCGACCCCGCACGGAAGCTCGGCGCAGCCGACCGACTGATCGGTTCGAGCCTGCTGTGCATGGAGATGGGCGTAACGCCTGCGTATATCGCCGTCGGCGCGGCAGGCGCAGTCTACCGCTATCTGAACGAAGCGGGAACAGAGCAGTCGTATGACGCTGCGAAGCAGGTGCTCGGAGAAATTTCCGGCCTGCCGGACGGGCACGCGCTGACAGAACTGATTTTACAGATGTATGGGTTGTACCTTGAGGGTGAAACTACAGCAATGATGCGCCGGTATGCGCAGAAGATCAAAGTGACCAATATGCGTGAGGTAATTTAGGGCAACACCGCACAATTTGGCAAGCAGATTCGATGAGAGATTTTTCGTCGAGACAAGGTTTGAAAAGCGCAGGGATACTGTATGTGCCCGCATCCGTAAGGCGTCTTCGGCGCCAACGGCTGCGACATATTTCAGGCTCCTCAAACCGCAGAATTGGCGGAAAAGATCCACCGAAGCGCGAAGACGCAATTGTGCAGTGCTGCCTTAGTTAAAACGGTATTATCATCCGGAACTTAAGCCATAGGATTATGCAGCCGGTCGCTTAAAACACACTCATACAAATGCGCATATGTTATGTGGGGCGTTTACGTCAAGAAGCTGCCGTATAAATGGGTCACCACTGTACGGCAGTATTTCATAATCGCAGAATGGAAAAATATGTATTTGCTCTATTCGTGTTAGCGACATTAGAGAGGAGAAATGATAATGCTCAAATCAGCATACCATCGTTGTCGCTATTTTGTCGCACATTTTTCACAGATTCGCTCTGCTTTGGCTCTTGTAATGTCGCGCTGCTCTGTGATAATCTTATCATAGAAAATTACGGAAACAGATGTTTTGCGCGGCACTGCGCGGAAACATCTGTTTTTGCTTTCCATTTTGATTTTGCACGGATGGGAGGAACACTATGGGGGTTACATGCAAAAGCTACATTCTGGAACTCCTCGAGAATTCTTCACATCGGCTGCGGCAAATTGAACTCATGCGGTATGAGCTTCAGCATATACCGCAGGTTTCTGATTCGGAAATGATTGAGGCAATGTCCCTGCCATCTTTGACGAGCAGCGAAAAAGTGGCCAGCTCAAAAGCTGTTCCGGACGTTGCGCTTTCCTATAAGAAAACGGCTGAACGGATGAATGCTGAGGCGCTGGGCGAACTTGCGTCTGCCTATGTGAATCTCTGGCGGGAGCATGACCGACTCCAGCATTATATTGGATTACTGGATGAGCGCCAGGGCAGAGTACTCCGGCTATACTACTTTGAGTCGTATGTGTGGACAGACGTTGCAAAGGTTATGCACATGACTGTACGGACAGCACAGAGAATCCGGCAGCAGGCGGTGGATGAGTTGACAAAACTTTACGCATTTGCCGATTCCTTTTTCAAACTATAGATTTTAACATAATTAAAGATATTAGAAAGGAAGGGCAGAATGAAAACTCAGGATCTGTTTGCGGATTATCCGGATTTGGTGAATGTGAAGCAATTTCAGACAATGATGGGTGGTATCAGCGTAAAAGCGGTCTATCAATGTTTGCATGATGGCGAAGTGGAGTTTTTCAAAATCGGCCGGAGGTTTCTGATTCCCAAAGCAAGTGTGATCGCGTTCGTCAGGCGAAGAACAAATTCTAAAGATGTTTGACGCTCAAATAAAACATTGTGCTCAGTTTATGGGAGTGGTAAAATAAAGTCAGTCATTGGCAGAAATTTTACCGCTACCGAAAGGAGAGTTTATGATGGTAGCAGGGCATCTGCAAATCAAGAATGAGAAATACTATATGGTTCTCGAACTCAGGACCGAGCAGGGAGAACGCAAGACGAAGTGGATCGGAACCGGATTGGCGGTAAAGGGCAACAAACGCCGGGCAGAAGCCATGCTGGAGGAAACACGAACGAAATACCTTTCACCGGTTGTGAACAATAAATCCCAAATGCCGTTTGCGGAGTATATGGGCTATTGGCTGGAAATTGTAAGACCCAATCTGGAGGAAAACACGTACGCCGGATACAAAAGCAATATCGAAAAAAGAATTGTGCCGTTTTTCAAACAAAGCGGTGTTACGCTCGGCGAAATAAAAGCTGTTCAGATTCAGGAATTCTATACATACTGCCAGACGGTTTTGCATGTCAGCAATAATACCGTGATCCACTACCACGCGAATTTGACGAGCGCATTCAAATATGCGCTGAAAATGGATTTCATTCGTGTAAATCCTATGAATAGGGTCAAGAAGCCAAAGCCGATACAGCATAACGCGAATTTCTATAGCGCGGAAGAAGCGGAGAAACTGATTGCAGCAGTGCATGGGGATACGATTGAATTCCCAGTCATGATGGCTGCATATTATGGACTCCGGCGGAGTGAGATCGCCGGTCTTCGTTGGAGGGCTATTGATTTCAAAAGCAACCTGATAACGATCGAGCATACTGTGACGCAGGCGATCGTAGACGGAGAGCGGAAAATCATTGCAAAGGATCGGGCAAAGAATAAATCCAGCTGCAGAAGTCTTCCTTTAATGCCGCAATTCAAAAAGATATTGCTTCAGATGAAAAAGCAGCAGGAGACCAACAGAAAACTCTGCGGAAACTGCTATCACGAAAGTGAGTATGTATATGTCAATCAGCTTGGCATCCCATATACGCCGGACTTTATAACAGATCATTTTCGTAAGTACCTGAAGAAAGCCGAATTCCGAAAGATCACTTTCCACGAACTTCGTCATAGCTGCGCCAGCATGCTGCTGAAGCAGGGCGTTGGAATGAAAGATATTCAGGCGTGGCTCGGTCACAGCACATATAACACGACAGCGAATCTCTACGCACACCTTGATTCTGAATCCAAGGTCAGCGTAGGCACAGTTATGGAAAATCTGCTCGATCTCTCATCGGCACTCGAAAGTGCGTAAAAGCCATCGCGAAGCGACACGGCTATTGCTCGGATGTGCTTCAAAAAGCAAAATCGTAACCCAGCGTTAGCGGTTACGATTTTGAAAGGAGGAGCGACGGAGAAGCCGAATTGCAAACCAACGAAGTGTTTGCAATTCGGAAACGAAGAAAGACCTTTGCTGTCGAGATGGACGCGCTTGCGCGGTCATCTGACACCCAAAGGTCATTTCTGAGTGGTGCCGCTGACGGGACTCGAACCCGTACAGAAGTAAAATTCTGGCAGATTTTAAGTCTGCTTTGTCTACCGATTCCAACACAGCGGCATATTCAAAAAGGAGATGCGGCGGACGGAGAGAAAACAGGAGAGAAATTCCGGCTTGCTCCGGCCATTGAAAACTGAAAACGCTTGATTTTACTGGGGACTTAAGATTCGGCGGGGAAACAGACCCACCGGATTTTAAGTCCCTTGTGTCTGCCATTCCACCACACCGGCAGGTGGGAATATTTTAGCACTGAATGGCGGGCGCGTCAAGGATAGAAATCGGGGCTGGGGCGGCAGAATGGGCGGAAGTCCGGTTTTTGGGACAGTATGACGTTCGGGCGGATAGAAAATTTCGCCGATTCTTTGTATGTTCTGCCATATTGCAAAAATGGAACAAATGTTTTAATATACAAACACTGCCTCATACATCAGCTGCCGGAAGAACGGAACGGAATTTTAGGAGTGGATGCAGAATGACGAAACACCGAGCAGACAGACAGGACGCATGGGAAACGGCGGACGAGCGGATCGTCCGGCTGTTTGCGGCGCTGAGCCGGGAGGAAAAACAGCAGTTTCTTACTTTTTTTGAAAACGCTCTAAAAACGCGATCATGGCCTGCTTCAGATCATCGTCAGCATGGGAAAGAAGCTCCCTGAGCTGTGCGTCGAGCGGGTCCTCCTCACCGGACGGTGCGCCGGTGGGGAGCATTTTTTTATCCGTCGCGCCGGTGAGGTAGGCGGGCGTTGTGCCGAGGGCGGCGGCGACGATCTGGAGCTGGTCGGCGCTGGGCTCGGATTTGCCGGCCTTCCAGTCCTGGCAGACGGTCGGCGTGCGGCCGATGCGGCGGGCGATGGACGCCTTGGTCACGCCCGTCTCGCGGATCAGCGCTTCGAATCTGCTATAAATAAACAAAACAGCCACCTCGCATTTGTGCAAAATAGAGAATCGAATAAAAATGCGACATACCTCCCTTGACAATCGCATATAAATACGATACACTCAGGGGGCAGGTGCGGAGAGCGCTGCGGGCCGGAAGCAAACAGGCCCGTGGGCCAGGGAATCAGAGGGAGCGGCGCCGCAGCCGGAGATTCATGCAGATTTATTGTATCCGGCGCGGCGCGTTTTGTCAACCGCGTATCGCATAAAAATATGATTGGGTAACCGATGATTCAATCGACAAGAGTTATCAGTGAGAGATTTTGCCGCAAATGAAAGTTTGAAAAACGCAGGAATACTTTGTGTATTTCAAGTTTTTCAAACTGCACAGCTGGGGCAAAAGATCCGCTGAGAACCGCAGACGATTGATTCAATGGTTACCAAGGGGGGGCGAGGGAAGATGATGCGCGGCTGTGTCTGCCGGTGGTGCGGCGAGGCTGTCACGGAGGCGGACGAGCGGTATGAGGCGATGGACGGCACGGCGGTGCACGCGGAATGCATGGAGGCGCTTTTGCTGGAGACGGTGGGGGTGGAGGCACTGGCGGAGCGCATGGGGTATGAACACAGACGGGAGGTGGAGATGGATGCAGAACGGAGAGAAGGGCTTTGAGCCGGTATGGTGCCCGTTTTACCGGGAGGACAGCGGCAGGAGCATTTACTGCGAGGGAATCACGGACGAGAGCTTTCTGCGGCTGACGTTCGCTTCGGGGCGGGCGAAGCGGCAGCAGATGGAGATTTTCTGCCGGACGAAAAACTGCGAGAAATGCGAGCTTTATACGGCCATCAACGCGAGGTATGCGGATGACTGAGGAAAAGGGCGGAAAGGCACGCCGGGATCCCATTGAAAAGGCGTCCGGAAATCTGGAAAAGGCGCTGGAAACGATCTCGAAGCGGCTGCTGGAGCAGATCAAAGACGGCGAAACGCCGAGCAGGGAGCTGGGCGAGCTGGCAAAGGTGATGAAGCAGGCGGTCGAGATCCGGCAGGAGCTGCAGGAGGAGCACGGCGGGCAGGAGACGGGCGTGCGCGTGGTATTTGAACAGGAAGCGGAGGAATTTTCGGAATGACGGAGCTGCGGATCGGCGCGCCGAATGAGAAGCAGAGACGGTTTTTGCTGGACCGGCACCGGCATATCGCCTACGGCGGGGCCAGAGGCGGCGGGAAGAGCTGGGCTGTGCGCACAAAGGCGAAGCTGCTGGCGCTGCGGTATGCAGGGATCAAGCTTTTGATCGTGCGCAGGACGCTGCGGGAGCTGCAGAACAACCATATCGACCCGCTGCGGCAGGAGCTGGCGGGGATCGCGAAATATAAGGCGGCGGACAAGCGGTTCGAATTTCCAAACGGGTCGACGATCACGTTCGGCTACTGCGCCTGCGACGGCGATATGGGGCAGTATCAGGGCGCGGAATACGACGTGGTGTTTCTCGACGAGGCCGGGCAGCTGCAAAAGGCGTGGATCGATGCGATCAATGCCTGCGTACGCGGGACGAACGGGCTGCCGAAGCGGACGTACTACACGCTGAACCCCGGCGGGCCGGGGCACGGATATTTTAAACGGCTGTTCATCGACCGCCGGTTCGAGGCGGGAGAGGAGCCGGAGAATTACAGCTTTGTGCAGGCGCTGGTGACGGACAACCGGGCGCTGATGCGGCAGCAGCCGGAGTATCTGAAGCAGCTGGAAACGCTGCCGCCGAAGCTGCGCGAGGCGTGGCTGTATGGGTCGTGGGACGTGTATGAGGGGCAGTTTTTTGAGGACTTCCGCGATGTGCCGGAACACTATGAGGACCGGCAGTGGACGCACGTGATCGAGCCGTTTGCGCCGGACAAGGGGTGGACGGTCTGCCGGAGCTATGACTTCGGGTATGGAAAGCCGTTTTCCTGTGCGTGGTGGGCGGTCGATTACGACGGCGTGATCTACCGCATTCTGGAGCTTTACGGATGCACGCGGATGCCGAACGAGGGCGTCAAGTGGACGCCGGACCGGCAGTTTGCTGAGATCCGGCGCATCGAGACGGAGCATCCGTGGCTCAAGGGCCGGGAGATCATGGGCGTGGCGGACCCAGCGATCTGGGACGCCTCGCGCGGGGAAAGCGTGGCGCAGACGGCGGCGCGGTACGGCGTGTATTTTACGCCGGGCGACAACGAGCGCATCGCGGGCTGGATGCAGTGCCATTACCGGCTGCAGTTCGATGAGAACGGGTACCCGCGTATGTATGTATTCAAAAACTGCAAAGCATTTATCCGGACGGTGCCGCTGATGCTGTATTCACAGACGCGGCCGGAGGATCTGGACACGGCGATGGAGGATCATGTGTGCGACGAATGGCGGTATTTCTGTATGTCGCGGCCGGTGAAGCCGATGATGCAGGCGCAGACGGCGGCGGTCTGGTCAGACCCGCTGAATCAAATCAGAAGCTAGGAGGAAGCAATGGAGGTACGGACAACAGGCGTTCCCGTCATTGGGGCGCGGGAGCTGCGGCGGGCGGCGGATATTCTGCGCCGCTACAAGCAGGGCAAGCAGAATCTGGAACGGCGCATCATCGCCGACGAGGACTGGTGGAAGCTGCGGCAGTGGCGGCAGTTTTCGGATAAGGGAAACCCGAATGACGACCGGCCCGCGTCCGGGTGGCTGTTCAACGTCATCATGGGCAAGCACGCAGATGCGGTCGCGGCCTATCCGGGGCCGGTCATCCGACCGCGCGAGCCGGACGACCGGCAGGAGGCGCAGATGCTCTCGTCGATCATCCCGTGCATTCTGGAGCAGAACGACTTTGAGGAAGTCTATTCCGACACGTGCTGGCAGAAGATGAAGCAGGGCACGGGCGTGTGGGGCGTGTACTGGGATCAGGATAAGCTCGGCGGACTGGGGGATATCTCCATCCGGCCTGTGAATGTGCTGAACCTGTTCTGGGAGCCGGGCGTGACGGATATCCAGAGGTCGCAGAATGTGTTTTATCTGGAGCTGGAGGACAACGAGACGCTGCTGGCGGCGTATCCGCAGCTGGCGGGGAAGCTCGGCGGGAGCAGCGCGGTGCTTTCGCGGTACCGGACGGACGATGCGGTCGATCTTTCGGAGAAGACGCTGGTGGTGGACTGGTATTACAAGAAGCGTGTGGGCGGCAGGACGGTGCTGCACTACTGCAAGTATGTGGGCGAAACGGTCCTGTACGCGACGGAGAACGACACGTTCATGCCGTCGGTCACGCGGGAGGCGCGGGACCCGGAGACGGGCGAGACGGTTCTGGTGCAGACGCCGGTGCGTGCGCCCGCGTGTGAGCGGGGGCTGTATGACGACGGGGAGTATCCGTTCATCTTTGACCGGCTGTTTCCCATCGAGGGCTCGATCTGCGGGTACGGCTATATTGACATCGGCAAGGGCGCGCAGGAGCAGATCGACCGGATGGATCAGGCCATCGTGAAGAACACGATCATGGCGGCGACACCGAGGTGGTTCCGCCGCTCGGACGGGTCGGTCAACGAGCAGGAGTATGCGGACTGGACAAAGCCGTTTGTGCACGTGGACGGGAATCTGGGACAGGATTCTCTGCAGCAGGTGCAGGTCAATATGCTGCCGGGCATCTGTGTGCAGGTGCTGAACAACAAGATCGAGGAGCTCAAATGGACGACGGGCAACACGGACGTGACGAACGGACAGGTTTCGTCCGGCGTGACGGCGGCCTCGGCCATTGCGGCTTTGCAGGAGGCGTCCGGGCGCAGCTCACGCGCGTCGACGCAGTCGGCGTACCGGGCCTATGCGCGGCTCATCCGCATGGTGATCGAGCGCATCCGGCAGTTTTATGATCTGCCGCGCAGGTTCCGCATTGCGGGTCTGAGCGGGGCGGAGGAATTTGTGTCCTACTGCAACGCGCGGCTGAAGGCGCAGAGCATGGGGCCGGAGGCGCTCATGCGGACGCCGGTGTTCGATGTGACGGTCACGGCACAGAAGCACACGGCGTATACGAAGCTGGCGCAGAATGAGCTGGCGCTGCAGTTTTTCCAGCTGGGCTTTTTCCGGCCGGAGATGGAGCAGCAGGCGCTGGCGTGCCTCGACATGATGGATTTTGACGGCAAGCAGCAGATCTTGCAGAAGCTCCGTTCGGGTGCGGATGCGGCGGCGTGGCAGCGGATGGCGCTGACGCTGGCGGGACGGTATGAGCCGGAGTTGTACGAGCGGCTGGCAGGACAGCCCTCGCCGGAGGCTCCGGGGACGGTTCGGACGGCGAAAAAGCAGGACGCGGAACCGGCCAGAGTGCAGCAGGCGCGAAAACGCGCCGGAGAGGCGGCGCAGCCGGGATGATCGAGGTATGGCTGGACAGAACGGCGCTGACGGTGCGCGGCCACGCGGGTTTTTCGCGGTACGGCAGCGATATCGTCTGCGCGGCGGCGTCGATGCTGGCGTTTGCGCTGGCGGAGGCGGTGCAGGCGGCGGGGATGAAAACGCCGCCGGTGATCGAATCGGGCTGCGGACGCTTCCGGCTGGAAGTGTCTGCGGACAAACGGGAGCAGGCGCGGCTGGACGGGATGTTTGAGACGGTTCGCGCAGGATACCGGCTGCTTTCGGCGCGGTATCCGGACTATGTGCGGGTTTTGGGTGAACGTGACCCTGAAAATAAGTTGGAAAGACCCGAGCGTCGCCCGCTTGAAGGGCAGAAGGAGGAAAAGGATGAAAAACTTTGATTGGCTGCAGGCATTTGCGATGGAGCAGCAGGAGCAGCCGGAGCCGGGCGTATCGGCGGACGCCGCGCCGCAGGATGAGCAGGAGCGCGCAGAGGCGTTCCGGGCGCTCATCCAGGGACCGTATAAGAAGGACTATGACAGGCAGGTGCAGATGATCGTGCGCGAACGGCTGAAAAACTGCGCGAGAAGTGAGCAGGTGCTGAAGTCTCTGGGGCCGGCACTGGAAAAGACCTTCGGCGTAGATGCGGCACAGCTCACGCCGGAACAGGCGGAGCGGCTGGCCGCGTGTGCACCGGAGGGGAAAGTCCCCGTGACAAAAGAGCAGCGCGAAGAGGCGATGCGGCAGGGGTATGAGGCGCTTCGGGAGCAGTTTGCGGCGGTGCGCGAGGCGTATCCGGGCGCACAGCTGCACGAGGAGCTGGAAAGCCCCGTGTTCATGCGCCTTGTCATGCGCGGCGTGGATGCCAGAAGCGCTTACGAACTGACACATTTACGGGAGCTTCGTGCAGGCGCGATGGCATACGGCGCAAGACGCGCACGTGAGGAGCTGACGGCGGCCATGCAGGCGGGTTACCTCCGCCCGCGCGAGAGCGGCATGGCCCCGGCAGCGGGCGGCGCATTTGCCGAGAGTCCGGAGCACTGGTCCAGACAGACGAGAGAGGAACTGAAGGCGCGGGCCAGACGGGGCGAGACCGTCCGGCTCTGAGAAAAGGAGAGATTTTAATGAATCTGAAGCAGGAACTGAATTTGCAGCTGTTTGCCGACGCGGGTACGCTGGTGAACGCCAGCGGCAATTACGTGAACGCGTATTCCGGTGAGACGAGCGCGTTCCCGGATGGCGGCGGTATGACGGCGTCCATGAAGACGTTTTACGACACGGAGCTGCTGGAAAACGCGCGTCCGGAGCTCATCCACACGCAGTTTGCACGCAAGCAGGCGCTGCCTGCCGGACGCGGCAAGACCGTAGAATGGCGCAAGTGGAACACGCTTGAGGACGCGGGCGCGCTGACCGAGGGTGTCATTCCGACGGGCCAGAAGTTTGGCCAGAGCGCTGTGACGCAGGCCATCACGCAGTACGGCACGTATGTGTCCGTGTCCGACCAGCTGGAGCTGCACGCCATTGACGACGTGATTCTGGGTGCGGCGGAGGAGCTGGGCGCGTCCGCCGGTACGACGCAGGATAAGCTGGTGCGCAATGTCGCCGCAGCGGGCACAAATGTGCAGTACTGCGACAAGGTCGGCACGAACGGCGCACATACCGCCGTGACCAGCCGCGCAGGTCTGGACACCACCGCGAAGCTGACACCGGACGAGGTCAACAAGGCCGTGACGCTGCTCAAAAAGCTCAAGGCCCCGAAGATCGACGGCAAGTACATTGCCATCATTCACCCGTCCGTGGCATACGATCTGCGCTCGTCCGAGGCATGGATCGAGGCGCACAAGTATGCGGGCCTGACGGAGCTGTTTACCGGCGAGATCGGCGAGCTGCACGGCGTGCGCTTCATCGAGACGACCGAGGCCAAGATCTTCAACGGTGAGGGCTGCCCGGTCAAGACGGAGGCGGATACATCCAAGGGCACGCCTGCGGTGTATTACAGCGTCTATGCAACGCTGTTCCTCGGCAAGGACGCCTACGGCATGATCGACCCCGAGGGCGGCAATCTGGAGATGATCATCAAGGATAAGGGCCAGGTCGGCGGACCGCTCAACCAGTTCTCGACGCTGGGCTACAAGTTCTCCAGCGCGGCGAAGATCCTGTATGAGGACCGCATGGTGCGTGTGGAGAGCTGCGGCGCGTACTCTGCCGAGGACGAGGCAAACTGAGGAAACAAGATGGAGACCGGCGCAAGCCGGTCTCCGGAAAAGACGGGACAGGAAGGGAGAATTGTCATGGAAAATGCATTTGCAAGTATGAAGACGATCACGCTGCCGCGCGCGGGCGGCACGGAGCAGCAGTCGGTGTTTGTCTGCGTCAACGGACGCACGTTTCAGGTGCCGCGCGGCAAGGCGGTCGAGGTGCCGGAGCCGGTGTATGAGGTGCTGGAAAACGCAAGACGGCAGCTGGAGGCGGCACGGAAGCTCGAGGATGAGCTGGCCGCCGGCTGAGGGCTGCGGACAGAAGAAAGGAGGCGGGGCGCATGACCATCCGCGAGGCGCTTGAGACGGTCGACCGGCTCAAGCCCAACCAGTATGGGAGCGCGGACAAGCTGCGCTGGCTGTCGGAGCTGGACGGAGCAGTGTACCGCGAGATCCTGACGCAGCATGAGACGCAGACGGCGGCGTTCGCGGGCTATACGCCGGAGGCGGATCTGGACGGGACGGGGCTTCTGATCGAGTGGCCGTATGACGAAATTTACCGGTGGTATCTGGAGATGAAGATCGACGACGCCAACGGGGAGATGACGAAGTACAACAATTCCGCCGCCAAGTACAATATGTACTATCAGGCGTACCAGAACGCGTACAACCGGGCGCATCTGCCGAAGAGCGAAGCGGCGTATATCAAGCTGTAGGGGGGATAGCGGGATGTTTTATCCAAAGCTGACGGAGCAGCGGCAGCAGACGCTGACGACCGAGGCGTTTCTCGGCTATGACCACGATCTGAAGCTTTCTGACGGGGAATTCTACGACATGGAGAATCTGACGTCGGACAGCTATCCGCTGCTTGCGCCGAGAGTGCGGCGGGGGACGGTGCAGGCGCTTTCAGGGGTGCAGGCGATCTGCGCGCGGGACAGGCTGTGCTGGGTGCAGAATCAGGTTTTGCATATCAACGGCGCGTCCATGGAGGCGTATATGCCGTCGGTGAACATCAAGGCGGGAGAAAAGCAGCTCGTGTCCATGGGCGCGTATCTGTGTATCTTCCCAGACGGAATTTACTTCAACACGGAGGATTATTCCGACAACGGGTACATGGGGCATGAGAATACGGTCGACGCGGCGGAAACGCCGATCAGCGTGTCGCTGTGTCTTGCGGACGGGCAGGCGCTGACACTGAGCTTCTCGCAGGCGGCGCAGCCGGAAAGCCCGTCGAACGGGCAGTATTGGCTGGACACGTCGGGGAGTCTGCACACCATCAAGCAGTGGGCCGAGGCCTCGGGGCAGTGGGTGTCCGTGCCGACGGTGTATGTGAAGCTGGCGGCGAACGGCATCGGCAAGGGCTTCAAACAGTATGACGGCATTGAAATCTCCGGGCTTTCCGGGAACGAGCAGCTCAAAAAGCTGAACGGCAGCCAGATTTTATACGGCGCAGACGAGAGTTCCATCGTCATCGTGGGGCTGATCGACCAGGCAGCGGAGGTCACGAGCGGGACGGTGAAGACGGCCCGGCGCGTGCCGGATATGGACTTTATCACCGAATGCGGCAACCGGCTCTGGGGCTGCAAGTACGGCGTGGCGGACGGCGAGACGGTGAATGAGATCTACTGCTGCAAGCTGGGCGATTTTAAAAACTGGGCGTGCTATCAGGGGGTGGCGACGGATTCGTGGCGGGCCAGCTGCGGCACGGACGGAAAGTGGACAGGTGCGGCGACGCTGGCAGACAGTCCGGTGTTTTTCAAGGAGGACTGCTTCCACCGGGTCTATCCGTCGGCCTCGGGCGCGCATCAGGTCGTGGTGCAGAAGTGTGCGGGTGTGCAGAACGGGTCAAGCAAGAGCCTCGTGGTGGTGGACGACCGGCTGTATTACAAGTCGCGCATGGGCGTGTGCGTGTACGACGGGAGCCTGCCGCAGGAGATTGGCGGCTGCTTCGGCACGGTGCTGTATGCCAACGCGGCCGCGGGCGGTGTGCGCGGGAAATACTTCATCAGCATGGAGGATGCGGCGCACAGCTGGTCGCTGTTCGTCTACGACACGCGCAAGGGTCTGTGGCACCGGGAGGACAGCACGCACGCAAGCGAGTTTGCGCGGGTCGGCGACGAGCTGTATTTCCTTGAAAATGGAACGCTCAGGACCGTTTACGGCACAGCCGGGACGAAGGACGGGCCGGTCGGGTGGATGGCGGAGACGGGGATCATGACGTATGGCCTTGTCGGAAAGAAATACGTCTCGCGCATCAATCTGCGGATGCAGCTGCCGAAGGGGTCGAGCGTCGATTTCTGGGTGCAGTATGATTCGGACGGCGTGTGGCGGCACTGCGGGCACATCGAGGGCCGGGGGCTGCGGACGTTCCTGCTGCCGATCCGGCCCGCGCGGTGCGACCATCTGAAATTCCGGCTGACAGGGAAGGGCGAGATGAAGCTGTTTAGTCTGGCGCGGGTGCTGGAAGCGGGGAGTGATGCGTAATGGGATCTTTGACGCTTGCATACCCGTCCATTACGGGCAGGACGGCGCAGGAGCAGCTGGAGAGTATGCGGCGGTATCTGTGCGGGATGGCGGAGCAGCTGAATCTTGCCGACTGGTCGGCACGGGCGGCGCTGACGGAGATCGCGCAGGCCATCGACGCGGACAGTCTTCCCGAGGCGGAGAAGAAGACGGTGCTTTCCGGCTATGCGGCTTTAAAGTCCCTCATCATCAAGACGGCGGATTTTGCGGCGGCGAATTCGGAGATCTGGTCGGCGAAGCTTGCGGGGAATTATGTCGCGGCGTCGGACTTCGGGACGTATCTGGAAAAGACGCAGCTGACGATCGAGGGCAATTCCGTCGGGATCAAACAGCTGTATGATTACACGGCGGGCGTGAACAACGCGTTTTCTGTGAATGCGCAGCAGTATATCAAGACGGGGCTGCTGTATTACAACGACGTGACGCCGGTGTACGGTGTGGGCGTGGGCAATATCGAGACGACCGTAACAGACGGCGGCGGAAGGATCGTCGACCGGACGAAAAACGAACTGCTGACCGTGACGCCGAAACGCATTTCCTTCTGGCAGGAGGGGATGGAGGTCGCGTATCTGTCGGAGAAGAAGCTGCATTTCCCGTCCGGAACACTGGAGGCGTACAACGCGAAGCTGACCGGGACGATCACGGCGGCGGCAGGCTCGGCCTTTGGGCCGTGGACGATCTCGGACGGGAGCATCTACCGCGTGGAAAACGTGTTCGGCAGCAGCGCGGGTATGTATTTCGGGACGGGCGGCCTCTCCGTATCAGACCGGTTTCAGGTGGACGCGAACGGATATCTGACGTGCTCCGGCGCGACGATCTCCGGCGCGATCAGGGCGACGAGCCTGAATGTGACGGGCGCAAGCATCACGGGGCTTACGGTCGACGCGGCGAATGTGACGGGCAATTTATCCGCGTCGCGCATCAACGGCGGCATTCTGGATTTCAACAATTTTTCGGTCGATCACCTGTCGGCAAACGACATTACGACGGGGCTTTTATCGGCGGATTATATCAAGCTGGGCGGCGATATGGCGGTATACGATGCGCTGAACAGCGGTACCGTCGGCGGATGGCTCGGCTATACGACGGGCGCTTACGGCGGCGCGGGGATCCATATGCAGAGTGGGCTTGGCGAGGTCGTGGCGACGGCAAGCGGCGCAAAGCTCTGCTATGGCGGCAATACGCTCTCCGTCACGGAGGGCGGCGCGCAGACGAACTGCCGAATGGCGGTAGGCGGCGATCTGGTCGTGAGCGGCAGCACGGCGCCGTCTGTTGACGGCGCGGGATCGCTCGGGTTTTCCGATTACCGGTGGTCGGTCGTGTACGCGCAGACGGGCACGATCACTACATCTGATCGGGAGAAGAAGACGGACATTTCGTATGCGCTGGAACGCTATGACGCGCTGTTTGAGAAGCTGCGTCCGGCAAGCTACCGGCTGAAAAGCGGCACGTCCGGCAGGACGCACACGGGGCTTGTCGCGCAGGATGTGGAGCAGGCGCTGCGGGAGTGCGGATTGACGGGAAAGGACTTCGCGGCCTTTGTGAAAACGCCGCGAAAGGACGGCGGCGCGGACTACGGCCTGCGCTATGAGGAGCTGATCGCCCTGTGTATCCGGCAGATCCAGATGCTGCGGGAAAGAGTGAGGAAATTGGAGGAAACGGCATGAGTAAGCTTTCGAATGCGATCGGCGCGCTGCGTATGGGGCTGGTGGAGGCGATCAACGCCTCCGGGCTCCCGCCGTGCGTCGTCGGAATGGTGCTCGATCAGGTGCGCGAGCAGGTGCGGCTGCTCGAGGCGCGGGAGGACGCGGAAACAGAGGAGAAAAAGGAGGAGGACAATGGCGCTTTACAGAGTGCAGGGTAACGGAAAGGCTCCGGCAGGGCTGCAGGCGGGCGACGAGGTCGTGACGGGCGGCGGCACGTACCGCATTCTCGGCGTAAACGCAGACGGCAGCTACCGCAGCTCGCTCAGCAACAAATATCAGACGATCTATAACTATCGCGGCAGTTACGGAACGGCTCCGGCCGGTCAGACGGACACAGCGCAGGTCAGAACGCCCAGTTATACGCCGTCCGGCGCGGCAAGCGAGGCGAAGGCGGCGCTGGACCGGGTGCTGTCGGAGAAGCCCGGCAGCTATACGTCCCGATGGGACAGCGAGCTGGACGCGCTTTATGACCAGATCGCGAACCGGAAGGCGTTTTCCTACGATCTGGGGGCAGACCCGATGTACCGGCAGTACCGGGAGCAGTACCAGAGCGCGGGACGGCTGGCGATGGAAAACACGATGGGCGCGGCGGCGTCTCTCACGGGCGGCTACGGCTCAAGCTACAGCCAGCAGGCGGGGCAGCAGTCGTACAACGCGTATCTGCAGAAGCTCAACGAGGTCGTGCCGGAGCTCTACGCGCAGGCGCGCAGTCAGTATGACCGCGAGGGCTCGGCGCTTTCCGAGCGCTATGCGCTCGTCAGCAGCCGTGAAAAGAGCGACTATGACCGCTACCGCGACCAGGTGTCGGATTATTACGCGGCACTGTCCGACGCGCGCGGCGCGTATCAGAGCGAGGCGCAGCGCAGCGAGAATCTGGCGCTGCAGTACGCGAAGCTGGCGAACGACAATTACTGGAATGAGCTGAACTATCGCTCCGACCGGGAGGACGCGGCGAACGCGCAGTACTGGAAGCAGCTCGCCTACGCGGACAAGCAGGCTGCGGCGGCAGAAAAGGCGGCGCAGGCCCGGCAGAAGGCGGCGCAGGGAGCGGCGAAGGACAAGCAGAAAAAGCGCTCGTCTTCCCTTGCCAGAGGCAGAGGCGAAAAGCGCGGCAGAACGGCGCCCGGCACGGCGCGCCGCGATGAGATCAACTGAAAAGGCCGGAAGGAGGAGAACAGATGACAAAGCTTCCGGGCGCAAAGCCAAGCCCGCGCATTGCGGGCGGTGTGCTGCGCTGGTACGCGGGCGATACGTTTTCCGTGACGCTGGCGCTGGAGCTGCGCGATCAGGACGGCGATCCGGTCACGGTCGGCGCGTCCGACAGTCTGACGGTCAGCTTTTTTGACGCGTCGCACGCGCCGGTGCATACGTTTCAGTTTGACCGCGTGACAGGCGGGCAGGCAACGCTGACGTTTGACGACACGGTCAGCGCAAAATTTCCGAAGGGTGCGTATTTCTATGACATTTTGTATACGCACGGCGACAAAACAACGCTTGCGCGGGACAACCGCGCGGCGGCAGAGTGAGGTGCGGATATGCGGGTAGAGATTCCGAATACGATCACAGCAACCATTGGCGGACTGATCTCCAGAGGCGTGAAGGCGGTTGAGGTCACGGACGGGGGACGGCTCGTCTTCACGCTGACGGACGGCAGCACCGTCGATGTTGGAAGCGTCGTGGGGCCGCAGGGCGAGAAGGGCAGCACCGGCGCGCAGGGCCCGAAAGGCGATACCGGCGCGCAAGGCCCAAAAGGCGAGACGGGTGCACAGGGGCCAAAAGGCGAAACAGGCGCGCAAGGGCCAAAGGGTGAAACAGGCGCGCAGGGTGAGAAGGGCGACACCGGCGCACAGGGTCCGAAGGGCGGCACAGGCGCACAGGGCCCAAAGGGCGACCCCGGTGAACGCGGCCCGAAGGGGGAAACCGGCGCACAGGGTCCGAGGGGCGAGACTGGCGCGGGCTTTCTCGTGAAGGGGTATTATGAGACGGCCTCCGTGCTGGAAGCGTCCGTGCAGGCGCCGATGGCGGGCGACGCTTACGGCGTCGGTACGTCGGAGCCGTATGACATTTATATTTTCGACGGCGTAACAGAGAGCTGGATCAACAATGGGCCGCTTCAGGGCGCAAGGGGCGAAAAGGGAGACAAGGGCGACCCCGGCGCGGACGGTGCGCCCGGAAAGGACGGCGCACAGGGCCCGGCGGGCGCGGACGGTACGCCGGGGCAGGATGGCACAACGTTCACGCCGTCTGTTTCTGCAGCCGGTGTTCTCAGCTGGACGAACGACGGCGGGAAGCAGAACCCGGCCAGTGTCAGCATCAGAGGCCCGGCGGGGACACCCGGGCAGGATGGGTCTGTCGGGCCGGCAGGTGCGGACGGCGCGCCGGGACAGAACGGCACGACCTTTACGCCCCATGTTTCCGCAGCCGGTGTTCTCAGCTGGACGAACGACGGCGGAAAACAGAACCCGGCCAGCGTCAGCATCAAAGGCCCGGCGGGCGCAGCAGGCAAAGACCCGGAGCCGTTTTATGTGACCTGCACGCTGTCGGGGCAGGATGTGTACGACGAGGATGCTACACATGATAAGTCATTCGCTGAGATCCTTGCCGCCCATCAGGCAGGGCGGCCATGCCGTGCAATTTTGAAGCTGGACGGGGGCACAGGTGATGATACCGTGCTGCTTCCGCTGGCAGAGCTGCATGCGGACGCTTCGGACGGATATGCAAAATTTGCGCTGACAGAAATGACGCAGGGCGATACGCCGGAGGAACTGAGGGTCCGCTACGTGTGGATCAATTCGGCGGACGCCGCAGAGGGCTTCTGGGGAACCAGATATACGCTGTCCGGCGATGAGACTTTCCTGCCGGATGTGACGGCCTCCGACAACGGAAAGTTCCTGCGGGTGTCCAATGGCGCATGGGCGGCGGCGACGATCACGAACGCGAATGGAGGCAGCTTCTGATGGCGGAATTTTTGACATTTGACACCGACCTCACGGCGGTCGCGAACGCGATCAGAGCCAAGGGCGGCACGTCCGCACAGCTGGTCTATCCGAACGGCTTCGTGTCGGCAATTCAGGCGATCCAGACCGGCATTACGCCGAAGCTGGTCGTGACCACATCTGCCGGGGCGGCAGTCACGGCAGTGAAGGGCTCCAAAACGGTCACGGGAACTGCCGGGACAGACGGAGTGTGCACGCTGGAGCTGCCGGAGGCAGGCGCGTGGAGCGTTACGTCGGCGAAAAACGGGGTGAATGCCGTGCAGAGCATCGTGATCGGCACGCAGAGCATGAAAATGCCCCTGTATCTCGACAGCTTTGCCGACAATACATGGGAAGAGATCATCGCGGTGTGCAGGACCGGGATCGCCCCGGACAGCTGGGCCGTGGGCGACAGCAAGACCATGACCATCGGCGGGACGGCCTATCAGGTCGATATCATCGGCAAGAATCATGACGAGTATGCGGACGGCTCCGGCACGGCTCCGCTGACGTTCCAGCTGCATGATTGTTACAGCGAAGCGAAGCAGATGTACGACACCAACCTGAGCGGCCTCGGCTGGAAGAGCACCGATATGCGCCTGACCTATCTGCCTGCGATTCTGGCGCTGATGCCGGCGGAGGTGAAGAACGGAATCCACGCGGTAAACAAGAAGACATCTGAGGGGGGCAACAGCACGACGATTGAGACAGTATCGGACACGCTGTTCCTGCTCAGCGAGGTGGAGATTTTCGGGACTGCAAGTTCTTCCGTAGCCGGGGAAGGAAGCCAGTACGACTATTACAAGGCAGGCAACCCGAAGATCAAGAAGAGAGAAGGCGTTGACGAGTTCTGGTGGGAACGGTCGTCAGCCAGCGGCGGTATGTTTTGCAGAGTCAGAGCAAACGGCCAGGCGGGCGCGTCCAATGCCTCAAGCAGCCTCGGCGTAAGCTTTGCGTTCTGCTTCTGAAGGGAGGAAGCGTATGGAATATCTGAAGGTAAACGGAACGGAGTACCCTGCGCACTTCTGCGGAAAGCAGATCGACCGCGACTGGGATGGCCGCGCGTCGAAAACCGTCACGCTTGCCATGCCGTATGCACAGGCTGTGCAGCTGTTTGTGGATGGGCTGCGCTGGGGCATCGTCCGGCGTGAGGCCGGCGCGGATGACGCGGCGCAGGAGCAGGACTGCTCCGGCTACTGCGTCGCAGGCCCGATCACAGACAACCGGGACGGGACGCTCAGTATTAAAATGGGCAGCTATACGCAGCTGGAGCAGGCGCTGCGGGAGCTGGAGGAGGCGCTGGCATGACGAGACTGGAACGGGAAACGCTTGCACGGATCAGGGAGCGTCTGGCGATCTTCGACCCCGGTGCGGCGGAGAAGCTGGCGGCCCTGCTGCCGGTGCTCAGGCGCTTCGCACAGAGCTACGCGGCGCTCGGGCCGGCAGCGAAAAAGACCATCGAGGCGCTGCTGCCGGAGCTGGCGGCGCTGCTGGAGGCGGCGGAAGGAGCGATGCAATGAGTGCGGAGCAGACGGGCGCATTCTTCGCGCTTGTAAGCGTGTGCAGCGGGCTTGGTTCCGTGCTGAGTCTGCTGCTGCTTCTGGCAAAGCCGGTGCGCGAGCGGCTGTTCGGCCTCAGCGCGATCCGGGAAGGGCAGCGCTGTATGCTGCGCGCGGATATGCTGGCGGCATATTATAAGCATAGGGAAGAAAAAACCATCCGGCAGTATGAATATGAGAATTTTCTCTATGAATACAAGGCGTATAAGGCGCTGCACGGCAATTCGTTCATCGAGCGCATTGCCCGCGAGGTCGCCGAATGGGAGATCGTGACATAGGCACAGGTACAGGAAAGGAGCTTTGGAGGTATGGAACAGTTTTTGAAGCGCATCGAAAATCTGCTGACGGTCAAGTCGATCGTGACGCTGGCGCTGACGGCGGTGTTCGCCTGTCAGGCGGTCAGGGGCGAGGTCAGCCAGGACTTTATGATGATCTATACGACGGTCATCGCGTTTTATTTCGGGACGCAGGCGCAGAAGCTGCAGAGCGGCGCGGAGACACGGCATGACGACGGCGCATCCGAGTAATTACACGAAGGGCCGCAGCGCACCCATCGAGTTTCTTGTGCTGCACTACACGGCCGGGCGCAACGACTCCGCCGCGGCGGGACTCAAATATTTTGAGTCCCCGCGCGGGGCCTCGGCCCACTATTTTGTCGACCGGAACGGCTGGCTGCAGTCGGTCAGCGACGAGGATACGGCATGGTCGGTCGGCACGGCGGGCGTTTATACGCAGAAGCACCCGCGCTGCCGCAACGGCAACTCGATCTCCATCGAGATGTGCTGCCGGTATGACGCGGGGCACTACTGGCTGGAGGACGCGGTCGTGGCGAACGCGGCGCTGCTGACAAGAAGGCTGATGCGCAAGTACGGCATTCCGATCGAAAACGTGCTGCGGCATTATGACGTGGTCAGCAAGCGGTGCCCCGCAATGTGGGTGGACGACGAGAACGCGTGGTTCGCGTTCAAACGGCAGGTCATGGAGGTGATGGAGATGACGAAGGAGGAGCTGCTTTCTCTGAAGGGAACGGGCGACCATCCGTCCGACTGGGCGCTGCAGGCGGCACAGTGGGCCAAGGAGAACGGCATTTTTACCGGCGACAGCGCGGGCAACTTCGGCTGGCAGCAGCCGGTCACGCGCGAGGCCGTGGCGAAGCTGCTGTACGAATACGATCAGGCACGTAACGTTGACAGCGGCGCGGCGGACATGGTAAAATAAGCGGGAAGAAGGAACACGCGGAAGGGGGGGAGGCGGATGCTGGAGATTCTGCTGATCAGTGCGGGCGCGGTATTGGAGACGCTGTTCATCATGCGCTCTTATAAGCGGCGCGATGCGTCGTCTGTCGTGCTCAAGACCATGGCGTCGGTGGTGTTCGTGCTGCTGGGGCTGCTGGAGCTGCGGTGGATGGGGCCGAGTTTGTACGGATGGTATGTCGTGGCGGGACTGACGCTCGGGATGCTGGGCGATCTGCTTCTGGCGCTGCGGTTTTTGTCGGAAAAGCTGCACCGGCTGTTCTTCGCTGCTGGCTCCGTGTCGTTTTTTCTGGGCCATATCGTGTATATTCTCGCGATCCTGGCGCTCTGCCCGGCGGCGTGGCTGTACGCGATCCCCATCGCGGTGGTGGCGCTGGGCGCGGCCTGCTTCTACGCATACGCCAAGGAGGTGCGCGCGGGCAAAATTACGCCGCTCGGCGTGCTTTATATCGGCGGCGTTTTGTTCATGACGGCCTGCGCGGCGACAGGCGCGTTTATCGAGTCCAACCGGGCGCTGTTCCTGTTCTTTGTCGGCGGCATCTGCTTCTCGACGAGCGATAATATGCTGGTCGTGCTCTCCTTCGGCAAAAACGACAGCCCCTACCGCAACGCGGTTCTGCACGTGCTGTACTATATGGCGCAGATCTTTATCGCGCTGACGATCAAGTTTGTGTAAAGCAGCGCATTCGAAGCAAGAAACGGGGCTGTTTCGCGGCAGCCCCGTTGACAGTCCGCCATGCCTGCACGGCAATGAGCCGTTCCGCCGTTACCTCGAATCCGGCTTCCTCCCGCACTTCCTTTTCCGTGTTCGACGCGATGGACTGGTCGACATCGCACCAGCCGCCGGGCAGAGCCCAGGTCCCGTTGTTTTCGTGAACGAGAAGAATTCTGCCGTCTGCAAACACAGCCGCCCGCGCGTCGACCTTCGGCGTCTGGTAGCCTGTCTCATTGCAGAACAGGTCATGGATCTTTTCGGTTGGAAGACCGGTTCGCGCGGAGAGCATTTCGGCGGCGATCTGCCGCAGCTCCGCGTAACGCTCCCGGTCATATTGGTCCTTCCCATATTGCAGCCCGGCCTGCGCGATATCGTCCGTGCGGGAAAAGGCGGTGATGAGCGGCTGCATAACGCCGAAGGACAGCACAATGACCGACAGGAACGTCTCAGCAGACAGCGTGCCCGCGCCGGTGCGTGATGTCAGGGACTATTGTGAATCTATGGGCGAGGATCTGGATGATTTCGAGTCCGATATGGGCGCGAATTACAAGCTGCGCTATGAGGTGCAGGAAATCGATACGGCTTCCGAGCGCAAGATGAGCACCCTGACTCTGCTGCAGAGCGGCTGCTTTTTGACAGACTGACAAAAAATCGATGCAGAAAGGCGGATTTTTGGGGCGAATCTGCCATTGACATTTGCTGGCCCGCTGTATATAATGACCCCAGAAATCAGGGAAGGAGCCGACACGCGATGAAACAGTTGTTTACCACCGCTATGATGATGCCCATGTGCATGCGCTGCATGTACATGTTTTCGCGTACTCAAAAATCGGCTCGCTTTGTTTCATAAATTTCCATATTGGCAGTCAAACCGCCAATGCCGGAGCTGAGAAACGATGTGAGTTTCCCGGCTCTTTTTATTTGTCTCAGAAAACCTATTAAAACACTGTGGAAGGGGATTTCCCATGATCGAGCTGAAACACCTCGGCAAAATCTATTCCTCGGCCTCCGGCAGCGTGGAAGCGCTGAAGGATGTGAACCTGACCATCGCGGACGGCGAGATCTTCGGTATCATCGGCCTGTCCGGCGCGGGCAAATCGACGCTGGTGCGCTGCATCAACCTGCTCGAACGTCCGACCTCCGGCGAGGTCTGGGTCGACGGGCAGAACCTGACGGCGCTCAGCGAGAAGGCGCTTTTGCAGGTACGCCGGCAGATCGGCATGATCTTCCAGAGCTTCAACCTGCTTGAGCAGCGGTCGGTCCTGCGCAACGTCTGCTTCCCGCTTGAAATTTCCGGCACGCCGAAGGCGGAGGCAAAGAAGCGCGCGGAGGAGCTGCTGAAGGTCGTGGGCCTTGCCGACAAGGCCGCAAGCTTCCCCTCGCAGCTGTCCGGCGGACAGAAGCAGCGCGTGGCCATCGCCCGTGCGCTGGCGACCAATCCCCGGTACCTGCTGTGCGACGAGGCGACCAGCGCACTCGACCCCAACACGACGCGCTCCATTCTGGAGCTGCTGCGCGAGATCAACAAGACGCTCGGCGTGACGATCATTGTCATCACGCACGAGATGAAGGTCATCGACCAGATCTGCGACCGCGTGGCCGTCATCGATAAAAGCTGCATCGCCGAGGAGGGCCGCGTGGCGGACGTGTTCACGAACCCGAAGTCCGATATTGCGCGCGAGCTTGTGCTCCCACAGGAGCGGCCGGTGCTCGATCCCACGACCGGCGGGCGGAAGCTCCGCCTGATCTTCAACGGCGAGGATACGCAGAAGCCTGTCATTTCCGAAATGATCCTGGCCTGCCGCGTGCCGGTGAACGTGCTGTTCGCCGATACGAAATCCGTCGAGGGCGCGGCCTACGGCCATATGATCCTCGAGCTGCCGAACGACGAGCACGACGCGGAAAAGGTCGTCAGCTGGCTGAAAAACAGCGGACTGACGTGGAAGGAGGAGCGGTAAATGGCTACCGAATATTTCGCAAAGCTCTGGGATAACAACATTATCCAGCTGGGCATCTGGCAGACGGTCTACATGACCGCGCTCACCACGATCTTCGCGTATCTCATCGGCCTGCCGCTGGGCGTCATTCTCTGGGCGACGGACAAGGACGGCCTGCACCCCAACAAGGGCGTCAACACCGTGCTCGGCTTTATCGTGAATTTCTTCCGCTCCATCCCGGCAGTCATTCTCATGGTTGCCATGATCCCGGCGGCGAAGCTGCTGCTCGGCACCTCGACCGGCAACGGCGCGGTCATCGTCACATTGATCATCGCCGCCGCGCCGTATGTGGCGCGCATGGTCGAGTCCTCTTTGAAGGAGGTTCCCGCAGGCGTGATCGAGGCCGCACAGGCCATGGGCTGCACGAACCTTCAGATCATCTGGCACGTGCTGCTGCCGGAGGCAAAGCCGTCGCTCATCTCCGGATGCGTCATTTCGACTGTCACCATTCTCAGCTATACGGCGCTGGCCGCGACGCTGGGCGGCACGGGCCTTGGGCAGATTGCCATCATCCACGGCCACCAGAGAAGCCAGAAGCTCGTCGTCTGGGTCTGCGTGCTGCTGATCGTCGTGATCGTCCAGCTCATCCAGATCGTGGGCACCACTGTCGTTCGGAAGACCGATAAGCGCGCCCGCTGAAAGGAGCGTCCCATGAGACTGATTTTTGAGCGGCTGCTCCGCATCAACTGGCGATGCGGCCGAATGTGACTGAAGCCGTCCGCACGTCAGAAACAAACCGATTTTAAATTATATAAAGGAGATTTTATCATGAAAAAGGTACTTGCAATCGTTCTTTCCGCTCTGCTGCTCGTCGCCGCGCTTGTCGGCTGCGCTTCCAAGAGCGAACCCGCTTCCAACGACAACAATGCTTCCGCCGATACCGCCGCTTCCACCGACGGCAAGCTCGAAACGCTGAAGGTCGGCGCTTCCTCCACCCCGCACGCTGAAATTCTCGAGCAGGTCAAGGACACGCTGGCTGCCGAGGGCTATGACCTCCAGATCGTGATCTATGACGACTATGTGCTGCCGAACCAGTCTCTGGCTGACGGCTCGCTCGACGCAAACTACTTCCAGCATACCCCGTATCTGAACAGCTTCAACGCCTCCAACGGTACCGATCTCGTCTCCGCAGCCAAGATCCACTATGAGCCGTTCGGCCTGTACGGCAACGGTGTTGCCTCTGTTGCGGACATTGCCGCCGACGCAACCATCCTGATCCCCGCCGACGACTCCAACGAGACGCGTGCTCTGCTCCTGCTGGCGCAGGAAGGCCTCATTGAGCTGCCCGCCGATGCTTCCGCCGAAAAGGGCGTGACCACGCTGGATATCGTCGACGCGAAGGGCCATGACGTGCAGCCGCTGCAGGCCGATACCGTCCCCGCACAGCTGGCGAACTCCAACCCCGGCACCGTGGCCGTCATCAACGGCAACTATGCGCTGCAGGCAGGCCTCCACGCCGCTGACGCGCTCGCGATCGAAGATGCCTCCGGCGACGCGGCCCAGACCTACGCCAACATCATTGCCTGCCGCGCAGGCGAAGAAAACAGCGCCAAGATCCAGGCACTTGTCAAGGCGCTCCAGTCCGACGCTGTGAAGGAATACATCGAAAAGACCTACAACGGCGCTGTTGTTGCGATCTTCTGATCCTAACGCATTTCCGCCCGGCTCCGATTTGGAGCCGGGCGGTTTCTCGTTTTGGGGCAGCGGTATCAACGGCCATTGGAACAGGCGCAGCAAAGGTTGGCTCTATTCCAGCGCCTCGTACAGCGGGCGCAGCTCTTCGAGCTTGGTGAGACTGCAGGAGGCGTTCCATGCCATGAAGCCGCCGGTCAGGCCCTCTTCCCGCAGCGCGCGGATCTGGTCGCCGATCTCCTGCACGCCATATTCGTTATAGGGCGGCTGGATGGCGTTATAGGCCTGGATCCAGGTGCGGTCGACTGCGGGCGTAGGCGTTTCGGCCTGCCGCTTGGCGGCGGACTCTGCCCAGTCGAGCAGCGTCTCATATGGATGCTCCCACGGGCGGTAGGCCCCGTTGCGGGCAAAATGGTCAGGATACGGCATGCCGGAAATCACGTCAACAACATTGCTGATGGCCGGCCAGTACTGGCCGTAGGCCGTGACGTAGTTGCGGCTCGTCTCGCCGAAGACGTCCGCGCCGACGTAGACGCCGTATTCGTGCAGGATATCCGTGGCGTACATCAAAAAGCGCTGGATGGCCTGTGCCTTTGTCTCGCCGTATTCGTTGCGGAAGTCGATATCGCCGGAGGCCTCATATTGGTCGGTGTTGTCCGGGAAACGGACATAGTCGAACTGGATCTCGTTAAAACCCATGGTCTGCACCGCGTCGATAGCCAGCGCGACCTTATACTCCCAGACATAGCGGCAGAAGGCACTCGGCCAGTAGCTGGCTGCGACATACAGCGACTCGCCGGAGCCGTCGGCAATGGCGTACTCGGGATGATCCTGGCAGAAGAAGGAGTCGTTAAAGGTTGTCAGACGGCCGATCACATAGAATCCTGCGTCCTTGATTTTCTGAATGACTGCCTGATAATCTGCGACGGAGTTTTGGGCGTACTGATACGCCGTGGGGGAATACTCCTCGTATACCGGCGAATTGTAGCCGATGGACGTGCCGTCCATGATGTTGACAACGAAGGCGTTGATCTTCGTGGTCTTCGCATATTCAATGTACTTGTCGATGTCCTTTAAAATCGCGGGGTCGCAGGTGAGGTAGATCGCGTAACAGGGATTCGGCATTTTGTTATCCGCAAAACTGGCCTTCGTGCGCGGGAAATAGTCAAGGCTTTCCGCGTCGCCGCCGCCCCATTTGTCGCCGCGTCCGGCATGGATGGCGTAGACGCCGAAGCGGTCATAGACGTCGTTGGCCTCCTCCTGCACGGTTGAGACATACTGGCCGCTGATGTAGCCTGTCTGGCCCTGATAGGAGACCTGATACAGATCGACGACGCCGTCGGTCGTGCCCTCGTAACTCAGAACCTGCAGCTCCGTTCCCTTTTCGACCAGCGTGCCGAGCTCGAGCGTGTTTTTGTCCAGACGGAGGTTCTGCGGCGTGCGGACATAGACGACCTTCTCTGCGATCACGGCGGAGGGGTCCTGTGTCAGGTTTTCCTCGGAGACATAGCCGCAGTCCAGCGTGGAGAAATAGGTCAGATAGTACCGGACGCCGTCGCGCTCGACAGAGCGGTCGGTCGAATACGTGATCTGCATCCCGCGCGCGACCGTTCCGGCCTCGGAAAACTCCTCGGTATAATACGGGACCTGCGTCGTGATGGCGCAGATAAAGCCCGACTCATAGCGCGGCGTCTCGTCCTGCGTCGTCTCCGGCGCAGGCGCTTCCTTGGGCGCGGCCCCGGCGATCACGCAGACGAACAGGATCAGCGCGATCATAATCAGGCCTGTGATCATCACGCCCCAGGTGTGCTCGCGCAAAAACCGCTTCAGCTGCGCCAGCCTCTTTGCGCGCAGCTTCTGCTTTGCCGTGGCGGGCATTCGCTTTGTTCTGCGTAGTTTCATATACACTCCCAAGCGTCCGCGCAGCGGCGGGCGCTGTTTATCAAGATAAGGGCATTATACTACATTTTGATCAGGATTTCTACCTTTTTTGGAAGATCGTCCCTGATCTAGCCTGAATTTTCCCGCTTATTTTGCGTTTTTCCTCCACTTTGCGAAAAATCTCTTTTTTCTTCGACACGCATATGATAGGATAAGAGGCAAGATATCCTGTTCAAAGTGAGGCCATATTTATGCTTGGAGTTCTTGTCAACGCGCTTGCCATTCTCGCCGGAGGCTCGGTCGGGCTGCTGGCAAAGAAGGGCATCCCGGAGAAAATCACAAACGCGATCATGACCGCGATCGCGCTCTGCGTGATCTATATCGGCGTCAGCGGGATGCTGAAGGGCGAAAATACGCTCGTGCTGATCGTGTCAATGGTGCTCGGCACCGCCGTGGGGACGCTTCTGGATCTCGACGGGCGCATTGAGCGCCTCGGCGGCAGGATCGAGCGCCGCTTCCAGCGCGGCGGGAAGCGGACCCCCATCGCCGAGGGCTTTGTGACGGCGTCGCTCCTGTTCTGCGTGGGCGCGATGGCGATCCTCGGCAGCTTCAACGCCGGTCTGAAGCAGGACTATGAGCTGCTGTTCACAAAATCCCTGCTCGACGGCATTTCGTCTTGTATGCTGTCCGTCTCGCTGGGGCTGGGCGTGCTGTTTTCCTCCGTGCCCGTGTTCGTGTATCAGGGGTTGCTTGCCCTTCTGGCGCACGTGATCGCGCCGCTGCTGTCCGACGCGGCCATCGCGGAGATCACGTGCTGCGGCTCGGTGATGATCCTTGCCATCGGCCTTAATATGCTGCACCTCACGAAGATCAAGACCGCCGACCTCCTGCCCGCCGTGCTGTTCGCGCCGGTACTCACATGGGCGTTCTCCTTCCTGCCGCTGTGACTCCGCAGCGGTCTGGTTCAGAAGCAACTGGCAGCAAAACCGCACGCACCCAAGCCGGACGCTCCTGGCTGCTGCTTCTCTTAAATGAGATCCCGGCCATACCGGCGGTTCCCACGGTTTCCCTTGCAAACACTGGATTTTGTGGTATGATAAGAAAAAATAACATTGATGAGGTTTTTCTATGATCACCATTTCCAACCTTGCCATGCAGTTTGGCGGCTCTGTGCTGTTCAAGCAGGTCGATCTGCAGTTTACGCCCGGCAGCTGCTACGGCATTATCGGCGCCAACGGCGCGGGCAAATCGACGTTTTTGAAGCTGCTGTCCGGCGAACTGGAGCCGACGTCCGGCGAAATTTTCATCAAGCCCGGCGCGCGGATGTCCGTTCTGAAGCAGGATCAGAACCAGTATGACGCGTATACCATTCTCGACACTGTCATCATGGGCAACCAGCACCTGTACGACGTGATGAAGGAGAAGGACGCGCTTTATGAAAAGCCGGATTTCTCCGAGGAGGACGGGATGCGTGCGAGCGAGCTTGAGGCGGAGTTTGCCGACATGGACGGCTGGGAGGCCGAGTCCGACGCGTCAAAGCTTTTGCAGGGCCTCGGCATCCCGGTGGAGCTGCACTATGATCTCATGGCCAACACCGACCCGCGTCTGAAGGTCAAGGTGCTGCTTGCGCAGGCGCTGTTCGGCAAGCCCGATATCGTCATGCTCGACGAGCCGACGAACAACCTTGATATCGAGGCCATCAACTGGCTCGAGGATTTTATTCTGGATTACGAGGACACCGGCCTTGTCATCGTCGTCAGCCACGACCGGCATTTCCTCAACACCGTCTGCACGCATATCGTCGATATCGACTACGGCAAGATCAAGATGTATGTCGGCAACTATGATTTCTGGTACGAATCCTCCCAGCTCATCCAGCAGCTCATCCGCAACAAGAATAAGCGTGCCGAGGAAAAAATCGCAGAGCTGCAGACCTTCATCGCCCGCTTCGCGGCCAACAAGGCCAAGAGCAAGCAGGCGACCTCCCGCCGCAGGCTGCTCGACAAGATGACCGTCGAGGAAATGCCCGCGTCCTCGCGCCGGTACCCGTTCGTGGGCTTTGAGCGCGAACGCGAGGTCGGCAAGGACATCCTGTTCGTGACGGACGTGTCCAAGACCATCGACGGCGTGAAGCTTCTGGATAAAGTCTCGTTCATTGTCAATAAGAATGATAAGATCGCCTTTGTCGGCGAAAACGAACTGGCGCAGACGACGCTCTTTAAAATTCTCATGGGCGAGCTGGAGCCGGACGAGGGCAGCGTCAAATGGGGCCAGACCGTCACGACCAGCTATCTGCCGAAGGACAACACCGCCTATTTTGAGGGCTGCTCCGACTCGCTTGTCGACTGGATCCGGCAGTATTCGGCGAAAAAGGACGACGTGTACCTGCGCGGCTTCTTGGGCCGGATGCTGTTTTCCGGCGAAGAGGTCTTCAAGCCCGTGAATGTGCTGTCCGGCGGCGAAAAGGTCCGGTGTATGCTCTCGCGCATGATGCTCTCGGGCGCGAACGTGCTGCTGCTTGACCAGCCGACGAACCATCTGGACATGGAGGCCATTCAGGCCGTCAACAAGGGCCTGTGCGCCTTCCCCGGCAACATTCTGCTTGCCTCGCACGACCATGAGCTTTTGCAGACCACCTGTAACCGCGTCATCGAGTTCCAGCCCGACGGCACCATTATTGACCGCCTCTGCTCCTACGACGACTATGTCGCGTGGAAGCTGGCGAAGGAAGCATAATAAAAGAGGTTTTTATGGACATTCCGTATCAGGAGATCAACAGCAAAACCATCGACCGCTGGGTCGAAGAAGGCTGGGAATGGGGGAAGCCTGTTTCCCACGAGGAATATGAAAAGGCAAAGGCCGGTACGTGGGACGTCAAGCTGACTCCGGTCAAATTCGTCCCGCACAGCTGGCTCGGCGAGCTGAAAGGCAAGCGCGTGCTGGGGCTGGCCTCCGGCGGCGGACAGCAGATGCCCATTTTCGCCGCGCTGGGGGCGCAGTGCACGGTACTGGACTATTCGCAGCGGCAGCTGGATTCCGAGAAACTGGTCGCGGAGCGGGAGGGCTATGACATTACCATCGTCCGCGCCGACATGACCAAGCGCCTGCCGTTTGACGAAAACAGCTTTGATCTGATCTTCCATCCCGTCTCCAACTGCTACGTCTACGCAGTGCTGCCCATCTGGCGCGAATGCGCGCGGGTCTTAAAGCCCGGCGGACGGCTGCTGGCCGGGCTTGACAACGGCCTGAACTTCGCCTTCGACGAGGACGAAACGCGGATCATCAACACGCTCCCGTTCAACCCGCTCGAGGATGAGGAGCAGATGCGGCAGCTGGAAAAGGACAAAAGCGGCGTTCAGTTTTCCCACACCGCGCACGAGCAGCTCACGGGCCAGCTCAAGGCGGGATTGCAGCTGCTGGACCTCTACGAGGACACCAACGGCTACGGCAATCTGCACGCGCACAACATCCCCACCTACTGGGCAACACTGGCGAGAAAGGCATAAGGCAGCACCGCACAATTGCGTCGGCGCGCTTCGGCGCAGCTTTTCCGCCAATTTCGCGGTTTGAAGCGTTTGAAATACATACAGTATTCCCGCGCTTTTCAGACCTTGACTTGACGAAAAACTCTCACCGGATCAGCTTGCCGAATGGTGCGGTGCTGCCATAACATCATACAGGGGGAGGACGGCTTCGTCCTCCCTCCCTTGGTCATGTGCAGCTATGGCGGCTGAAAAAGCCTATACAGAGCGCCTCAGCATCTGCTGCGCGCAGGCAAGCATCCAGAATACGCTGCCCGCGTAGATCAGAAGCTCCGGCAGCTGCGCGCCCGCAAGGCTGACTGCGCCGAACAGAACGCCCAGCAGCGAATAAAACGCCAGTCGGCGCCGTGCGCCCCGCTCAAAGCTGAACGCACCTGCGTGATAGCTTGCCAGCATGAACGCGATCATGGCGAACAGCGAGAAGCAGTAGTCCAGAATCGCGGGATTGATCTCCCAGTGGCGGAAATCGCGGAAGAGCTTCGCAACATAGAACAGCACAACGAAGACGGAAAACGCCGCCGACGGCTTTTTTTCCTTCCACCGCAGCACGGCCCCCGCGCCGAGCGAAAGTCCGGCCAGCAGGCCGAGCAGGCTCACGAGCATCTGCGCAATAGAGCCCCGGAAGCTGAGCACGCAGCCCGTGATCAGCCCCAGCGCACCGAGCAGCGAAAACGTCAGATCCTGCCCGCTGGGCCGGTAGACGGCTTCATAGGCGGACTTCTTTTCCAGACTGACCGCAGCGAGCGCAAAGACGAAGACCATCAGGATGCTGAACGCGATCAGCGGGACGCTGCTGCCGCCGGACAGCTGCGTCATGCGAAAAAAGTAACCGGCGATGGCGGAAAGGATCGCGGCGTAGACGACGCCGATCATGCCGGATTTCTGCTTCATATCTCAAATACCCCCAAGCGAGCTTCATTTCATATAGTATAGCACACACGCGGGGGAAATGACACCCCGCAGACAGGAATTTGCGTTTTTTTTCGCGCACAGTGCGCTTTTGCGCAGATCAGGGCGAAAAAAGAAGGAAAAAAACAAGAAATTCCGGGTCAAATACAGAAATACTCCTTGCAATTTCCGCCCGCGGATGCTATAATAAGGCCATCTTGATAGTATTTTACTTGAGAGTGGGGAATTGCTCCCCACTCTTTCTTGCTGGTAAGGGGGATTTTTCATGAAGGTAACGGAGCAGGTGGCGCAGTTTGCAGAACCTGTCGTGCAGGCGCACGGCTGTACGCTCTGGGATGTGGAATATGTCCGCGAGGGCGGAGAATGGTTCCTGCGCCTGTACATCGACAAGGACGGCGGCGTGGATATCTCCGACTGCGAGGCCATTTCCCGCGCGCTCGATCCGATCCTCGATGAAAAGGACCCCGTGCCGGACAGCTACAATTTTGAGGTCTGCTCGGCAGGACTCGAACGGCAGCTGAAGCGCCCGTCCGATTTTGCACAGTTTATGGGCAGCTCCGTCTCGGTGAAGCTCTTCAAGCCCATAGGCGGCGCGAAGGAATTCATCGGGAAGCTCGCGGGCTATGCGGACGGCGCCGTGACCATCGACACCGCAGGAACCACATATACATTCCAGAAAAACGAGGTCGCGCAGGTGCGGCTTCACGTCGAGTTTTAAAGGGAGGAATTTAGAAAACTATGAATGCCGAAATTTTTGCAGCGCTTGCGCAGCTTGAAAAAGAACGCGGGATCCCGCAGAGCTACATGGTCGAGAAGATCACGCAGGCTCTCGTCGCTGCATACAAAAAGGACAAGGACGGCTACACCGACAACGTCTTCGTCGAGGTCAAGGACAACGATATGCATATGTACGTGCAGAAGGAGGTCGTCGACGACGTCATCACCCCCGCCACGGAAATTACGCTCGACGCGGCCCGCAGAATCAGCAAGACCGCGCAGCTGGGCGACCTTGTAAACGTCGACGTGCAGACGAAGGACTTCGGCCGCATCGCCGCGCAGACGGCCAAGCAGGTCATCATCCAGGGCATCCGCGAAGCAGAGCGCGGCATGGTCTTCGACACCTTCTCGTCCAAGGAGCATGAGATCCTCACCGGCACGGTGCTGCGCATCGAGCCTGCGACCAACGACATGACCATCCGCATCGGCGGCGGCAACGACAAGACCGACGCCATGCTCTCCGCATCCGAGCAGGTCCGCACGGAGTATTACCACGAGGGCGACCTCATCCGCGTCTATGTCGTGGAGGTCCGCCGCTCGACAAAAGGCCCGCAGGTCATTGTATCCCGGACGCACCCCGGCCTTGTCAAGCGCCTGTTTGAGCTTGAGGTTCCGGAGATCGCCTCCGGCCTCGTCGAGATCAAGTCCATCGCCCGCGAAGCCGGCTCCCGCACGAAGCTGGCCGTCTACGCCTCGCAGGACGGCATCGATCCGGTCGGCGCCTGCGTCGGCACGCGCGGCGCAAGAGTCGGCGCGGTCGTGAACGAGCTGCACGGCGAAAAGATGGACATCATCGTCTGGTCGGAGGACCCGGCGAAGTTCGTCGCCGCGGCGCTTTCCCCGGCGGATGTCAAATCCGTGACGCTCCTGCCCGGCAGCGCGAAGGCCTGCCGCGTGATCGTCCCGGACGATCAGCTGTCGCTCGCCATCGGCAAGGAGGGCCAGAACGCCCGTCTCGCCGCCCGCCTGACCGGCTACAAGATCGACATCAAGCCCGCCTCGCAGGAGCAGGAGCTCGAAGCGATCGACGCGCAGCCGGACGAAGCGCCGGAAGATGCCGAGCCGCAGGCGTAAGCCTGCTTCTGAAAAGGAGGCGCGCATATGCAGAAAAAAATTCCCATGCGCCAATGCGTTGGCTGCCGGGAAATGAAGGCGAAAAAAGAACTGGTCCGCGTGGTCAGAAGCCCGGAGGGGGAAATCTCCCTCGATTTCCGGGGCAAGGCTCCCGGCCGCGGCGCATATGTCTGCCCGCAGGCCGAATGCCTCAGGCGGGCGATCAAGTCCAGGGCGCTCGAGCGGGGGCTTGACTGCCAGATCCCGCAGGAGATCTACGATCAGCTCCTTTTGAGAATGGAGGCGGGCGATCATGACTGACCAGCAGCAAAAGGCGCTGCGCCTGCTGGGCCTTGCCCGCCGCGCACGGCTTCTGGAGATCGGCGAGGAGCCGGTCGGCATCGTCTGCCGCAGCGGCAAGGCGAAGCTTCTATTGGTAGCAAAGGACGCCGGCGACCATACCTTCCGCCGGGCACGCTCCTTTGTTTCGGGCAGCAAATGCCCGTATATCTGCGCGCTGTACACCAAAGACGAGCTGGGGAACGGACTGGGCTGCAATGCCTGCGCGCTGTGCGCGTTTACCGATCCCGCGTTTGCAAAATCGTTTCTTGAGGCACTGGGCGATCCGGAACACGATGAGATCCTGACCCAGCTGACCGTGCAGACGCAGCGCGTCCTGAAGCGCCGGCAGGAGGCGCAGGCGCACAGAAAGAATGTCAAAACAGGGAAGAAATAACTGGAGGTGGCTGTATTGAGTATTGAAGTGAAACAGAAGATCAAGGATGTCGCGGACGATTTTGCGATGCCGGCCAAGAAGCTGATCGAGATCGTCGGGAAGTTCTATGAAAAGCCGAAAAGCAGCTCCCAGAATTTGACGGAAGACCAGCTGAACGTGATTTTTGACTATATCACGCAGCAGAACCAGATCGATTCGATCGAGCAGGTCTTTGCCGCAGCTGCGCAGAAGAAGGAAGCGCCCGCTCCCGCGCCGGTTGCCGCGCCCGTGGTGGAGGAAGTGCCCGTGGCGGATGACAGCGAGCTGATTGCGGTCATTTCCGCCGCTGTGGCGATGATGATGGAGGATGGCAGCGCCTTCACGGTGCGCCGCGTCCGCCGCGTGCAGAATGCGCCCGCCTGGCAGAAGGCTGGCCGCGAAGAACAGGTGTACAGCCGCTTCTAATATACTATTTCCTGCATTCACCTGTGCCATCTGCTTGCGCCTTTTCCTTTCTGGCGTCCGTTCATTCCAC
>ERZ773181.676-NODE-676-length-34916-cov-16.623533_pt1 | contig 34916 bp, 35 predicted proteins | sample MGYA00581001_ERZ773181 | MGnify/ENA primary metagenome ERZ773181 (study PRJEB29015, sample SAMEA2737780) | human gut metagenome | biome: human gut; feature: human-associated habitat; material: faeces | place: China | collected 2012 ...
GCAAAACGGCGCAGGTGACGGTGGTCTTGCCGCAGCCGCTGTTGGTACCGGCCAGTACCAAGCGGGGGACTTTTTGCTCCATAGCGACCTCTCAATCCGCCACAATGGTGGCAAAATAGCTGATCTCCTCCGGCAAGTGCCGCAGGTCGGTGTAGACCTGCTCTGTTTCCAGTCCGCAGTCCGCCACCATCCCGGCGTTTGCCGCCATACCGCGGCGCTCCAGCGCCGCCGCCGTCTCGTGGATGGCCTTGCCGGACTTCATGATGACCTTCGTTCCCGGCAGCGCCAGTGCGCTGTCCAGCTCGGCACTGCCTGGCAGGATGTGGAGAGGCTCCTCCATGCGGGTGAGGCTGCGCCCCAGCCGCGCCGCCACGGCGCAGAAGCTGGTAACGCCGGGACACATCACCGTTTCAAACCCGTCAGCGCGGATGCGCTCCAGAATATAGTATGCCGTGGCGTACACGGACACGTCGCCCAGATTGACCATGGCCACGTCCCGCCCCGCCGCCAGCGCCGCTTCGATGGCGGCTGCCGCCGTGCGGTAGCTGTCCTCCCGTACCGCCGCGTCACGCGCCATGGTGAAGTCCAGCGGCAATATGGTCTTGCCCTGCATATCCACGGCACCGGCGGCGATGTCCAGCGCCAGCATCCGCCCGGACTTCACCCGGGGAGCCGCTATAACGTCACACGCCTCCAGCACCCGGCAGGCCTGCCGGGTCAGCAGCTCCGGGTCGCCGGGACCCACGCTGACGGCGTAAAAAACACCCTGTTTTTCCATGTCGCTACTCCTTACGGCACAAATTCCAGACTATCGAAGCAGGGGTCGTACTTCCCGTGCTCCATCCGGTACAGCTTTGCGATATACTCGCGGGTGAAAATCTCCTCCGGCGGGCCGATGCGGTCGATCCGGTCGCCCGCCACGCACACCACGGTGTCGGAGATGCGCTCCGCCAGCTCCAGCTCGTGGAGCGACAGCAGCACCGCCAGATCATTCTCCCGCACCATGCGCTTGAGCACCGTCAAAAGCTCCAGCTTGTAGCGGATGTCCAGAAAGCTGGTGGGCTCGTCCAGCACGATGATCTCCGGCTCCTGACACAGCGCCCGCGCCAAGAGGATGCGCTGGCGCTGTCCGTCGCTGATGGCGGAGAAGGGGCGGTCAGCAAACGCCATGCCGCCTACCTGCTCCAGAGAGCGCTCCACGATGGCCTGATCCTCCGGCTGCAAAATGCCCAGCCGCCCGGTATAGGGATAGCGGCCGCTGCTCACCACATCCCGGCAGGTCATCAGCTCCGGCTCCATCCGGGCCGTCATCAAAATGGCCATGCGCCGGGCGATCTCGTTGCGGCTGCGCGCCTCCATGGCCTTGCCGTCCAGAAACACCGTGCCGGAAACCTTGGAGAGCTGGCCGATAATGGTTTTCAATATAGTGGATTTTCCCGACCCGTTGGGGCCGATGAGCGTCACGATCTTGCCCCGCTGCACATGGAGGGCGACATCTTCGATCAGCGGCTTGCCGTGGTAGCCCACGGACAGGTCTTTTGTCTCCAGATATGCTGCCATACTTACGCCGCCTTTCTGTGGATCATCATGTAGATGACGATGGGTGCGCCGAACACCGCCGTCACGGAGCTGATGCTCACCTCCGTGGGGGCGAAGGCGGTGCGGGCGATGAGGTCGCAGAACAGGCAGAACACGCCGCCGCCCAGAAAGCACGCCGGGATCATACAGAGCGGCTCTGCCGACTTAAAGAGGGATTTCATCAAATGCGGCACGGCGATGCCCACAAAGGAGATGGGGCCGGCAAAAGCCGTGACGCAGGCGGACAGCACGCTCGAGAGCAGGATCAGCGCCGTCCGGAACGCCCGCAGCGGCACGCCCATGTTCTGGGCGTAGACCTCGCCCAGCTGGTACGCCCGGATGGGCTTGGACAGGAAGAAGGTCAGCAGCAGTGTGACGCCGCAGACGCCGGCCATGGTTTTTACATTCTCCCAGCTCATGCCGGAGAAGGAGCCCAGCGACCAGTTGTGCAGGTTCACGATGCTGGAATCGTCGGCAAAGGTCACGAGGAAATCCGTCAGCGCCGAGCAGATGTAGCCGATCATCACGCCGCAGACCACCAGCAGGCTCATGCGCTTGACCCGCTGGGAGATCAGCAGTACGAAGCCCATGGACACCATGGCGCCCACGAACGCCGCCGCAATGAGAATGGCGGAGGAGGTGGTCTTGCCCCGGCTCAGCAGCGCCAGCATGGCCACGCATACCGTCATCTTTGCACCGGAGGAGATACCCAGCACGAAGGGGCCGGCAATGGGGTTGTGGAAAAAGGTTTGCAGCAGATAGCCGGACAGGGACAGCGCCCCGCCCAGGATCAGCGCCGACAGAAGCCGGGGCAGACGGATCTTCGTGATGATCTGGCTCTGTGTAAAGCCCACGTCGCCGCCCCACAGGATCCGCCATATCTCAGAAGCGGAAAGCGAAACGCTCCCCGCAAAAATATTCCAAAGCAAAAATACAAAGAGCAGAAGGAGGAGCAGCAAAAAGCCGCCCCAGATACGAGATGTTCGGGTCTTGTTCATGCCGCTCCTCCTTATGGTTCAAAAAAATGCTCACTTCATCCGTGTCAGGAAGTGAAACGCAGTGTCCGGCGCGTCGTTCAACGCATGGTTGACGTCCAGAATGAGGTCGCTCAGCTCCAGCGACTCCTGATAGAAGTTTTTGGTCAGGCACCAAACGTTGCCGCTCTTGACCGCCTTGAAGTCGGCCAGCAGCGGGTCCAGCGCCACCAATTCGTCCAGCGAGTGCAGCTCACCGTCGATGATGCTGTTGTAGATCAGCACGTCGGCGTCCACCGCGCCGTGGTAAAAGGATTCCATCTGAATATTGATGGTGGACTGGGCGTTGTCCTCCGCCGACTCGTCAAAGGAGACATAGTCGCCGCCGGCGATGGCGACGCACTTCGCCACATAGTCCGTGGACTTGCGGACATTCACCGCACCGCTGCTGGTGATGTAGAAGAACGCTACAGTCTTGCCGGTGGGCTGCTGCTCCAGCACATCCGCCATGCTGTCCATCTTTGCGTTGAACAGCGCCTCGGCCTCGTCCTCCTTGTCCAGCAGCGCCGCGTACAGCTTGATCCACTCCATCCGGCCCATGGGCAGGGTCTCGTAGCTGGAGGTCTCCACCAGCACGGGGATGCCCAGCCGCTCCAGCTGCTCCAGCACTGCCGGGGAGTGATAGATCATGGTGTTTTCCACCGCCAGATCGCAGCCCTGGGACAGGATCAGCTCATAGTCCGGCTCGGAATACTTGCCGGCGTAGGTCATCGCGCCGCTGTCCATGGCGTCCTTGGCGCTCTGGATGTACCAGTCCGACTGCTTTTTGCCGCTGAGGGTGATGCACCCGACGGCGTCCAGCTTGTCGAAGTAGTCCATGGCGGCGGCCGCCACCAAATAGATCTGATCCAGAGGCTGCTGCAAAACGGTGACGCCGGCGGGTACGCCCTCCGGTACTGCCGCGCCCTCCGCCACCAGCAGGTACACCCGGTCGTCGTGGATGGTGATACGCTTGTAGCTCTCACCGGCGTACTCCACGGTGAACTGCTGGGCGTAGCGCAGGGGCATGGTGCGGTCAAAGACCAGCTCGTTCCACGACACGGCGGCGGCTTGTCCGTCTGCTTTGGCGGGGGCGTCAGCCGCGCCGCAGGCGCAGAGGGACAAGACCATCAGTGCCGCCAGCAGCCCGGCGAGAAAACGCCTCACTGGGCGGCCTCCACAGCGGTGGAGGAATCGAAGGTCAGGGTGTACTCGATCTCGTGGGGGGTGCTCATGGCGGTGGTGTCACCGATCACCGTCAGCGGGGTATCCAGCGCCCGGACGGGGATCTCGAAGGTGGAACCGCCCTCGGTGGTGAGGACGTCATAGCGCTGGCCATCCACCAGCATATAGTCGTACTTCTGGCTGCTCCACACGATGGTGGCAGTGGCAGCGCCGTTCTCTACCTTCAGGGTGCAGGGGGTCAGCACATGGGACTTGCCGGAGCCGCCCTCGAAGCCTACCTCGATGGTGTAGGTGCCGTCCGCCAGCGCAATGGCGGCAGCGTCGTCGCCGCTCTCCTCCTTCAGCACGGGGTTGGAGACGGAGACCTTGTGGTCATACCACACGCCCTTCTTGCCGATGAGGGCCACGTCGAACTCCTCGTCCAGCGCGGGCACGGGGATATCAAAGCCGTTGACCGTCTCGGCCAGACCGTCGGGATAGGTGACAGTGTCCTTGGTGGGCTGCAGCAGCACGGCGCCGTCCTTCTGGGCGTCCTCCTTCAGACCGGGGAACAGGTTGACGATGCTGGTGGAGGCGAGGCTGACGTGGATGGTCATCTGGCCGTCCTTCACGGTCAGCACGCCCTTGCCGTCGCAGGTCTCGTTGGCGTGGAACATACTGCTGTCGGTGTTGAAGTCGGCGGTGTACACGCCGTCCGCCAGTGCGGGCTGGTCGGGCTCATCATTGCCGGGGGCGTCGGCCTGCTGCTGCCCGCAGCCAACCAGCAGCGCCGTCATCATCAGAGCGGCCAGCAGAAACGAAAGAATTTTTTTCATGGTAAAGTCCTCCTTGCTCTGAAAAAGGCTCCGAGGCGATGGTGTACCGCCCCGGAGCCCGTTCAGTCCTTGTTACGCGATGGCGTCGATAGCAGCCTTGGTGTGGGCCACATAGAGGGCCTGCACGTCCGCGATACGGCCCAGACCGGAGATCTGGCAGTTCACGGTGAAGCCGGCGGCCTCGAACATGGTCTTCCAGGAATCGTCATCTGCACCGGCCATGTCGTTGTTGGCATGGTCGCCAGCCACGACCATCAGGGGACGCAGCACCACGGTGGTGTAGCCGGCGTTCTTGACGGCCTCGATCACGGCCTCGCAGGAGGTTTCCTCGGGCTCGCCCTCCACGGTGCCGATGAACACGTTCTCATAGCCCAGCTTTTCCATCTGGGTAGCCATCTGGCTGTAGGTGACCTTGGCCACATGAGCCGTACCGTGGCCCATCAGCACATAGGCGACACCGGCGTCCTTGGCGGCAGCGGTGGTCTCATAGCCGCTCTCCTCGAGAGCAGCGGCCACAACGGCCTTGGCGACGGCCTCCTTGTCGGCGTTGATGACGGTGGCATCGTTGCCCACCTCGCCCAGCATGGGCTCGGCGATCTCAACGGAGTCAAACTGGTCGCGAACCTTGTCGATGGCGGCGCACATCTCGTCGTACTCAGCGCCGTGCATCAGGTGGGTGGGCTGGATGACCAGCTGCTTCACGCCGTTGGCGACAGCGCGCTCCAGAGCCTGCTCCATGTTGTCGATCTTCTCGCCGTCACGGGCCTGGATGTGGTTGATGATGATCTGAGCGGTGAAGGCGCGGCGCACGGACCAATCGGGGTTGGCCTCCTGCAGGGCATCCTCGATGCTCTTGATGTCGGCTACGCGGCTGTCGTTGAAGGAAGTGCCGAAGGACACCACCAGCAGCTCCTTCTCACCGATCTCGTCCTGGTTGCGGGGATCGTCCTTGGAGGCGTCGCCGGTGTCCAGACCAAAGTAATCGGGGCTGGCCTCCTCGCCCTCCACCAGCGCCTTCTGGGCGTCGGTCAGGGCGTCCCAAGCGGCCTTGGCGGCCTCGCACTGGGCGTCGGTCTCCTCGGTGCGCTCCTGTACGTAGATGGCGTCGATCAGGGCGGCGACCTTGTCGGCGGCGGCCTTGTCGGTCTCCTCGGTGTTTACGTCGTTGTTGTCATTGTTGTCGGCAGCGTTGTCCTTGTTGCCGCAGGCGGTCAGCATGCTCATCAGCATCACAGCCGCCATCAGAAAGGCAAGTGCTTTCTTCATGGGGATCTACCTCTTTCCAAATATTTGTTCTGAAAGAAATATAAAAGCGGCTGTGTCTCACACAGCCGCCCTCGGTGCTTCTTACTACATATGCATCCGCGCGGTGACCCGCGACGGATCATAAGTTCGTAGGAAAACCAACCCGTTGGCAGCAGGCTTGAGATTCCACACAGAGGCAGGTCTCCTGACTTCGTTCATCGCGGCGTTGCCCTTCCCGGTTTCCCAGTGGTTCGCAAGACCGCTTCCGTACACAGTGACTGCATCGTTCCGGATTCGCACCGGATTCCCTTTTCATCTGCTTTTGAGCAGACACCTCTGTGCTACAACTTTATATTTTTTCAGACGGACTGATTATATCACACTTTGTCGAATTGTCAATCTATCCCTTATTAGGTATTAGACATAGAAAAATGCCGGAAACCACGGCGGTTTCCGGCATTTTGCAGGTAAACGGTATAAACTCAGCGCTTGGAGAACTGAGGTGCGCGACGGGCGGCCTTCAGACCGTACTGCTTTTGTTCTTACGTCCGCAAACCGTTGGTATTACTGGGTTTGCGGCATCCCCGGCTCTCGGTTAACCCATCTGCTCACCCATTATTTTGTGATAAGTGTCAGAGGGATACTACGCGCTTCTTTTGCACGTAAAACTCGAAAATAATCACTGATTTTAGGACTGCATGAATATGCCCTTCAGTAAGTCAACATTGCTAATCATTTGGTTATTTGCATGACCTACCTTCCACTTTATTATACCGCTCTATAGCAGAGATGTCCACTGCATCTTTCGCTCCATTTTCAACAGCCTCGTCGCAGTGACTCTTGACACCAAGGCAGAATACTGGTATATTAACACTTGCCTACTTATGAGGTTACAATCGTATGGTGTAATCTCTGCAACGAGGTCGGTACTGCGAAGTACCGACCTCGTTGTTTTTTCGAGCTATTATAATGTCTGCGTTGTGTTTTCACTACCCTTCTCTGAAGAAAAAGCACGGTCCACTACAGGCAAAAGCTGTTCTGGCCTGTTATACTTCACCTTGGCATATGTATCCATTGTTATTTTACTATTTTTATGTCCTGCCAGATACTGAACTGTCTTTGGGTCGGCTCCTGAATAAAGCAGATTGGTAATGTAGGTATGTCGAAGCTGATGAGGTGTCACCTGAAAATCAAGCGTATAGACAACTTCGCTGTTGTGTGCTGCACACTGTCCCAGAACCGGCGAAACTGTGTGTTTAATCTTCTGGCCATTGATATAGCGGACATAAGTTCGCTCCCTTGTTGAGCGTGTCACAATGTACTGCCAGAGTCGCTTGAATTGCGTATATGACAAGGGTTCACCTTCTTGACTGGCCACTACATATTCCGAGGCAGAACATGCCTTTGCCGCCCTCAAACAATCTGCCAGTTTGGCCGGCATGGGTACCTCGCGCCGTGCTGATTTAGTTTTCAACTCCTCAGAGATAACTGGGCGGTTATGCTCCGTATGCCAGGCTCTTCGCACGGCAATATATGGGGCATCAGTATCAAGAATTACGCAATCCCATTTCAAAGCAAGGATTTCCTCTCGACGGAGTCCGGCATACAGGCCGATCATGACAAAAACATAGGGAGGAAGTCCCTTAATTGCAGTGATCAGCCTTTCGACTTGATCATCTGTGAGGGGGACGCGTGGCTTTTGCTCTTTTCCGCCCTTTGACGGCAGCCTCTCACAGGGGCAAGTATCAATGATCTTACTATCAAACGCCGAATAGAAAATACTCTTGAAAAGCATCTGTACGGAACGATATACCGAGGTTGATTTGTCCGAAACATTTACCATCGCCATTTTAATATCATCGGAGGTGACATCTGCCATTCGCATTCTCCCCAATGGTGCGACAATATAATTCTTGACCTTTGAAGTATAGTCAGTCAGCGTTGTGGCACGTACCTTTCCAGATTGCATTATGAGCCATCGTGCGCAATACTCTGCCACAGTCGGAGTTGTCTTCCGGAATACCGCCTCCTCAATCTGGCGCTGTGCCTCACGCACTTTTTCATAGAGTTCCTCAGGTGTCTGTGCGTAAAGAGCGACGCGCCTTCCGTCTGCATCCATCAAGCGTGTTCTATAGTATTTGACGCCTCTCTGAATTACTGTTCCATATACGGGAATTTCTTTTTTCTTCCTTGCCACTTTGTTACCTCCTGACAGCAGTTTTGTCCCAACGGTATAGGGTGTATACTATTTTTTTGAGTGGCGCTTTTTTCGGTATGTCATACTGGTCTCAGCAGGCCTTGCTCTTTTCGTGCATTTGGCCACATACTCCTGAAGCGCTGTGTTGGTAAAGTACACACATCCATTTGGCACATACTGAACATATGAGATCAGTCCATTTTGTCTGGCTGCATCTAAAGTTGCGATGCTAATGCCAAGGATCTTCGCAGCTTCTTTTCTGGTAATTAGTTTTTCCATAGTGCATCTATCCTTTCATTTCATCCGATCTCCGATCACATGAGAATAAATGCACTTTTGCCAGCAATGCTACGCTCCATATTAGGCAAAATGATATTTGTTAACTCAAATGCTCACTATATTACACTTATGACCGGGGATAAATACAGCAATACCTTTTCGTTTGAATACAACAACCCTCCGCCTGTGGCGAGCAGGTCCATGGAAATTTCATCCCCCCGCCTTCATCATGGCCGGGCCGCGAGTTACGGAAGTATCATTGTCCCCCTGGCAGGTCAAGGCGCATACGGTTGCCGTCCGTATTTATGTGCTCATGGATCTGACCACTGTCAGATGGATAGCCGCTCGCGGCCAGAGGAAATAGAGGGCGCTGTTGTTCAATTTTCAAGGTACAGGTGGGGATGCTTTCATATAAGCAAAAACAAGCAAAAATCGCATAATCTAATGTCCTCTGATCTTTTTTCTTAAAATTCATATTCTGAACTCAGATATATGCAGCGTAATGTGGATGAGAATGAACTGCCTGCAATCTTCGTCCAACTGCCCATTATACCGACTCAAGCGGTTGATCAAGGGCATGTATAGCTCAAATATCGCTGCAAGCGCATCAGAGTTTCCCCTCACTGCCGCTTCCAGCAATGAGCGAAATTCACTGTTCGTCATTCTGGCCACGCTCCTTCATCATCTGTTGACGCAGCCGCTTGATGGCAAGCGAGCGCTGGTTATATACATGCTGTACCGTGCAGTGCAGCTTCGCCGCAATCTCTGCCGGAGAAAGTTCCTCCACGAAAAGCATCTCCAATATGCGTCTGCGCATCAACGGCAATTCCCGAAATGCGTCTGCCAGACGGCTCTCCATGAATTCGAAGCTATTCGCAACGGACACAGTCTGTTCCAGTGCATCCTGTTCACTGGCTATCAATTGAACTTCCGTCGTTTCAAGCGGTATGGTCTTGAGCTGTCGGCTCTCTTTGTGCAGATAATTGATCTGCGCGTTTCTCGCGGTCTTGGTGATCCAAACTGTGAACCTGCCGCGCAATTCATCATTTTCCGTTTGCCGGGGTGACATTTTCAGCGCCTCCTTCAGCGCATGCCACCTTGGCAAAGAAAATTGCAGCACACCTAAATGGCATGCTGTGATTTTTTGTGTATTGAGTTAGAGTAGGGAACAGGAGAAGATCACAGCTGATCAAATCACTGGGATCACCCCCTCTCCCTGCATACGGGTACCTACGTCCCACAAAAATACACCTGCCCGCGTACAGTTTTTTCAACTGTAACGAATAGGCAGGTGCAGATAGGGCTCAATAACTTATCTGAAAAAGTTTCTTTTATATCACGAAATTTGCATCCAATTTGTCTCAAGCCAAGCTGCCGGAACGCTGCCGTTATACTCCAGCATCTATGAAAAGCCGGTTCAACTCTCGTCGATGCTCGTCTGTGAGGAACTTATCCGACTGCCTGAAGTATACCTTGGCAAGCGACTTGCTGCCCGTTGCCAGCAATGCTCGGATAAGGTGGAAATGCATGGCCGACGCATATACGTCGATAGACAGCGAATCCGAAGCAATTTTCTGGACCTCAACAAACTGACGCTCCTTATAGAGCAGCTCCAGGTAGTCATTCAGGATCCCCAGATATTGATTCTGGTAAGCAACCGCCTTTGCCATTACCCAATGATAATGGTCCTGACGCGGAAGCAGACTTCCTCGATACAGCGCCAGCACTTGTTCGCATAGCCGACGCAGCAAGGTCATATCTGGATCCACGGCATTTCTGACCTGTAGGATTTTCCGATTCAATTCATCAAACCCATCGACATCAGTTGTTATTACATATGCCGGATTCAGGGAGAGCATTTTATGTTCGACCCGGATCAAGCGGCCCAGACCGATGTAATCAAGCGTTTTTCTCAATCGGCTGGTCACATTTCGTATGGAGGAAAACGGGTTCTCCGATTCTCCATTTTCCCATATCATCGTAGCCAACTGGTATAGCGGATGCTCACTCTTGCGATTCAAAACAAGGAATGCAAACAGGTTATAGCTGGACGAGCCTTGAAACGCATTGTCGTGAAGCGTCCCGTCATGCGCAATGATCTCCATTCTGCCGAACATGTTAACATGAACATGTGATGCATCTCTGTGTTCAGTGTCACGGGCCGTAAGAGCCGCACGTTCCCGGAATTGCATCTCGCAAAGCTCCATCGCCACGATTCGTGCAAGACTGTACAGCATTTGTGTATGCTCTACATTTAACTTCGGATTGTCAACGCCGATAAGGCCAGCGCTTTTCTTTCTGAAATAAGGGACTGCGCACAAAGAACTGACCCCGAACCGGCGAAGATAAGCAAACTCGTCCGGACTATTACCTCGCAGTCGTTCCACATTTTTTACGATGATCGGTCGGCGGCGATGTATGGCCTCATGCCACTTTGGAAGAAGTTCCAGCGGGACAGTCCGAAGCTGACGCCGTTTTGAGTCAACGCCATTGCTGCAGTACTCGTAAGTGTTGCAGCCAACATCCAATTCATCATCGATGTCAAGGATAAACGCACGGTCTGCTTGATAATACTCAACAGCGATTTTCAGCGAAGCTTCTATGATTTTCCTCGAATCTGTCATTCCGCTTATGCGTTGCTCAAGAGCACTCAGCATTTCTTGGTGCGCGTAGCACCAACACCCGTTGTCGCCACAAGCTATCATTCTGTCATGACCCATTGCAATCCCTCCTTAAAACGGCGCAAAGGCCGCCCAGCTTAAACCGGACAGCCTTTACTTTTGTGAACCGTGCAGGTTTGGCGCTGTACGGTCTTCCTATGTAATTGCAAAATATGGAATTTTACAGAATTGAGTTATCGTTTCAACAACGCAGTGTCTTCGCGTACTGTGTAGGACACATAGCCCCATGAACTAATCGTGCGCCTTTTCTATGATGTCGATCAGATACTGCAGCATTTCGCATGCGGTGATTTTTGTCTTTATCGGAAGGTTTCCAATGCGCCTATAGATATCACGAATGATAACTTGTTCCTTATAGTCGTAGGAGTCCTGCAAAAGCTGATCTACAGTAGTCTGCAGCTCATTTGCAATAGAAACCAGCAACTCGATGCTGACACCAACCTTGCCGTTTTCCACTTTTCCGATATGACTACTCGTGCAATGCAGTTTCTCCGCAAATTCCTCTTGCGATAGACCACATTTTATCCTCTGCGCTTTTATCCTCGCTCCAAGAGATTTTCTATCCACCGGCATCGTCTCCTTTATACCTATATCTTACAAAAAAGAGGCGTGCCGCAGAAGCGACTAACAATCCGATTTCCGCCCTGATAATGCGGATATACGCCTGTTAGTAAAAAAATTCTACTTGCAACCGGATTATCCGTTTTTCCATACGGATAAATGCTTCATAATCACCCAAACAGATCCAGATTGCTGATCATTGCCGCAATGTCATTGCTCAGATCCCCCTGCACCTGTTCATCCATGTACGGCGGCGCTGTATTGGGTTGCATTTGAAGAGCTGCAATCTTTTCATCAATCAATGCACGTATCATTTCCTCAAGAGACTCACGCTTCACTTCGCTTTCTATTCTAACACTGATTCTAGTGGCTCCGGCAGCAATCTCAGGATGTACAGAAATATAGTCGTTTAAGGCAGCTACCACTACCGCGCTCTTTCGATTGCCAAGCCGTTCAAGCAACTCACCCGCTGCTATATTGGCGTTGGAATCCGCCTTGAATTGCAGCGAAAACCTGTACTTCCCATTCTGCTTCACAATGACACCTCCGTCACTGCGTGGCACGCATAGCTATCTGGCCTCGCGCAAGCAGTTCATAGCCAACGGCATTTGCTTTCGTATCCTCAACAAAAGAGGCACTTGCAACCAATCCGGTGCTCTCGATAAGCGGACGAAACAGAATGCTTCCACCGCCAATAAAAATTGCAGGGTTGGTGCGAAGATCCACCTGAAGCTCCCGAAGCTTGTCCAGGATATCCTTTGCATGCTGCTGTGCAGCTTCACGGATCGACCTCTTTACGCTCTCAGGTAAAATAGTTTCCTGTCCGCGCAGCACGGCGCAGATATGTTCATCCTCAATCCGCATATCATGCTGTGCGCTGATCTTGCCGATAACATCGTTGTTCATTGTGATAACGCCACTCTCCAGACTACGGCAAAACTGCAGATCCGGCTTACCGTTCCGAAGCAGCAGCACATCGGTGGTGTACCCGCCAATATCGACAACAAACATTCTCAGCGTTTTCAGCAGCTGACCGCACTGCGGCACAACTGCGGCATAGGCCTGCGGATATACAAAGACATTGCGAACCACGATGCTCATGGGCTGATTATTATAGACAAAGTTGACCGTCCCGTAGCGCCGGAAATACTGTGCGAACCGCTCACGCAGCATGCCATAGTGCTCCGGGGGCAAGCCAACGGCAAGGTCAATCTGCTCAAGCGCCGTATTCGCACCGGCTGCAGAGAGCTCCTTGGCAATGGCAAAGAGCGACAGCACAAAATACCGCTCGTCTCTGGTTTTATCACGCATGTAGGGCAGGCGCTGGCCTGTCAGCGCCCAGTATTTCCCGTCATATTCCAGAACCTCGTCCGCCATGGGCGGCCTTACAGTATGTTCCGTCAGTCCGGACACAAAAGAAAAATGCGGGGTTTTGATCGAGTAATTTCCGTGGTCAATAGCAACCAGCATAATGACAACCTCCTAAAATATAGTTTATCTAATTACACAGCTTGTTCTGCGCATTTACAGCACGAATACGCATTGTTGTGGTAAATGCGTACAGGAAACGCAGATTAAAGCAACGATAAAGAGAGGTCGAGACATACGTCCCGGCCTCTCTTTTCCTATTTGCTTTTATCTGGATATGTTATCCCTGTTCCCGTTCATAGTGGAGTGATTGCTGTTGAAAACAATGCTCCCAGATATAATCATCTAGTCCCTTGTACTGCGGATCCCACAGATAGGTGCCATAGGTAAACCCCTGCGTCGAAAGTAATGAAACCAAATTCATATACCCACCTTGAACGTGCGGGTTCGACATGAAGTCCATATCAAATGCAGTCATGACACGAACCACACCCTGTTTTCGTAATTGTGGCAGCACAAGTTCCAGATGCGTCAGCGTATTGACGCCTGCAACCGCAAGCACCGTTTGTCCTGTCAGGTAATGGATAATATCCGCCTTCATCGGCCCCTCTGTCAGCAATATGGCAGGACACGGCGGCCCCGCCATATGTACCCAGCCTTCCGCTTTGCAGCCATCCGGCCGCCCGGAGCTGGAGACCCATCGGAATTTCCGCCTCGATACGCTGTCCCTTCGTATCTGCATGCCCTGAATGCGGCCATTGGTATCTCGCACAGGTATCAGTATCCCGCGGCGTTTACAAGCAAATGTCCATTGGCCATCAGCCCGATAGAAGCCGGGAACACCAGAAAGGTAATATCCCTCAGATCGAAGTTGTTTTGCAATTGCCTGCATTCCAATCACAGGTGTCGTTCGATAGCCAAGCCGATTGATTTCTTCATCCGGCAGTCCCCGGTCCCGCAGGTTCTGTCGATGATCGGAGGCCAGTGTCAGTTTTGAAAGCAATGCCCTGTATGTATCATCACGCGCCTCAATGTCGTTTGGAGGGCATTCCGTAACAACGGGCGCTGGTGTTTTTACACATTGCGTGATCCCTCCTTGTACATCAAGCCGCGCGATCAGTGCATCACGAGCCTTCTCTCTGGCGATGCCCGTATAGTATGCGTACAGGTCAAAAATACCGCCTGAAAAGCCGCATCGCGGGCAGCGGAACACATCCTTTTGCAGATTGATATTCAGGTGCTTGGCATGTGGCTTATCGTCACAGCAGGGACATGGCACGTTATAGCTGCTGCGGCCTGCCGGAGGATATGGAAGCCCAATCAACGGAATGATATCTGACATATGAAATATGTCCATGCAGCCTCCTCTCCGGGGACCGGATATTCCGGCCCCCCTTGGTATTCCTTTCTCAGTCCGTAGCTTGTTGCATGGCGTGCTTACAAATCAGTTCTGCAGCCTCAGAAAGCTCCGGGTTATCCTTGTATTTGTTCGCCACCCATGCGATCGCATTGGGGTCCATCGTCAGCACCTCGCCCAACGACTTACCACTGTATTTTTTGATGGGGCACGGCTTTCGGAATGCCTGCTCCAGTCTCTGTTCCTCCGTGAGGATCACCGGTTCATATTCCGGCTCAGGGGCTGGCGGGGCAACCGGTTCTACCTTGGTCGTTTGCTCGACAGCGCCGGCACCATCGGGTAATTCGTCTGGCGCCGTATCTGAGAAGTCATCCCCAGCAGCAGAAAACTGAAGCCCAAAGCCTGCATTTCTGAGTGCGATCCCGACCGCTGCTGTCTGCGCCCATTCCCGTGGGGACACGGATGGCTTGGATGCATCCGGCCCACGCGACGCTGTGGCCTCTGCCAAATAGCAGTCCACAGGGTCCTTATAACTAGGATAGACACGCGCCGTTGCCACAAAGCAGTCCTTACCCGGTGACACTTCAACGGCGATCCTACCCTCCGGATACCTCAGCCGGAACCAAGCCATCTGGATCATAACGGGAAGTCTCTTTCGTGTCTCCTGCGTGTTGAGATCGGTATACTCCACCGCAAAGGGTGTCGGGTCAAACCCTTCAACCTTCTGGATGCGATCCAATGTGGCCAGCATGGCCGCTTTGTCATTTGAACTATTCTGACTCACAGTGAATCCTTTCTATCTGCTGATATTGATGTAGGTATTACGCAATTGCAGCCAAACCGGTAAAACCGTATTGATAAGGCTTGATACGTCTTTGCGGTACTGGTTTTGATCCACGGGGGTAAAGCTGGCAAACCGCTTACGGCAATCCTGCACGACCCGTGTAAATGTCTTAGCCGCCGTCTGGCGTTTTGCTTTTAAGCTCTGATCGGCTGGCTGACCCAATCGCCGTTCTTTTGTCAGGCATTGGATATAGGCATCTAACAATTGATAATGCCCCGCAAGCGCAGCGACCTCTGTTGTAACCGGTGCGGTCTGGCAAAACGCCTGACTCACACGCAGCACCTCGATGCGATAAAGCAGTTCCTGATACAGCAGCAAGTGCTCTAAAGACGCCTTCCCGGTGCTGAGCTGCTTTTCCATTTCATCTCTCAGTTTTTTATATTCGCTGAGCCATGTTGCCATTGTGAAGTCCTCCTTGTATTACATTTTTGAAAGCGCGCGAATCTGTCAGTTTGCCAGCATCTTCGTATCACAGGCCGTAGCCAGCGATCTGATCCGCGCCGCAAGCTTTGTTCCGCGCTGCTCTGTGTCTGTGCGTTTGATGGCGATACACAATGCGCGCCGTTCACCAACAATAATGACCCGTTCCTTTGCACGGGTGATTGCCGTATAGACCAGCGGGCGAACCAACATGACCGCATGTGCACACTGCAAATTGATGATAACAGATTTGTACTCGCTGCCCTGTGACTTGTGGATTGTGGATGCGTAAGCAAGATCCAGCAATTCAAGATCACTTTTATCATACTCAGCCACTCGTCCGTCCCCAAAATCAACAGTCAGCATACTATCGCTATCGTCAGTTGTGATGGACGTAATGTATCCGATATCGCCATTACTGACGTCTTCACAGTTTTTTGTCTGCATGACCTTGTCTCCTGTGCGGTAGATCCGATTCCGGTACAGAATCTCTCGCTTTTTCCCGTCCTGCGGGTTGACGATGCTCTGGAGCCGGTCATTCAAAGCATTGACGCCTGTCTCCGTTTTCTGCCTGTATGGGGATAACAGCGCCACATTATCGAGACCATATTTCGAGATTTCCTGCATATACAGTCTCTCGATGAGCTGAGCGGAGTCTTCCATGTCGCTGGAATCGAAGAACTGGAAGTCATCACCATACTCCAAGCTGAGATTGCCATGCCGAATGTATTTCGCGTTCGCCGCGATTCGGCTGCCATGGCTCTGACGAAATATTCGGTCCAGTCGCACGACCGGCACAGCACCGCACGCAATTATCTCGCTGAGTACCGCACCAGGGCCCACAGAGGGAAGCTGGTCAGCATCGCCAACCAGCACCAATTGGCTGCCGCGAGGTACTGCCTGAAACAGGTGGCTCGCAAGGTAGATATCCATCATGGACACTTCGTCTACCACAACCAGATCCGCGTCCAGCATCTGCGGCTCGCTATAAGCAGCGTCTTCGCCGGCCAGCAAACCCAGCGCTTTATGGAGCGTCATGGCCGGAAATCCGGTAGATTGCTCCATCCTGCGCGCTGCACGGCCGGTAGGCGCGCAGCACATGATCTGTCCGCTACAGTTCCTGCGGCGGTAAATATCCAGTAGGAAGCGCTGGATCAGCGTCTTGCCGGTGCCGGGGCCGCCTGTGATCACACAGAGCTTAGAGGTCAGTGCTGTCATGACCGCGCGTCGCTGCTCGTCCGCCAATTGAAGGCCCTGCCGAATCTCTTCGGCCTGAATCTCCGCGGCAATATCAGAAACCAATTTGGGGGAGGGTGCTGCGAGCATTCTCCAAATGCTCCACGCCAGATTTTGTTCCGTTCGCGCCGTCGCCTCGCGGTATACCTGCCCTTCATATGATACCAGTCTGCCGCTCTCAACCAGTCTTGAGGCACGGATCGCCAGCATTTCCTCTGTCAATCCGTCTGTGTCAAGCAGCTTCAGGCTTTCTGTTATGAAGCTGTGTTTTTCCATACACAAATGCCCCTTCTGCTCGGCATCGGTCAAGGTGAATATCAGGCCTTCATCTACCCGCTCTGCGGCCCGTGGGTCTATACCCATACTGATTGCAATACGGTCAGCCGTTTTGAAACCGATCCCCTCCAATTCGCAAAGGCGGTAAGGGTGGTTGCGGACGATGTCCATTGTCTGGTTTCCGTACTGCTTATACAGCTTGACAGCGCGGTTTGGCGTCACGCCATGCGGTGCCAAAAAGGCAATGACATCACGAGCCCCACGAGATGCCAGATAGGAACCATAGATTCTTTTGAGTTTTGTCTTGCTGATACCAGAAACGGCGAGCAGCTTTTCAGGCTCACGATCCAGTATCTCAAGTGTACTCAGGCCAAACAGTCCAAAAATCTTTTCGGCTGTTTTGGGTCCAACCCCCTTGATTTGTCCAGAACTCAGGTAAGCAACAATACCCTCCTTGCTATGCGCAATGACCTCGTCGAAACCCTCAACTTCAAACTGGAAGCCATGCTTCGCGTTGCGATTCCAACGCCCGTGCAGGTCATAGCGCAAGTTTTCTGTTGTCGGCAGGCAGTAGCCCACCGCCTTGATCTCGGAGATGCTGTGTCCTGCGCCATCCACAATTTTTTCGCAGGGCCGGTAGAGTGCGATCATATAGCTGGTATTGTCGCTTGAGAGATTCTTAGGGAAGATAAGCTTTTTGAATTTACATATCAAGTGATGTTCTCCTTTCGTAACAGGATCAACTTGTGGTCAGTCGAAATCAGGCTCTGTAAAGACTGTTCCATCATAATCCGCATGCTCCTTGGCATCGGTGGGCGTCCAGTCATCTGACCAACTGATATGCTCGGTTGTAAGATGATCCGCCAGCTCCATCGCTGCAGCGGCAGAGTCAGCACTGACAAATACACCACCGGATCGGGAAACTGTGACCTCGTAGATCATACCCTGTACCGGATCCTCGCTTTCGTCCATCGGTGTATAATACTTCAGCAGTTCTTCTTCCGGCAGAGTCAAGTCTTTGTCCATGGGCAACTGGCCGAATTTCAGTGCACGGCTGATCGTAACTTTACCGTCAACCACACTCTTGACCACGCCTCGTATACAAAACTCAGTTTCCGGCAATCCGTTAGTCTTGCAGATTAACTTATCTCCTTTTTTCAGCATAGCCGTTTTCTCCTTCACGTTCGTTTTTTGCTGCGAGCACTTTACGTACTTGCGGAATAAAATAATTTTCCTCAACGACTTCAGAATGGGCCGCGAGAGACAACGTCTCCTCAACCGTCCGATCTGCGAGCTGATCCAGCTCCTGCACAAGACGAACCCGCTCACGGAGCCTTTCCATACTCCAATCCATGAAATCTTCGCCAGCATCCGTGCTGCGTCCGGGGTATGTCATGACCCGCATATGTGGATGTGAGTAATTGACCCGTGTTGGCTGCCCACAGATGCCGCAGGTGCAGTTTCCAGTGTCAACCACCTGATAATTTTTCTGCCCGCAATGGCTGCAATAGGACCGGTAGCCGCTGGGTGCCAACTCGCCCTGATAGAGGACAAGATAGCCGCCGCTCCGGCCGTTCATCCATGCTTGCCAGATATAGTTGTGCGTAGCCGCGAAATCCTGCTTGAGCGTATCTATGGCATCAAAAAACTCCTGAGTCTGGATCAGATCGAAGAGCTTGTCTATCTCCTGGGACGAAAGTCCAAGATGTGTGATTTTGAGATTACAAGCATACGATGTGCATCCATTCCAGGAGTTCATTGTTGGATAGCGAAAATGAGAACTCAGAAACTGCGTCATTTCATGCCGCGATCTGAGATCCACTGGTCTATAAAAGTTACGCAAGGCATTACACCTCCCGTAACTCGTTGCCCTTATGGCACGGCAACAGGCACGTTGTGTTTTTCATACAGGCGCTCCTTCCTCATGTCGTTACGATAGACACCTTGAGTTTCCGGCTCTCAGTGGTCTTAATGACATCCTCATATACGGCAGGGTGTTTCTCTTTCAGCAGTTTGGAGTCAGTACGTCTTGTTGTTTTTGTGACAAAATCAATGAGAAGCTTATCGCTGGTCGTGCTCAGCACACCATGCTCATGCGCCTTCATCAATTCTGCAATTCGCACACTATGTGCGGCAATCTCCTTTTCATAAGTTTTGATCTCCGCACTGCAATCTGAGATCTTCTCCTGCAGCAACGCAATTTTCCGTAATGGTTTTTCATATTTAGCGGGGAACTCAATGGTAGGCAATGCCGGTTGACTGGCACCGTAAATGCGTGCCAGGGATTCCAGAGCCAAGGTAGGCTTGACATCTGCCATTGTAGGCGGCTTGTCATGCTCCAAGCTCCAGATCCATTCATCCAAGCGTTGGAAGATCATATCCTCCTTTACCCGATCGCGGGTAAGCGATGGCATTGCCAGATCGTTTTCCGGATTGTTCCCCCAGATCGTAGAGAATGCGCCAATCTCCACATCCGCTACCGACAGATAGAACCGAAGCTGCAGCTCATAGTAGATAGGAAATGCGCCTTCGGCCCAGTCCCCAGCTTTGTGGTAGGTGCAGCTTTTGCATTCCAGAATGCCGGGTGCATCATCCTCCTTACGCACGAAGCGGCGGTCAAAGTCCGCAAGCGCCCACGGATGATCCGCATGCTGATACAGATTGGTGTCATCATAGACCATATTGCCGGTTTTCTGCTGATACCAGTAGGCGGCAATCGGCTCCAGAAGATGGCCCATCATCAATTGGTCCTGATTGGCCTTTATCGGTGTCTTCATCCGTCCCTTTTTAATCATCCACAGTTCCAGCGGTGTTGTCCATGGGGAAACGCCAAAAATGGCAGCTACATCACTTCCGCCGACGGTATAAGGTATCGTTCCTTTCGGGCCGTGGGCGCGGCATTCCAGCCAACGCTCGTTGGTCATACCGGCGGTGTCACACAGCGCTATCGGTGCTGACATCAGTAGCTCACCGCCTTCGCAGTGTCATAGTCGCTCCATTTCAGCGTCAGAGCTCTGGCCATATTCTCCTCCACGTTCAGCATTTTACTTTCCGGTGTATGCTCGGACTTGAGAATATACGGGATCTCCTGCATGGCCATAAATACATCATGCGCACTTGCAGGACCTCCGCCATATGCCATCTCAAACATGGCGATCGCTTCAAGCGCCGCCTTCTTCGGGAGCACAAGCTTTTTGCAGATGCGCGTCATGGCATTGACCGGATAACTCAGCGGAATCTCCAGCAGCTTCTGCAGCTTGGCAACAGAATCACCAAACTGCGCAAACAGTTGGTTCATGGCTGTCTCGAAATCCTCCACCTTGCTCTGATGCCGGTGATCCACTGCGATGCAGCTCCCGATATGGATGGGATGCTGCGTGCCCTCCAGCATTGCGGATACTTTCGCGGAAGCGACGCCTGTATCCGACGTTACAAATCGGATCGAAGGCACGAGCTTAGCTGCCAATGCGGTTTTCTTCTTTGATTCCAGCAGCTTGGCATATGCGCCCAGCAGGTCTTCCTTCTGCCCAGGCATGGACCATGATGCAACGGCCAATGCGTGATCACAGTAACCGCCTTGAAACACATTGCCCGCGAACCGATCATCCAGCTTGCGGGTCAGCACCTTCAGTAGTTCGTCGATTGGCAGCACAGAATAGTCCATGGAATCGCCCGAATGTGTCGCTGAGATCTTTTCATCGCGGATCAGCAGCAGAGTTTCAGCTGAATAGAGGGCCAAGCAGTCGTTGAGCACAGACGCCAGTTTCTGGCGACTCAGCTTCGGCAGCGCTGTGCCGTTGATTTTTGCCCGATCCAGCAGGCTCTTATAGGCCGTGCTGCGTACAGGGTAATAAGCACCCTCCACCTGCAGCGCGAGTCCAAGGTTTTCCGCCGTATCCTCAATGGATGCTCGGCTGACTCCGGCAGCAAACGCGGACGGAGTCTCATAGAGTGGTGACAGTTTATCCAGCGGCTCAATATGCAGTTCGTTGACCTTGCATCTGCGCCACAGGCTCTCTGCCGACTCTTTTTCGTGGTACCTTCGCATTCTCTCATAGGAATCGAAGGTCGTGGAGTAGTTGTCCTGACATGGTTGTAACATCTTGTGATCTCCTTTCGTTTTTTCTGGCGTTTTACGCCGTGATATAACAAAAGCCAGCACCCCATGATTGGACTGCTGGCTTATGCCACTATGAAATTGGCTGGAAACAAAAAAGTGACATTTGTGCAAAGCACAAATGTCACTTCGTAACGCGATCAACTCTGCTTAGCCGTGGCTAAACTCTGAAACTGATATGGTTATTATAGCAGAGCCGTGGCTTACAGTCAATCCATAGTCAAACGAAAGAGCTGGATAAAAGATTCTATGCCGTGATCACGGCATTTCGGGACTTCAAGTAGATATCAATATCCTGATTGATATACTGATATCCAGTCGTGTGAAGAACATCATAGGAGGGCTTACTATTGTTACCGGAGCCGACTACGCAAGCATCACCAATCGAGAATTGACACTCAACACCAAAGGATTGTTCCCAAACAAGGTTTAACAAAGCAATAATAGCGGCTTGAGAATAAGCCACTATTATCTATTGAATTGCATACCTAAATATTATATACTTTTTGCAATGTAGAATAAATTTGGAGGCAAAAACTTATGTATGCCAAGATATTACATGATATACAGCAAACCTATTATCAAGACAATTACGCAAACGATGGCCAGCGTTTTGTAGCATGGTATTTACGGAACATCCATGGGTTAAATACTGTAGAGGCCAAGGACTGTATTACAGATGGTGCCAATGACAAGCAGATAGACGCTGTCTATATCAATAATCAAGATTCTATCATCTATATCATTCAGGGCAAGTTTATGTCTGGTGAGTATATAGATGCCGAACCAGTTAGAGAAGTGTTGTCTTCGTGGATTTTGGTTCAGGACTTAAATCAGTTGCAGGATGCCGCAAATTCTAAATTAAAGGTCAAAATCAATGAAATTTCCGCAGCATTAGACGATGATTATGAGATTTGTTTTGAACTGATAACAACTGCAAAGTTGACCGATCAGGCTCAGATGGATGCAGATGCATTTAGCAAGAAGTTATCAGATAGCGAAGAAATGAACGCAAACTTCGTTGTAGTTGACAACGAAATGCTAAAGTTCAAATATGACGAGGCACTTAACAAAACCAACAACTATATCAATTTCACTTTTCAACTTGAATCTGGGAAATACCTTGAGGTAGAGTTAAATGGCACTCGCGCTGTATTGGCAGCCATACCTCTTAAGGATTGCGTAAACATTCCCGGTATTAAAGATGGAAGGCTTTTCAGAAAAAATGTCCGACAATCTCTTGGAAATAGCAACAAAGTCAACAAGGGTATAGCTAAGACCATCAAGAAAGAACCTGAAGATTTTTTCTTTTATCACAATGGCATAACGGCGATTTGTTCAAAGATAGATATTCAGAATGGGCAGTTAACTGTAAAAGACCTGAATATTGTAAATGGATGCCAGAGCCTTAGTACAATTTTTAGTTGCGGAGAGGCAGCTAAAAAGTCATACGGCTATATTCTATTTAAGTTCTATGAGATGGCAAATAGCGAAAAAGCTGACAAAATTACTAACTCCACGAACTCTCAAAGTACTGTAAAAGCTAGAGATCTACGAAGCAATGATAAGATTGTACTGAGCATAAAGAAAAACTATGAGCAGACTTACCCAAACGGTTACATGGTTACTAAGAGGGGAGAAAATGTTGATACAACAAGGTATGATGCTGGGCATATCATACAGCTTACGGACTTGGGGAAAGAACTGATTGCGTGGCATTCACAGCGTCCAATCTTGTCTTATAGCGAAACGAAGATATTTGACATTTACTTTAACCAACTATTTAAGAAGGACTATCCAGCAGAAGATGTGCAGGCACTCCATGAATTACACAGTGCCATTATGAGTAAATGGAATCCTGATAATCCAATGGGTATCAATGAAAGTCTACTTGCAATGAAATCTTATGCACCGTTTCACCATTTGTATGCTGTATCTGTAATATTTGCCGAGATTAGCAATATGAGTGAAATGGTTCCTCGCCCTAGTAAAGTGCTAGCACAATTAAAGGAATGTGACATGATGGACACAATTATAAACATTGCTGGTAAAACATTGAACCGAGCTTTCAAAAATGCGAACAGTAAGGCTATTGCAGATAATAAAGTATTTAGTCCTCAAAACTGGATAAAGTCAAAAGCATCTATTGTGTCTTTGACAGAGGCTCTTCGTGTGCGCTTAGATGCCATGGAAGATGATGAAACAAATCTCGGTGCAAAAACCCAAAGCTGTTGTAAATTGGAAAAGCAGGACTTTGAATCAAGATGGACTGCTGACTAACTTGTATAAAAAGAGGCAGGAACCGTTACGGCTCCTGCCTCTTTTTATGTCCCCTAATGAATAAATCTACATTAGAATAGGCTAACCAAGCAGTAGCAACAATTAACTTAAAAGGGAGTTTCTATTCAAAATCATCTTTGCACCCCCTCAAATATGGCAGTCGATCCCGACAATGAAATGATCGTCAGGGATACTATCAATATAGTTTGCCATCATCTGTCTCCACGTTTTTGGCTCCTTGTCGTTGCTGCTGATACCCCACCAGCCCATATCGCCCTTGGCGTTCCATTCTCCGTCTCGAATGAAAGAATAGGCACCGGGCAGCATGCGTTGCTCTGCAGCAAGGCCATTGCGGCGGAGATATTCTTCCTCGCTCTCGCCCTTAAAATAAATCTGGGTCAGGAACGAGAATACGCCACCTTCGGTTATGCGCCACCAGGGACGGTCTTTAGGCACCTCTCCGGAATTAAACGCATGCACAAGCAGAGCATAGGTCTTCCTTGAGCTTTGCAGTTCGCACTCCTTCATAAGTTCCCACGCAATGTCTTTTTTCCTGGCACCACAGACCCAGACGTAGCCTTCCGGCGCTTTACACTCGGAATCTTCATCATCCCAAGAACGTTCGCCTGTGATCCGCTCCGCGGTTTCCTTGACAAGGAACTGGAACGGCCACCGGCCACCGATGGAATACCAGTCCCAGTACGCATTGGGATTGGAGTAATAGCCATATGCATTACACTCTCTATCGTATGTGTAGCCGCAATGCTCCTCTGCGTAGCGCTCCAGGCTGAGATAGAATCTCTTTACCGGATAATTCGTGAGCGCATGCATCTTCTTTGCCTTTTTGGTGCGTTTTTCGTGCCCGAGCTGGCCCGCCTTCACCTGATAGACTTTGCCGTCTTTGATGCGGTATTTTTCACAAAGCCGATAGTCATATTCCGGGGCGATCGTCCCATCGGGAAGCTGAATGCAATCTATTGTATCACGGTCATAATCTCGTTTGAGATCATCCGTCTGATCTATGAACTCAAGGTACTCAGGATCCTCTGTGTTTTCACAGAAGGGTGCCATCAGCTCACCAATTTCACAGTCTGCGGCACGATCCAGCGGATTCACCTTGCTCTGCAATTGATTGAGTATCAAACGCAGAGCAAAGCTATTCCCACCTTGGCTCTGTGCCAGTGCTTCTTTGGTTTCTGCTATCTGCGCTTTATAATGCGCAGTCTCCTCCAAATTCTCCTCGACTTCAGGCATATAGAAATCGACCAGTGTTACGAAATGACTCATTTTTGAATTCCTTTCCTGTTTAAGATAGACGGGCAGCAGGAAAAGAATCCGCTGCCCGTCTTTTGAAATGTAGTATTCCCGTTATTGCATATGCCGCTTGACTGCGGCGGTCAGCTTTATGGGCAGTTGATTCAGGTCTGTGATATCCATAAAGGCATCACCATAGATTCGCTCGATGTTCTGTTTGTCGCTTCCAATCGCGGCAGCAATGAACAAGATCCCCTTGCGGCGGTATTCCTGTTTGATGCCGCGCAGATCTTCTTCGGCAGCACTTCCGTAATAACCACATGCAGCTGGCTGTCCGTCGGATACGAGCAGCAGGATCTTCACCTCCTCCGGACGTCGATCCAGCCGTTCCGCAACATAGCGGAGCGCCGCACCGTCGCGGTTATCACTGCGTGCTGCGATGTCCATCATGCGGTATTTGTCATTGCCGTCAATGGTTTCAAACTCAGCGTATGAGTATAGTGCCACATCTCCGTGCATGGTCGAGTGTCCATAGACAGTGATCGGGATATGCAGCGATTGGCAGAAATCATATAGGATGATTGCGGACGCACGGGCGTAGGTACAGCGGTCGTAGGACCCCATACTACCTGATTCGTCCAAGAGAAGCGCCACCGCCATCTGCGGGATCTCGTTGGGAAGTGCGTTCTTATAGAACACCTTCCCATCGTTCCGACAGAGTGCGTGAGCATCCAGCCTTCGTCCCATCATAAGTCCTGTCTGCTTTCCACCGCGCTGCCTATCCTTCAGCTGCTGTAAGAGACTCTTCTGCAGCTGCCGTGAAATGGTCAGAAGGGGAGCTGCGATGCTGTTATACTGCTCTACCAATTCTTCATCCACAGTGGCGATCCGGTTCACACGGATACCGACTCCCTTATGGATATTACCGCAGGAGATGCTCTGCGCAACATCATTGAGTTCCCTGAGCCGGTCATTCTCAAGCTGTTCACAGGCTGCCCGTTCGGCCATCTTATCCAACAGGCGCTCAATATCATGTGCCGCATGCTCATAATGCTCACGTTCATAGGTGTCGTTCCGCACTTCACCGCCGCCGCTTCCTTCGGAGACACGTTTCGTTTGCTGGTAGGGTAGACGTCCGGTCTCGTCTTCGGATACCTTCTTTTTCCCGGAGGAATGTCCGGCCGAAAACGCTCCGCTGTCACCTGTACATGGTATACCGGCAGAAGATGCCCCGGACGATCCCGAATCAGGCTCATCTTCGTCCACGGCGCCACCACTTTTCTCTGTATCATCGTCCTTGCTGCTGTCCTCTCCGGCACCGGCAGCTTTCTCCGCTTCGGAGTCATCTGCTCCAGCAGAGGTCTCCTCAAGCTCGGCCACTGTTCGCATCCGTTTTCCGGACGCAGCTGCGGTGCAGCTCGTTCCCGGTACTGGCGCACTGCTGCCCTCAGCCGGTTCAGAAGTGCCAGCCAGCACCTGCAGGATCTGCGCAAGCGTTTCTGCCACCGATTCGTCGGCGCCTGCCGCTTTTGCCGCGTCCTGCCGCGCCTTGCAGAGGTCCAGAAACTCTTCAATGTAATCCCAGCAACGAACCAACACGAGGTTCACAGCCTTGAGCCGATCCTTGCTGGAAGGATTCACAATGGCTGCATCCAGTTCATGGATCATTCCATAGACGATCTGGACCCGTTCATCGGTGAGCGGCGTGGTGCCGTATTTTATTTCTCCGAATTTCACATATGAAAGCAGTGTCTGGAGGATACTCTCAAAGATATGGCACGCCCCATCGTCCTCTTTCTCGATCAGTTCGGTTACAGTGGGGATGCTGGCAAGCTGCTGCTCACGCAGTGCCTCCAGACTGTACCCTAATGTGCCGCAAAACTGGGTGAGCATTCGGTTTTCGATATAGGCATCCTCGATGATATTGGAAATGTGATGTGCAATGTACAGCAGCATATTACTGTTCTGCGGCTCCCGTCTTACATACTCCCACAGCGCCCGCTCGTTTGCGGCGTCCTGCGGTTTCTTATAGGAAGGCGGTTCTGGATACCATTTTTCGCGTTTAAGATAGTTGTTGTAGGTTTGGCCTGCAAGAAAGTCCGTATACAGGCAGTGACCCAGCTCATGGGCAAAAAGGCCGCAGATGATCTCATAGCGGTTCTCACGCCCCTTATTCTTTGTCACCAGCTTATGGCCTGCGTTAATCCGCACAAACAGGTTATCGGTACAGGCTACTTCGCCGGAGTTCGGTTCCCAGCAAATTGAGACATGAATACGGCGATTATATTTATAGCGTCGCGTCTGGGCCATGGCCATATCCTCAAAATGTCCCGCAAGGATGCGGGACGTGAAGAATTGCCGGTCTGTGATCTTGCTGCGCTTTTCATTGAGCAGCTGCTTGACCTTCTTGTGATTCACTCTTGCCACAAAGCGTCAGCCTCCTTCCTTTGTTTTATGCCGATGTCCGTGCTCGTTTCGGAGCAAAGAGCGGATCCAGAATGGTGGTGATCAGCGCCTCACGATCTTCTTCGTTGGCAGTCGCCTTACTGATGATCGTGTATTTTGCCGATAAATACGGGTCGCCGGAGATCTCCGAGCTGATGATCCAGTCGATCAGACTGCGCATACCACACGCGCCGTCCGTGATACTGTTCTTACGGCAGTAGTCCGCCATGTCGTTGACCACCTGCACCATCTGAGATACCTGATATTCGTCTGTGCATCCGGTTACGGCCATCGCACGCTGTACCATGACCTCCGGTTCCGGCAGTTCAATATCCTTGACCAGACTCATTCTATCCACTACCGACTGGTTCATCTGCCGGCAGCCTTCATAACTGACGTTCGTCGTCACGACAACCACCGTATCAGGATGCCTGTGGATGATCTCGCCGGTTGGCAGTGTGATGGAACCTTCCTGCTCCAGAAGTGAGTTCAAGCCCACCAGTACACCCGGCTGCATGATAGTAGACGGCTCCTGAATCTCGACCAGATACCCATGTTTCAGAGCCTTCACAAAATCAGTTTCCACATAGGTATAGCTTTGTCCGGAGCTCTGTTTGCTCTCCGCGCATTTGCTGAGTGCCTGCACCTTCTCTGTGACCTTCTCCAGCACGATACCCATACAGTCCTGTACGGTGGCCGCCGTGTTTTCTACGCCGGTCAATGCCTGATAAACACCGGCAGGATCGTAGTCCATGTCGTCCAAGTCCGGAAAGTGCATCAGCTTTGCCACGTTGGCATAGTTGATACCGCCCATGGACTTGAGCACCTCGCGTTCACGGTCAAGCTCCCGATCACCGGTAGAGGCCGGTTCTGTATCCGGGAAGATCATGCCCGTGAAATCGAAGATCTCTGTGTTGGCCGAGCAGGTGTATTTCATGTAGGGCAGACCCAGTCCTGCCGCGATTGCTTTTGCACCCATCGTCTTACCTGTACCAGCAGGGCCACGCAGCAGGAAATTTCGCATCTGCATGGCACGGCCTGTGGTTTTCTGTGCGTGCGTGCAGATATCGACCACCTCTCGTGGAATGATGTACCACTCCGGCAGCTTCGGGATAAGGCTCTGCTCCACAGGACTCAGCTTACGTCCCGGCGTCAGCAGATACTTGCCGACGAAATCGGAATGCTCGATCACAGTACTGGCCTTTTTGATCACAGCAGGCCCCGTCTTCGCAAAGATCGTAAACTCGCCTGCCGTAACACTGGTCGGCGTGAAGAAGCCGGAGTCCAGTTGTCCCAGCGATACACGCATCAGATTTCCGGATTTGTCCACGGTAATATTGATATGTGCCGGGCAGGTATCATCCTTGATCCTGCGATACGCATTGTCGCAGAGGATCGCCATACTTCTGGTTGCTTTTTCCATGTCCGGATATCCGGCAATGAACTGATCGTAGTAGTCCTGAAACGTTTCGTCAAACTCTGTGTCCGACAGCAAGAGCGGCATCAGTGCTAAAAAAATCGCCGCTCCGTCTCGCTGGCTCTGATGCACCACATACTGCGCGGTCGTCTCCGCATTCTTATCATATACGCTTGCCAGCACGCTGCCGGACGCCGCGTCAAACACCACGAGATGATAGGCATCCGGACTCTCGGACGATTTGTATTCCGCCACGCTCTTGTTCGTATCGATCTGTCCGACTGCACCTTCACCGGTCCCATTCATGCAGTTGCATAGCGCAAGCACGGCTTTCACCACAGAGCAACATAATGTGGACTCTGTTTTATCGCCATACATGGAAGAAACCTTGACCCGTTTGTTGGATAGGGTATCAAATGGAGCCGGTAATGGGCGCGCATAGTTGAACAAATTGCTGGTTGCTGCACTCATTTTGTGTCTATTCCTTTCTGCAGGGTCGCTGCGTAAAATCAATGATAATGCCGGATTCCGCACAACTGCAATGCTCCATACCATTGCGTGCCAGTTCCCGGCAGATATCCGGCCAGCTTTCATGGGCGGGCAGTTCTGCCGCTGGGATCTCCAGCATGGAGAACCCCTGTGCAATGCACTCATTACACCGCTCGTTCAGCTCCACGGCATGTGCGTCTACCCATTCAAAGGCCAGATACTCATAGTTTTCTTTTGGCACTTCCGGTGTCTCGGAAGGTGTTTCGGATCCAACCTGTTCGGGTTCCGGCGCTTCAGGTGCTTCTGCGGCCTGCGGATAAGTAAGGCCGGTTACCTGAAACCCACGGATCACAACGATTGCTTCCCGATACCCACCGGCGCGGTTGAGCAGGATCCGCACCTCGTTGCCCGCCGCAATGTTGGATTTGGCGTTGGGTGTTTTCCAGACCCATCTGGCGTCCGGATAATCGGCTGTGACCAGTTCTGTGATCCGCTTCTGCACCGCACCAAACGTCATGTCCTGCATTTCCTGTTCGGTCGGCTCCGTCCGGGCGGGCGGAAGCAGCGGATGCACCTCCTCCACCTTTGGGAACGAGAGAAACAGGAGCCGCAATGCCGCGATGAATATGCCGAGGATCACCAATAGAAGGATCGGCCAAAGCCGGCAAATGAATAGCAGCAGTGCCAGCATTCCCAGTATGGTCAGAACCTCATAGGCAATATGGCGCTTGAATTTCTTATTTCGCATCTGTTCGTCCTTTCTGAGTCCTAAGGTCTCTGTTTCGTTTCCATGCCAAGGCACCATTTATCCCGCTCCCCGTTCCAGAATCGCTCAGCTAAATCACAAAGCGACTTCTTACCGGAAAGCAAGGCGAAATAATCTGCCTCTACCATTTCGTTCGTATACCCCGTATACTGATTTTCGCTGATTTGCAGCCGGAATCGTTCTCCACCTCTTTGCCAGCAGCTACGGGCTCGTTGTGCTATGGGGTATGCGGCGATCATCAGATGGATGTCGTCCACGCCCCATTTCTCAAGCTGAACCCGTGTCCCGTCCGGCAAGACGCCTTTCATCATAACCTTCATGCCACAGCTCCGATTAGCCGATGCCGCACAAAGCGGCAGGACGTTAGAGTGCTCGCTATTCCTTCTGCGGACGCAAAATGACATCTGGTGTCTTGCATAGAACAAAGCACATGAGTATCGTTATATGACTCATGTGCTTTCTTTTTATATGCCCGATTCACTTTTACTCCCCTCATTCATCAAAAAATGAGTTCACACCACCGAACGCCTCAAAGCCGGTGAAGTTCCCGGGCATCTCGTTGCCCGCAGATACCGGCGCAGACGTGGCTGCCGCTTTCGGCTGGCCTTCCGCATTGCCGTTTTTCTGCTTCCCACCACCAGACGAGCAGAATTCGATCTCGTCCAGTATGATGACCATTGCGCTCTTTTTCTCGTGTGTTACGCTGTCTTCCCAGATATCCTCGTCCAACCGGCCGAGAATATTGATGAATGAACTCTCCTTGAGCTGCATCTTCTTGATACGCTCACATACAGGGCCAAACGCCTTGACGGAAATGTTCATCCACCGGGCATTGTTTTCGGCACGGGTATCATATACCTTTTTGCCGATCCGGAACCTGACGCTCTCGCCACTTTCGGTGAACTTGAGTGCCGGGGCGCCGTCATACCCTTTGGAAATGACGACATCTGTTGCGATTACCTTGAACATGATAAATCTCCTTTCTTGCAGGGGCTGCCTGCTATCACATGATTTATTTCAACCCGTTCCGGGCAGAAACCAGGAAAACAAAAAAGTGCCAATCAACACAGATGTGTTAATTGACACTTTATAACCTGAAAACTCTGGTGCTCCGTATGGAACCCTTATGAAACTATTGTCATGATTATAGCAGGTTTCGAGCGCACAGTCAATTGCTTTCCGTAGACCGTCCGTGCATTTCCAGCACCATCAACGCAAATTCCAGCGCAATCCTGACCTCGAAAAAATCAAAGCTGCAGCTTCCGTCTGCCCGGCTCCCTTCCTCTACACGCTTTTCAATCTCCTTGGCCATCCTTCGGATCTCCTCACTCTGTGTCACTGCAACTCGTGCCCCCTCTGAATACTTATCGCCAGATAACCGCTCATTTGCTGGCATCCCTCGTTTTCATATACCGGCGCATTATCCGACACATATACTGTGACCTGATCCCCCGCGTCAACATCCCGCTGCTTGCCTGTGATCTGAAGCCGGACCACCTGCGTCTCTACCTTCAAATAGATTGTCTTGGGTCTGCGCCGTATCGGTGTTCTCTCAACCTTGATACATTCACCGCTGATCTCTATGAGATGGCCGGAAAACGCCAGATACAGGAGCTGCGATGCGCTGAATAGGAAGAATACACAGATCAGCGCCAAGGAGATCGGAAGATACGGATCCTCTGCCATCAGCAGGGAGATCACCAGCAGTATAAGGCTCACTGCCGCTGCACCATATCGTATTATAACCTGTTTCTGGATCGCTATCGGTAGTTCTCTCAGTTTCTCTTTCATCACACGCCTCACAGTAATAGAATTCGCCTTTTCTCCAGCAGCCGGAGCAATGCATCAACGACCTCGTCTCTGGCCGCAGCATACTCCATCTGCGCTTCCAGAATATTATCGAAAATCGTTTCCTGCGTATAGATTCGTTCCGTCAGACACTGCCTGTTCCGTTCACCCAACAGATCAGCGGTGGGTTTGACACAGTGCTCTGCGAGAAACACGAGCTCTGCAGTGGTGAGATGCAGTCCGGCGTCTGTCAGCCAGCGCAGCAGTTCCTTTTCCCGTGTACTCAACAGCACACGATGTCCCTGCGGCTGTGCGGGTACCAGAACGCACTGCGTCAGTGCACGGTACTCCGCTGCCGGTTCGTCCGACTCCACGAGTTCTACAAGGCCCTTCCGGTTTAGCTGCTGCAGCGCCTTTCCCTCAAGAATGTTGCCGCCGCTTTCCGCAAAGCCATACCGGCCATTGAGCCAGAGCTCCGCCTGCAAGCCGGTCAGTTGAAAATCGGTGCCATGCCGGGTCACAAATAAAAGCTCCTCTGTCGATGCCTTGATTACCATGCCTTTGGAAATATATTTCATGTTGCTTCACTCCTCGTTTGGTATTTACCCATATTACACCACTCGCGGATGCGATTTACAGCACTCAGAGCAAATACATTGCCACGACGCACAGCGTGATGATCAACAGCATGACGCCCGTTACAGCACAGATCTTCTTGACCAGTTCCATATCGATACCCTCATTCAGCCTACCAGCATCGGCAGGGAGGACATCGTCGTAATATCCATCGTAGCCATCATCCGGTTTAGAAGACGACTCGGTATCTTGATCTTGAGGCTCCTTTTGTTTTCGTTTCTGCTTTACCTTCTTCGGCGCAGCTTTGCGGCTTTCGGTCGCCGTATCCGGACTCGTAGCTGGCTGCTCATGTTTTTTCTCGCGTTCCTCTGCCATGTTCGGCAGGTTCTCCCCGCATTCTGGGCAGAAAGAAACGGCACCATCCGGAAGGGCGGCACCGCAGTAAGGGCAGTATTTCATATGTAGTTTCTCCTTTGGGCAGTATTCGGCATTCAAGCCGTTTCTCAAGGCCCATTGGGGGACGATAGGATTATAGCACAGCAACATTTGCGTGTCATCGGCTTCGACATTGCCATTTACCTTGCCATTTTGTAGGATACTGAAAAAATCAATTCATTAACACACGCCCGTGCGTATTACGTTCAAAACACACGTACCTATCTATAATATCCTATCGCATTCTCATAGTCAATTGCCTTATTCCTGCTTCGACGAATTTCTACAAAGAGGGAACTCTGCGCCTATATTTCACTCTATTTCTCATTGAACATGCCAATTGTGTACACGAAGAGGATAGTATATAATTCGCCTGCAAACAAAAAGGGGGTGGTTGCCATGTGCAACTACACATATGCACCTCTTCTACTGTAAAATGCTATACAGGAAGATAGAGGGAGGCCTTTGGCCGGGGGCATGATGCTCTTTCAGTTCGCTGTTCGCATTTTGACACAAAAGACTGGAGGTAAAAATGTCACTGATTCCTTGTAACAAGAGCACACTTATTCCTTCCGCGATTTCTTCCATTCTGAGCATCATCGACAACACTATCAATGTGGTCGCCAACCGCTCTATGCAGCGCGAAGCATTCAAAATCATGCGTGATAAGCAGATAGCTATGCTGAAGACTGAATTTGCCAAGCTGGAAGCCCAGCTTAAAATTCACGCGATTGCTGACTTGCACCGCGTTGCGCTTGAAGAGATAAGGCGCACTATGGCACAATTTGAGGCGGCGTGTAAAGAAACGCCGGCATTAGCCGAGATTTCTGCTCAACTGTTGAAGATGCAGGTGGTCTCTTTGGCCGGGGTACTCGATCTCTTCGCCCGCAACGAATGCGGTGGCACTTTGCCGCTTCTTCGCTAGAGGTGGACTGATGCGTCTACTGCTTTTGGTGTTGGTTATTTGGGTTGCTCTTCAGGTCATATACAAGATACCTGTGTTCGGCATCCTCGTCCGCCAAAAAACATACATACTCAAAATGCGCACTATAGGCTTCTTTACGAGGCTTATCGTCATCTTTTTGAGTGCATTGAACTTTCTTACAAGGGCATAAATTAACCCGCAACAGGTTAATACAAACAAGAACGACGCCGGCAGAAATGCCGACGTCGTTCTCTGAGTAAAGAGGGGAATATCAATACTTTGTCTCGCCACTATCCGGCTCAGGGATTTGACGCCGTTATTTCCTGAGAACCCGTCCAGTAACAGTCCCAAGCATCCGACTTCCAATCACATGATACATTGAGTGCAAATCCGCTTGCTCCGGGATGATACTTCTGCACACGGAAAGTAACTTTGATGTTTCCCGAGATTGAGCGTGGATATCGTACCCGTTCAAAAGTGAAAATCAAATTTTCTTCATCCAGCAGAGCAGCATTATCTGGAGATTCTCCATAGGATGAATAGGAAAGCTTAATCCCGTTCGCTCTGCAATACGCTCCTATCCCATTTACCGCACAGTCATAGTCATTCTCATTCAGATCATTTAAGCATAGCACGACTGTGCTCGTCCCCATATTTGCCTCTGGATACATTCCATATAGGATGTCAAATACCTCTGCAAATGCCGCTGTGCGGTCAGGGATATTGTCAGGTGGATTTCGGGCTATTATCGCCCTTATAATGGAATTGTCTAAAAAGGACTACGACAATCGCAAAGATAAGAATAGCTGCGGCAGCGAACACACAAATGTATATACTCTTTTTGTGGCTTCTGCTCTGGTTGTTATCCACCGGATTTTCCCGTGCTGATAAATCTCGATCTTCGTGCAGCAAACAATCAACCGGAACTTTATATAATAAGCTCAGGCATTTCAAGTTATCCGTAGACGGCGCCATTGTACCCGTCTCCCATCCCGAAACGGCCTGCCTGGAAACATTCACCTTCTCAGCAACTTGTAACTGTGTAAGCCCTTTTTCTTTTCGCAAGAAGGCAAGTTTTTCATTGAGTACCATACACTGCGCTCCTATTTTATTCCAGATATTCCTACAAAGTAAACCAAGTAAGGTTTACATTTAGGCAAGTAATACTTGCTTACTTCTCCCATCATGCCTGTTCGCACTTTTTTGCCTTGGTTTTTATAATCTCGCTATCGCAGGACTTAAAGCTTTTGCTTGAGCAGAACCCTCAAATCTATAGCAAGAAGGGCGTCGGCAAACGCCGACGCCCTTCTTGGCTAAAGAGGGGGATTTACCAATACTTAGGATAACTGCTAGTACTTTGCTGATGCTT
>ERZ773181.683-NODE-683-length-34705-cov-12.851919_pt1 | contig 34705 bp, 34 predicted proteins | sample MGYA00581001_ERZ773181 | MGnify/ENA primary metagenome ERZ773181 (study PRJEB29015, sample SAMEA2737780) | human gut metagenome | biome: human gut; feature: human-associated habitat; material: faeces | place: China | collected 2012 ...
CGGCTTTGACAAGACCGGCGTCAGCGCCGTCGCCAAGTAAGGGCAAAACAGCATACAGAAGTAAAGCCCCCTCCGGCACCGCCGGAGGGGGCTTGTGCAAGCGCGTTTTTCCGCTTGCAATCGGAGGGAAAAGCGGATATAATGGAATCGATGATATAACTCATATAGTCCTGCGGCGATGGCGCAGGGCGTTTCTACGGCGCCGCCGACGGCGCTACTATGGGTGTTCTGGCGGAAGGTCAGAGCGCCCTTTATTTTTTGCTTGGGAGGTAGGAGCGATGACACAGGTATTGCGGGGCAACATCATCCATGCACCGAAAATGGGGGAGCTGTCCATCCTGGAGCATGGCTATATGGTGCTGGAGAACGGCGTGATCCGCGGTGTGTATCCGACGCTGCCGGAGGAGCTGGCGCAGGCGGAGGTACGGGACTACGGCGACCGGCTGCTGATGCAGTCCTTCGCGGATATGCACCTCCACGCGCCCCAGTATCCCATGCTGGGTATGGGCATGGACTTGCAGCTATTGGACTGGCTGAGTACCTACACATTTCCCACGGAGGCGCGGTTTGCCGACACGGACTACGCCCGGCGGGTGTACCGCCGGCTGGCCGGCGACCTCATCACCAGCGGCACCACGCGGGTGTGTATGTTCTCCTCCCTGCACACGGAGGCTACATGGATCCTGATGGACGAGCTGGAGCGTGCCGGTGTCACCGGCTATGTGGGGAAGGTGAACATGGACCGCAACGGTCTGCCCGGCGTTTTGCAGGAGACGACGGAGGAGTCCATCCGGGAGACGGTGCGGTGGCTGGACGGCTGTCATTTTGAACACGTCAAGCCCATCCTCACGCCGCGCTTTACCCCCAGCTGCACCGACGAGCTGATGACGGCGCTGGGCCAGCTGGCGCGGGAGCGGGGACTGTATGTGCAGTCCCATCTGTCGGAGAACACCCGTGAGATCCAGCTGGTGCGGGAGCTGCATCCCGACTGCGCGCAGTACTGGGAGACATACGACAAATACGGTCTGTGGAAGGATCACACGCTGATGGCGCACTGTGTCCACTCCGATGAGCGGGAGCGGAAGGCCATCCGCGACGCCGGTGTGGTGGTGGTACACTGCGCCGATTCCAACGTGAATATCTGCTCGGGGCTGTGTCCTGTGCGGCAGATGGTCAAGGAGGGGCTGTGGGTCACGCTGGGCAGCGATATTGCCGGCGGCGCGCAGCTGCCCATGTACAAGGTCATCACCATGTCCATCCGCACCTCCAAGGCGCGGCGGGTCACGGACGAGTGGCATCCCGACTTCCTGACGGTGCCGGAGGGCTACTATCTGGGCACCACGGCGGGACACAAATACTTCGGCGCAGGGGACGGTTTTGCAGTGGGCGACAGGCTCCACGCGGTGGTCATCGACGACGGGGACTTCCCGGAGGCGGGACGTCCGCTGTCGGTGCAGGAGCGGTTCGAGCGAGCCATCTACATGACCCACCGGCACAACATCGTGTCCGTCTGGTCCGACGGGCGGGAGGTCGTGCGGCGGTAAAGGGAAGAGGTAAGCGCGTATACGGAGAAGAGGAGGGCACACCATGGAACGAGAGGTTTGTATCCGGCGGGTCAAGGCGGGGGACGAAAATACCCTTGCGTATATCCAGACCGAGAGCTGGCGGGAGGCATTTCGGGAGATTTTGTCGGAGGAGGTGCTTTCCAAATGTACGGAGCTCGAGAGTGTGACGGAGATGTATAAAATGCTTCTGGAGAGGCAGGCAGCGAACGGCTATATTTTGGAACTGGACGGGAAACCCCACTGCATGGCGTGGTGGGCTGCGGCCAGAGACGCGGATATGGCGGGTGACGCTGAGCTGATCTGTATCCACTCGCTGAAAGGTAACTGGCATCAGGGCTATGGAAAAATGATGATGGAGCGGATCTTGGGCGATATCAAAAGCGCCGGATACCCAGAAGTCGTGCTGTGGGTGTTTGACAACAACGCACGCGCCATTGGATTCTATGAGGCGCTGGGCTTCACCGCCACCGGCAGAAAACAGCCCTCCTTGGGCGCGGTAGAGGAGCTGTACAGCATGACCCTGTAAGGAGAGCTGTATGTCCGGGCACACCTTGTTCCGGCGCGGCGGGGCGTTCCAAGATCGCTTCGGCTTTTTTCGCCCGCATCGCTTGTCAAGCGGTAGGGGATGTGGTAAGATGGATAAAAACCGAGAGAGAGGAACGTGGCCATGGAAACCAGCTTCAAAACGTGTCTATTCGGGGGATTCGACCGGGAGGACGTGATCTCCTTTATTGAAAAAACAGCGGCGGAGACGCAGGAGCGGCTGGACGCCCTGACGACGGAGCGTGAGGAGCTGCTGGCGAAGAAGCGCAGTACGGAGGCGGAAAACGCGGCGCTGCGCGTGCAGCTGAACGAGCTGACGGAGCGGCTGGACAACGAGACTGCCCTGCACGCCCGGGTACAGAGCATGGAGGAGGAGCTGACCGCCCTGCGCCGGGAGAACGAGACGCTGCGGGAGCCGGCGGCGCAGTACCAGTCCCTGCGGGATCATATCGCAGAGATCGAGATCAGCGCCCACCGCCGCACAGAGGAGTTCCGCGGCAAAGCCATTGCGGAGCTGATGCAGCTCATCGAGCAGCAGCGTCAATGGTGCGCCCAGCAGCGGGATGCCTATGCCCGCATGACCGAGGGCATTTTGCAGGAGCTTCGGCAGGCGGAGCGTCAGGTGGAGGCCTGCGATATCGGGAATTTCGACCGCATGGAGGAATCCCTCCGGCAGCTGGAAAATACCCTTCACACACCGGAATAAAGAACGAAGCCCCCGCAGCCGATGGCTGCGGGGGCTTTTCGCAGATGGGATGATGGGATCTTACAGCAGCATGACACCGGCGGCGGCACAGCCGTCCAAGGTGTCCTTGTCCCACAGGCTGGCCTGTACCTCGCCGATGTGGCAGGTGCCGATCATCAGCATGCAGAGGCGGCTCTGGCCGATACCGCCGCCGATGGTCAGGGGCAGCTGGCCGCTGAGCAGCATCTTGTGGAAGGGCAGCTGGCGGCGGTCGTCGCAGCCGCGCTTGTGCAGCTGGCGATCCATGGCGGCCTCATCCACACGGATGCCCATGGAGGAGATCTCGAAGGCGCTGTCCAGCACCGGGTCATACATGAGGATATCGCCGTTGAGGGACCAGTCGTCGTAGTCCGGTGCGCGGCCGTCGTGGGGCTGGCCGCTGCGCTTCAGGTCGTCGCCGATCTGCATGAGGAACACGGTGTGATGCTCACGGCAAATGGCGTTCTCCCGCTCCTTGGGAGTGAAGTCGGGCCAGCGATCCTCCAGCTCCTGCGTGGTGACGAAGTACACCTCACGATCCAGTACGGTGTGCAGGCTGGGGAAGGCGATCTGGAGGGCGTCATTGGTCTCCACCACCGCACCCACAATGGCGCGGACGGTCTGACGCAGGTACTGCTCGTTGCGATCCTGCCGCTCGATGACCTTTTCCCAGTCCCACTGATCCACATAGATGGAGTGGAGGTTGTCCACCTCCTCGTCGCGGCGGATGGCGTTCATGTCGGTGAACAGACCCTTACCGGGCTTGAAGTCGTAGCGCTTCAGCGCCAGACGCTTCCACTTGGCCAGCGAGTGTACCACCTGCCCGGTAGCGCCCACATCGGGGATGTCGAAGGAGACGGGGCGCTCCACGCCGTTGAGGTTGTCGTTCAGACCGGAATTCTCCTCCACGAACAGGGGAGCGGAGACGCGGCGCAGATTCAGCGCCTGCCCCAGATTCACCTGAAAATTGCTCTTGATGAACTCGATGGCGCGCTGCATTTCGTAGGTGGACAGCGGCGTCTTGTATCCGGCGGGGATCGTCAATTTGCTCATGCGTGAAACACCTCTTTTAAAAAAATATTGTTGCCATTATAGGCGCGAAACGTGGGAATTACAAGGGAAAAACACGCAAAATTATGCCGGTAAAAACGGCGCGTTTTGTATAAAAATGTCCTCCGACACAGCCGGAGGACATTTTTATACGATTTGTCCGCGTGACGCTTACCTGTAGGACTCGATCATGGCCTTGAAGGCGGGCAGACTGCGGCGGATCATGTCGTTGGACACGCAGTAGCTCAGGCGGAAGTAGCCGGGGCAGCCGAAGCCGTCGGCGGGGACGACCAGCAGATTGTGCGCCAGCTTGGCTCGCTCGGAGAAGGCGTTGGCATCGCCGTTGGGCGCCTTGACGAACAGGTAGAACGCGCCGTCGGGCTTGGCACACTCATAGCCCATCTCCCGCAGGCTGTTGTACAGCAGGTTGCGGTTCTCCTCGTAGGCCGCCAGATCGGGGCGCTCCCCGGCGCACAGCTCGATGACCTTCTGCATCAGTGTGGGCGGGCAGACATGACCCATGATGCGGGCGGCGCCGGAGATGGCGGCGTACACCGCGTCGCTGTCGTCGGCAAAGCCGGGGACGTACACATAGCCGATACGCTCGCCGGGCAAGGACAGGGACTTGGAGTAGGAGTAGCAGACGATGGTGTTCCGATAGAGGCAGGGGATAAAGGGCACCTTCACGCCGCCGTACACCAGCTCGCGGTAGGGCTCGTCGGCGATGATGTAGATGGGATGGCCGTACTCGGCGCTCTTACGCTCCAGCAGCGCCGCCAGACCCTTCAGTGTCTCCTCAGTGTAGACGACGCCGGAGGGGTTGTTGGGGGAGTTGATGATGATGGCCTGTGTGTGGGCGGTGATGCGCTGCTCCACGGCGTCCAGATGGATCTGGAACGCCTCGGTGTCGGCGGGAACCACCACCAGCTTGCCGCCATTGCCGGTGACAAAGGGGTGGTATTCAGGGAAATAGGGCGCCACGGCCATGATCTCAGAGTCATGGTCGACCAGAAGCGCCTTAATGACGGAGATCAGGGCGGGGGCGGCGCCGCAGGTAAAGAACAGCTCACCGGCCTTGACATCCAGACCGAAGCGGTCGGTCAGATCCTTGGCCACAGCGGCGCGCGCCTCCGCGAAGCCGGGCGCCATAGAGTAGCCGTGGAGCTTGATGGAGTCCGTCTCGTCCACGATCTTGTGGATGGAGTCGTTGACCTTCTTGGGCGCGGGGATGCTGGGGTTGCCAAGAGAATAGTCATAGACCTTGTCCGCACCCACCTTGGCGGCCTGCTCCAGCCCGTAGGCAAACAGCTGACGGATGACGGAGGGGGCGGTACCCAGATGATAGAATTCCTGATTGACCATGATGTGATCTCCTTTCAAATCAGATGGCTGCGTGGGACACGCAGGAGAATGATACGGTTTTCCGTACAGAGTGCTGTCAGGACAGCTTCATGCGGGAAGCGAGGACGCTGCCCAGCGCGATGGACGCCAGCTTGGAGTAGGCGCTGTCGGCGCGGCTGACCAGCACGATGGGCACCTTGGCGCCCAGAATAATACCGGCATTTTTGGCATTGCCGAACAGGTTGGCGGCCTTACCGATGCCGTTGCCCACCTCGTAGTTGGGTACCAGCAGGATATCGGCCTTTCCCGCGCCGGGGGCGGTGTAGTGCTTGTGGCGGCAGGCCTCCTCACTGACGGCCAGATCCAGCGCCACAGGGCCGCAGACATCCATGTTGTACTTGGCCCAGCGGTCGGTCATGTGGGCCAGCGCATCGGCGTCCACGGTGGACTGCACCTTGGGGTTGACCTGCTCCGCACCGCAGACGCAGGAGGCGTTGATATGCGCATAGCCCAATGCCTGCAGCACCATGGCGGCGTTCTCCAGGATCTCCGCCTTCTTATCCAGATCGGGGAAGGTGTTGACGCCGCCGTCGGTGAGCACCAGCATCCGGCCCAGTGCGGGGATCTCGTAGAGCATACAGTGGGTGGTCAGGTGGGAGGTACGCAGGCCATGCTCCTTGTCGAACACGGCGCGCATCAGGTCGGCGGTGCCGAGGATGCCCTTCATCAGGAAGTTGGCTCTGCCCTCGGCGCACAGCGCCACGGCCTTGGCGGCGCAGTCCCCATCGGTGTCGCCGGGGATGATCTCATAGGCGGCGGAGTCCTCGCCCAGCTCGGTGAGCATGGCGCGGATCTCGTCGGCGTGACCTACCAGAATGGGAGTGGCGATACCCTCCCGGCGGGCCTCGACCACCGCCTCGATCACCGGCTGGTCGTGGGCGGCTGCCACAGCGATGACGCCGGTGCTGCCGCCGCGGGCAGCGGAAATGATGCCGTCAATGGTGTGTATCATGGGTTTTCCTCCTCCAAGAAAGTAATTCCTCCGGGCCTGAAAGAGATCCCGGTGCAGACAGACTGTTTTCTGGGACAATTATACACCGCGCCGCCCATAGCGTCAATGAAAACCGAATGATTCAATAAAAAGAAATGCCGACAGGGGTTGACGAAATCCGCCGCGGCGCATACACTAAGACGGTGCGCATTTTTCGGCAAGGAGTAAGAGATATGAAAGAAATAAAAATGTGGTCGCTGGCCTTCACATATGTGGGATGCTTTCTGGGCGCGGGGTTCATCTCCGGACAGGAGCTGTGGCAGTTTTTCGGCAATTTTGGCAACTGGGGCTATGCGGGCCTTGCGGGAGCGGCTGTGCTGTTCACCGTCATCGGCATCCTGTTCGTGCGGCTGACGCAGATGACGCAGTGCGCCGATGTGGACAGACTGCTGGTGCCTTGGGATATCAAGTGGCTGCGGGGCGCCTCCGGCGTCATTGCCGCGCTGTTCCTGTTTTTCGTGGTGGTGTCCATGTCCGCCGGCGTCGGCGCTATGCTGAACCAGCTGTTCCATGTACCCACATGGCTGGGCAGCCTCGTATTCATGGCGGCGGTATTTCTGGTGACGCTGCTGGGTGTATCGGGTATGGTCAATGCGTTCTCGGCGCTGATCCCTGTGCTGATCGTCGCCACCGTGGCCTTTGCCGCCGGCGCTTACGGTACCTTCGGCACGGAGGGCATCTTCCGGTTGAAGAACGTGAACACCAACCCGCTGATGCCCAACTGGGTCATCGCGTCGCTGACCTTTGTCGCCTATAACATTCTGGGCGGTATCGGCATCATGGCGCCTGTGGGGCAGTACGTCCGGAAAAAGAGGCACATCTATCTGGGCATCGCCCTGTCCGGCGTAATGCTGCTGGCGGTGGCAGGCAGCATCCTGACCAGTCTGGCGGCCTGTCCGGAGGCGGTGGCGGCGGAGCTGCCCATGGTGGCGTTGGCCAGCAAGCTCAACGGGATGCTGGGTACGGTGTACGGCCTGATGCTGCTGCTTGCCATGTTCTGCAACGCCATGGCCAGTCTGGTGGGATTGATCAGTTATCTGGAGCAGAAGGCCCGCTTCGTGCAGGAGAAGAAAAAACCGCTGCTGGCAGGGATCTGCCTGCTGGCGTGGGCGGGCAGTCTGCTGGGCTTCGGCGAGATCATCGCGGTGGTGTACCCGGTGTTCGGCTATCTGAGCATCGTGTTCGTGGGGGGTGTGATCATCCACTTCGTACAGGCACGGAGGCAGGAGCACGCACGGAAGCAGAAAACCGTGGGTGAAGCGGCAAAAGAAGCGAATTGAAAAATAGAGGTCGGAGCCATTGGCTCCGGCCTCTATTTTTTCCAACTGTTGTAAAGTGAAAGACATTTACACGCTGAACAGGATGTCGGCGTAGGTGGGATAGGGCCAGCAGGCGGCGTCCACAATGGTCTCCAGATGGTTGATGAGCTCACCGGCCTGCTGCGTCCGCGCGGCGATCTCCGCACGGTACCAACGGGCCACGTCGATGCCGCCGTCGGCGGCGGGGGCATTGTGCAGCGCGGTTTGCAGATCCTCACAGATACGGAACAGTGCCGCCGACTGCTCACTGACGCGGGACAGGGTGCGTTCCTCCATCACGGTGGGCAGGGAGATACCGCAGTTCTTCTTATGGAACAGGGTCTGCGCCAGACGATCCGCGTACTTTCCGGCGGCGGGCAGAATGCACCGGGTAACCATATCCAGCAGGGTGTGGGCCTCGATGGCCGTCACCTTGCAGTAGTTCTCCAGATGGATCTCGTATCGCGCCCGCATCTCCGTCTCCGTGAGGACGGCGTGCTTGGTAAACAGGTCGATGTTCTTCTTGTCGATGTAGGCGGGCATACAGTCCACCGTGTCCCGGAGGTTGGCAAGACCGCGGCGGGCGGCCTCCGCCACCCACGCATCGTCGTAGCCGTTGCCGTTGAATATGATACGCTGGTGGGCAGTGAATGTCTCCTGCAGCAGCTCCTGCAGGGCGGACTGGAAGTCCACGGCCTTCTCCAGACGGTCGGCGAACTGTCCCAGCTCCTCGGCCATGATGGTGTTGAGTACCACGTTGGGGCTGGCGATGGACTGGGAGGAGCCCAGCATACGGAATTCAAACTTGTTGCCGGTGAAGGCCAGCGGGGAGGTGCGGTTGCGGTCGGTGGTATCCTGCGGGATCTCCGGCATGGCATCCACGCCGATCTTCAGCTTTTTCTTGGTGATATCCACATACGCCGTACCCTGTACGATGGAGTCCAGAATGGCCGTCAGCTCATCGCCCATGAAAATGGAGATGATGGCGGGAGGCGCCTCGTTGCCGCCCAGACGGTGGTCGTTGCCGGGGTAGGAAACGCAGCAGCGCAGCATCTCCTGATACTCGTCCACACCCTTGACGAACGCCGCCAGAAACAGCAGGAACTGGGCGTTCTGGCTGGGGGTGCCGCCGGGCTTCAGCAGGTTCTCGCCGGTATCGGTCTGGAGCGACCAGTTGTCGTGCTTGCCGGAGCCGTTGATGCCGGCGAAGGGCTTTTCATGGAGCAGACAGACAAGCCCGTGGCGGGACGCCACCCGCTTCAGCAGCTCCATGGTCAGCTGGTTCTTATCACAGGCGGTGTTGGCGTCAGAGTAGATGGGTGCGACCTCGTGCTGGGCGGGGGCGACCTCGTTATGCTCCGTCTTGGCCAGCACACCCAGCTTCCACAGCTCCTCGTCCAACTCCCGCATGAAGGCGGCGACCCGGGGCTTGATGGTGCCATAGTAGTGGTCATCCAGCTCCTGCCCCTTGGGAGGACGGGCACCGAACAGTGTGCGGCCGCAGAGCTTCAGATCCTCCCGGCGGTCGTACATTTCCCGGTCAATGAGGAAGTACTCCTGCTCCGGCCCCACCTGGGGGGTGACGTGCTGTACCTCCGTGTTGCCGAACAGACGGAGGATGCGGACGCACTCGCGATCCAGCTCCCGCATGGAGCGCAGCAGCGGCGTTTTCTTATCCAGCGTCTGCCCGCTGTACGAGCAGAAGATGGTGGGGATATACAGCGTATTGTCCTTAATGAAGGCGTAGGACGTGGGATCCCAAGCCGTGTAGCCGCGGGCCTCGAAGGTGGCGCGCAGGCCGCCGGAGGGGAAGCTGGAGGCGTCTGCCTCGCCCTTGGTCAGTTCCTTGGCGCTCAGCTCCATCCGCACGCTCTCCGCACCGTCGGGTGTGATGAAGCTGTCGTGCTTCTCGGCGGTGTAGCCGGTCATGGGCTGGAACCAGTGGGTGTAGTGGGTAGCGCCGTTTTCGATGGCCCAGTCCTTCATGACTGCGGCGATCTCACCGGCGGTGGAACGATCCAGCGCCGTACCCTGTGTCCGGCAGCGCTGCCATGCGCGGTAGACCTCGGCGGGGAGGCGCTGCTGCATCTGCTGCTCTCCAAACACCATTTTACCGAACAGGGCGGGAACGTCGATCTTTTTTTCACACATCTGGATCATTCCTTTCAAAGTGAAGTGCGGAACGGCAAAAGCCGGTCTTTACATAAATAGCTGCATCACAGCGGGGGTCACATAGCTCTCCATGATCGCGGCGATCACCAGCAGCGGAACCACCACCAGACCCGTCACGCGGAGAATATTCAGAAGGAGCGGCTTCATGACGCCCTTCTCATTTTTGCGGATATAGCGGTTGATATTCTGACACAGGCACAGTCCGGCTGCCAGGCTGAGACACAGCGCCGGCAGCTCAAAGATGCCGTGGGGCAGGATACCGGCGGCCAGCAGCAGCCATTGACCGTTGACCGAGGAGGCCACCATGCCGAGGAGGATGGCGTTGACGCCCATGGACAGGGCAGGCAGATACAGGAAGGGGATAAAGCCGTACAGCGTGGACAGCACCATGGCCCGCAGGTTGTTGCCGAACAGCGCCAGTGCGCTGAAGCTGCCGTCGTCCCGCACGATGCCGGAATCTGCCACGACCTCGTTGAAGTAGGTCAGGATGGTCGCGGGGATCTCCGGGAAAAGGCGGCCGGCGATATACGACAACACCACCAGCACCAGAAAAGCGATGGCGGTCATGCCCACCCAGCGGCCGTATTCCTCGCGCCAGAAGTCGCCCAGCGCACGAAGCTGCTTTTTCATGACAGCTTTTCCAGACCGGCGCGGAGGCGCTTCAGCGTCTCGTCACGGCCCAGAATGCGGCAGATCTCCACGGCGCCGCCGGGCGTCACCAGCTTGCCGGAGGCGGCGATGCGCACCGGCCACATCAGCGTGGCGTTCTTCACACCCAGCTTCTCCGCCAGCGCTACCAGACCGTCGTGGATGCTCTCGTCCGTCCAGTCGGGCAATGTCTCCAGCATGGGGATGGCGGCTTCCAGCATGGTCTTGCAGACCTCGGGGTTGGTCTTGGACTTTTTGTTGGTAAAGGCGTCCACACAGCAGTCGGGGCAGGCGTCGAAGAAATCCACCTTTTCGGGGATCTCGGTCAGCTTCTCACAGCGAGCCTGCAGCAGTCCGGCGATGGCGCAGATGTCGAAATCACCCTTGACGCTCTGGCGGATGTAGGGCTCGGCCACCTTGGCGAAGGCCTCGGGGCTCATGCTCCGCAGATAGACAGCGTTGAAATGGTCCAGCTTGGCCCGGTCGAAGATGGCGGGGGACTTGGAGATGCCGGTGATGTCGAAGGCCTTCACCAGCTCAGGCAGGGTGAAGATCTCCTGCTCCGCCAGCTCACCCTTGGGAGACCAGCCCAGCAGCGCCACATAGTTCAAAATCGCCTCGGTGAGATAGCCCTCCGCCTTCAGATCCTCATAGGAGGGGTCACCGTGGCGCTTGGACATCTTGTTCTGGGCGTCCCGCATGACGGGGGAGCAGTGGACATAGGTGGGCACGTCCCAGCCGAAGGCGTGGTACAGCAGGTCATACTTGGGCGCGGAGGACAGATACTCGCTGCCCCGCACCACATGGGTGATGCCCATCAGGTGGTCGTCGATGACGTTGGCAAAGTTGTAGGTAGGCAGACCGTCCCGCTTCAGCAGCACCTGATCGTCCAGCGTACTGTTCTCCACGGTGATATCGCCGAAGATGGCGTCGTGGAAGGTGGTGGTACCCTCGGCGGGGATCTTCTGCCGGATCACGTAGGGCTCACCGGCCTCCACGCGCTTGAGGGCGTCCTCCGGCGGCAGGTCGCGGCAGGGATCGGCCACGCGGTCAAACTCGCCGCTGTCCTCCTCGGAGGCGCATTTCTCGCAGAAGCAGTAGTATGCGCCGCCCTTTTCCGCCAGAAGGCGGGCATACTTGCCGTAGGTGTCCCGGCGCTGGGACTGGATATAGGGCGCCACGGGGCCGCCCACATCGGGGCCTTCGTCGTGGGTAAGGCCGCACTCAGCCATGGTGCGGTAGATCACATCGGTAGCGCCCTCCACCAGACGGCCCTGATCGGTGTCCTCGATGCGGAGGATGAACGTGCCGCCGTGGCTGCGGGCAATGAGCCATGTGTACAGCGCCGTGCGCAGGTTGCCGACGTGCATATAGCCGGTGGGGGAAGGGGCAAAGCGGGTGCGGACCTTCCCGCGGGGGATGCGGGCTTCCATCTCGTTAAAATACGTCATATCCATACTCATCGGGACGACCTCCTGTGATGTTTCTAAAAATACCAGTTTATTATATTTCAAATAGGGGAAAAGTCAAGGTGAGCGGGGGCTATTCCGCGGTAATTCGCTTGTTTTTGTGAGAAAATGCGTATGCCCGGCGGGTGTCGGCACCATATCTGTTGATTACACCAAATGTTTGGAATGTTTCTTGCATTTTCTGCCGTGCCGTGTTACAATATGCGTGGTTGATTCCACCGTTGGTAATTTATATATGAGAAAGGAAGATCGCTGCTATGATCTATACGACTGAAGTTCAGCATATGTGTCCCGTAGCCAAGGGCGCTTATCACGGCCCGGCGCCTATCCCCGAGGAGGGTAAGTGGGTGCAGGCCAAGGATATTGCCGACATCTCCGGCTTTACCCACGGCATCGGCTGGTGCGCCCCTCAGCAGGGTGCCTGCAAGCTGACCCTGAATGTGAAGAACGGCGTCATTGAGGAGGCACTGGTGGAGACCATCGGCTGTTCCGGTATGACCCATTCCGCCGCCATGGCCTCCGAGATCCTCATCGGCAAGACCATTCTGGAGGCACTGAACACCGATCTGGTGTGCGACGCCATCAACACCGCCATGCGCGAGTTGTTTTTGCAGATCGTGTACGGCCGTACCCAGTCCGCCTTCTCCGAGGACGGTCTGGCCGTGGGCGCTTCTCTGGAGGATCTGGGCAAGGGTCTGCGCTCTCAGGTGGGTACCATGTTCTCTACCAGAGAAAAGGGCCCCCGCTATCTGGAGATGGCCGAGGGCTATTGCAGCCGTCTGGCGCTGAACAAGGACGACGAGATCGTGGGCTACGAGTTTATCAGCCTTGGCAAGATGATGGATTTCATCAAGAAGGGCGACGACGCCAACGAGGCTATGAAGAAGGCTACCGGCCACTACGGTCAGTGGGACAACGCGGCGAAGTACATCGACCCGCGGCACGAGTAAGAAGGGAGGACGAGAAAAATGGCTCTGTTTGAAAGTTACGAGAGAAGAATCGACAAGATCAACGGCGTCCTCGCCCAGTACGGCATCAGCTCCGTAGAGGAGTGCCGCGAGATCTGCAACGCCAAGGGCTTCGACCCCTATGAGATCGTGAAGGGCATCCAGCCCATCTGCTTTGAGAACGCCTGCTGGGCGTACACCGTGGGCGCGGCCATCGCCATCAAGTCCGGTGTGAAGACCGCCGCCGAGGCCGCCAGGATGATCGGTATCGGCCTCCAGTCCTTCTGCATCGACGGCTCTGTGGCCGAGGATCGCAAGGTGGGTCTGGGTCACGGCAATCTGGGCGCCATGCTGCTGAGCGACGACTCCAAGTGCTTCGCCTTCCTGGCCGGCCACGAGTCCTTCGCCGCCGCCGAGGGCGCTATTGGCATCGTGAAGAACGCCAACAAGGCCCGCAAGCAGCCGCTGCGCGTGATCCTGAACGGCCTCGGCAAGGATGCCGCCCAGATCATCAGCCGCATCAACGGCTTCACCTATGTGCAGACCCAGTTCGACTACTACACCGGCAAGCTCAACATCGTCCGCGAGATCCGCTACTCCGAGACGGAGCGCGCCGATGTCCGCTGCTACGGCGCGGATGACGTCCGGGAGGGCGTGGCCATCATGCACCACGAGGGCGTGGACGTGTCCATCACCGGCAACTCCACCAACCCCACCCGCTTCCAGCATCCCGTGGCGGGCACCTACAAGAAGGAGTGCATCGAGCAGGGCAAGAAGTACTTCTCCGTGGCCTCCGGCGGCGGTACGGGCCGCACGCTGCATCCTGACAACATGGCCGCCGGTCCCGCCAGCTACGGCATGACCGATACCATGGGCCGGATGCACTCCGATGCCCAGTTCGCCGGCTCCAGCTCCGTCCCCGCGCACGTGGAGATGATGGGCTTCCTGGGCATGGGCAACAACCCCATGGTGGGCGCTACCGTCGCCGTGGCTGTTGCAGTGGAGGAAGCTGTAAAGTAAATCACCATTACACGAAAATATCCCCCGACCGGTCGGTCGGGGGATATTTTGCCTGCGGTCAGAGGATGAGCAAAAGCCCGATGGCGATGAGCAGCTCCTCATCGGCCTCCTGCCGGAAGAGGAAGAACAACAAAAGCAGCAAAAGAATATCTCCCGCGTCCAGATCGCTGAGATGCAGCTTTTCCAGCAGCCCGTTAAGCAGTCCCCGCTCCGGTGATGGCTGCGGCGGTGGAGGCGGCCTGTGGGGCGGGGGTGCGCCCTCCGGCGGGGAGGGAGACGGGGGAGGCGGACGCTGACCGGCGGGCGGCGGCAGCGGCGTATCCTCCATGCTGACGCGGGTGTATGTACCGCCGTCGCCCCGGATATACCGGTTATACATGGCCATCCCCCCAATCTATCAGGAATTTCTTGCCCAGATGGATGAGCCGCGCCAGCCGCGCTGCCCGCTCCACCTTGTCCTGCTTGCTCTCCTTGAGGAAGGGACGCAGGGCGTACAGCAGCTGCATGGTCTGGCTGTTGGAGCGGCTGTACTCCTGCAAAAGCGGCAGGAAGCGGGCGGCCACCTGCGGGTCGATGCCGCCCGGCGGCGTTTGTGCTGGCGGCGGCACGGCGGGTGCGGCAGCTTGGACAGGGGACGGGGCGGCGGCGCCCGCGTCCCCGCCCATGGTGGCGGAGAGTTGCTGCGCCATCTGCACGATCTGTGCCATACTGCCGGGATCGGACAGCAGCGCATTCAGTTTTTCATCCAGCTCGGCCATGCCGCGTCCCTCCTCTCTTTACCGGCGCAGGGAATCCTCCAGCCGCTGTACCAGCGCCGCCCCCTCCGGTGTGGACAGCACCTGCCGGAGCATACCGGAAAGCGCCGCCGTGTCGCCGGAGGCAGCCTGCTGGGCGGCGCGTCCCAGCGCGGCGGTGTCGCCGCCGGAGAGCATCCCCAGCAGCGCCCTGCCATCCGCAGACTGCATGACGGACTTCAGCGCCCTCGGGTCGCTTTTCAGCTTCTGCATCATGTCCTGTTCGTTCATAGTCGACCTCCTTACCACGGTCTTACAAGGCCATTGTATGTGGGCGGACAGAAAAACGTGCCTGCCGATCGCATCGGCAGGCACGTTTGGGTTATCCCTCAGTCGTAGATGGTATTCAGATGTTGGTAGATGGTATTCAGCGCCGCCATGTCCTTCTGGCGCAGGCGGTAGAGCACGCCGTTTACCACGGCGCGGCCGTCCTCAAAAATCTGGATGGCAGCGGTCGCGGAGTTGTCCGACGACCGGGCGTGCAGGGTATACATGACGCCGGGATCGTGCAGCCCGCCGCTGCCGGGCATGGGACGGTTGAGCCGCGCGGCGTACAGCCAGTCGCAGACCTCCTGCAGCAGCTCCGGCTCCCGCTCCGCCGTCAGGGTGTAGTCCTGACAGAAATACTCCAGCGTCTCATGGACAGGTTCGATCCTCTGGAAATAGACCTCGCGGATACCCGCCGCCGACTCCGGCAGATGCAGGACCACGTCCGCCCGGCGGGGATAGAGGAAAAACAGGACGGCCAGCAGCACCAGTACGGCGGGGATCAGCCAGAAAAGGTACTTGCGCTTGTTACTCATAGGCGGCTCCTTTCTCTTGTCCAGAGCCATTATACCATGCGGACGGGAGGATATTCAACTGTCTTGGTTGTGCATAGAACAGGAATTATACAGAATATCTTGCATAAAACGGTTGTAAATCACCGGGAAGTATGATAGTATACTATATTGCTGAACAGCGGCGCAGTATCCTAGTCAGATCTGCCGTCTTCTGAAGAGGGGCCTAAAAATCCCTTAAAGGGCACAACTGTGAAACCTCTGGTGCTTGCTTCTTACGCCCAGTTTGGGGTGGGTGCTGGAAGGGAGGCGCGGCAATTACCGCGCCTGCGGCCGTAGGGCGCCCTCCAATGGCATGGAGGACCCGACCCTGCGGTCGTGGAGACCTGCTGTTGTGCACAGGCGTACTCCCTTTGTGGTCAGCGACCTGTGTACGAAGCAGATTGCGAACCTGCATCGCGGTGCTACCCGGCCTTGTGCCGTGAACGCTGTGTGCAGAGTAGCCTGCCTTGCGTGGGCAGGGTGGATGGGAGAGTCAACGCGTCAGGTCCCCGGCCAGGGACGCAGCGCTATTTCCCTGAAACCCTGCTTGCAAAAGAGGATAAGAGATGGTTTGACTGCGGTGGAAATCACCTAGGCTGTCCTGACGGGGCGCCGGTGGGATTGCAGTGCGGACTAAGTGGCAGTCGGGTCTCACGGCGGGCAACACCGTGACGCAGCACCGAAGGGGAAACCGCCTTTATCGGCGACGAGAGGTGTGCTGTGGGGAAATCCAACCCGTACCTAAGCCGCAAGATTTACTTCCGGAGCCGCCCTGTTCAGCATGACTATATTTACAACGTGAGGTCGATCACTTGACGGACAAGGATAAAAAGAAGAAAAAGAAGCAGGGCAGCTGGCCCCTGCGGGTGTTTTTACTGGCCGTGGCGCTCAGCGCCGTGCTGAGCTTTTTTTCCTCCTCCGCGCTGGAGGGGGCGGGCTACGCGGTGGCCATCATCGTGCTGGCGGTGTTCATCGGACTGGGCATCGTCTTCGACATGGTGGGCGTAGCTGTTACGGCGGCAGACCCCAAGCCCTTCCACTCCATGGCGGCCCATAAGGAAAAGGGCGGACGGGAGGCAATCCGCCTCTTGCAGAACGCCAATCAGGTCAGCTCTGTGTGCAACGATGTGGTGGGTGATATCTGCGGCATTGTCTCCGGCTCCACGGCGGCGGTGATCGTGGTGCAGCTCCAGCGGGATTTCAGCACCACGTCCGTCCCGATCTCCATCGGCGTGACGGCGCTGATCTCCGGCATCACCATCGGCGGCAAGGCGCTGGGCAAATCGGTGGCCATCAACGACTGCACCAAGGTGGTGTACCGCGTGGCGCGGATCATGCATGCGCTGCATCTTTATCGCTGAAAAAAGGGGCGTATATACGTTGATCTTGGAAACGATACATTCTCCGGCGGATGTGAAGCGTCTGACCGAAAAGCAAACAGAGCTGCTGTGCCTGGAGCTGCGGCAGTTTTTGGTAGAGCAGGTGTCCCGCACCGGCGGGCATCTTGCGTCCAATTTGGGTGCGGTGGAGCTAACGGTGGCTATCCACCGCGTTTTTGATACCTCCACGGACAGGCTGGTGTTTGATGTGGGACACCAGTGCTATGTCCACAAGGCGCTGACGGGACGGCAGGAGTTGTTCGGCACTCTGCGGCAGTTTGAAGGGCTTTCCGGCTTTCCCAAGCCCTACGAGAGCGCACATGACGCCTTTGTGGCGGGCCACGCCTCCAACTCGGTGTCCGTGGCGCTGGGCATGGCGCGGGCGCGGACGCTGCAAAACCAGTCATACAGCGTGCTGGCGTTGATCGGTGACGGTGCGCTGGGCGGTGGTCTGAGCTTTGAGGGACTCAACGACGCGGGTGCCTCCGGCGAGCCGCTGATCGTGATCCTCAACGATAACGGTATGTCCATCGACGCCAATGTGGGCGGTATGTCCCGCCATCTGGCACAGATGCGGACAAAGGCGGGCTACTACGAGTTCAAGAAGAAGTACCGTCAGGCGCTGGACGGCAGCAAGGCCGGACAGAAGCTGTATGAGCTGAGCCACGATGTGAAAACGGCGCTGAAGAAGTCGCTGCTGCCGGTCAGCACTGTGTTTGAGGACATGGGCTTTACCTACATGGGGCCGGTGGACGGGCACGATGTACGGGGGCTGACCGATATGCTGCGGGCGGCAAAGGAGCTGAACCGCCCTGTGCTGCTGCATGTGCATACGAAAAAGGGCAAGGGCTATGCCCCGGCTGAGCAGGAGCCGGAGAAATTCCACGGGGTGTCCCCGTTCGACCCGGTCACCGGCAAGTCCGCGCCGCCGTCACCGTCCTTTTCCTCGGTGTTCGGGAGCGAACTGGCTTCGCTGGCGTCCTCCGACCAGCGCATCTGCGCCATCACGGCAGCCATGGCGGACGGTACGGGGCTGACGGGCTTTGCCAAAAACCATCCCCGACGCTTTTTTGACGTAGGCATCGCGGAGGGCCACGCCGTGGCCATGGCCGCGGGTATGGCCAAGCAGGGGCTGCTGCCGGTCTTTGCGGTATATAACAGCTTCCTCCAACGTGGCTACGATATGCTGGTGCAGGACGTGTCGCTGGACGGCCTCCATGTGGTGCTGGCTGTGGACCGCACCGGTCTGGTGGGGGCGGACGGCGAAACGCACCACGGCTGTATCGATTATCTGTCCCAGATCCCCGGTATGACCGTGTTCTGTCCCGCCAGCTTTTCGGAGCTGCGGCATATGCTCCGTGCGGCGCTGTACGACTGCAAGGGGCCTGCGGCGATCCGTTATCCCCGGGGCGGCGAAGGCGCCTACCGCGAGGACTGCGGCGATGCGGCGGTATCGGTGCTGCGGCAGGGAACAGATGCGTGCATCGTCACCTACGGCGTGCTGGTGAATCAGGCGCTGGAGGCGGCGGAGCGTCTGGCCAACGAGGGGATTGCGGTGCGCGTGGTGAAGCTGAACCGCGTGACGCCGCTGGAATGGGACGCGGTATGCGGTGCGCTGGACGGCGCATCGCGTCTGGTGATGCTGGAGGATCAGCTGCGGCAGGGCTGCGTGGGCCAGCGTCTGGCTGCCGCGCTGCTGGAGCGAAGCGCCGCGCCGGAGAGACTGCGGCTGCTGAACGTCGGAGAGCGTCTGCCCGCACAGGGCAGCGTACAGCAGCTCTATCACGCGCTGGGACTGGATGCCGCCGGTGTGACGGCTGCTGTCAGGGAGGTGCTGGCATGAGTAAAAAAGTAAGATTGGATGTGCTTCTGGTAGAGCGCGGTCTGCTGGACAGCCGCCAGAAGGCACAGGCAAATATTATGGCGGGGCTTGTCTTCGTCAACGGACAGCGGGTGGACAAGCCCGGTACCGCCGTGGCGGAGGACGCACCTGTGGAGGTGCGCGGCCACGCGCTGCCCTACGTCAGCCGCGGCGGATTGAAGCTGGAAAAGGCCATGAAGACCTTTCCCATCACGCTGGCGGGAAAGACCTGCGCCGACATCGGCGCCTCCACCGGCGGCTTCACCGACTGTATGCTGCAAAACGGCGCCTCCAAGGTCTATGCCGTGGATGTGGGGTACGGTCAGTTGGACTGGAAGCTCCGCAGCGACCCCCGGGTGGTGTGCCTGGAACGCACCAACGCCCGGTATCTGGATCATGAGCAGATCCCGGATGAGCTGGATTTTGCGTCTATCGACGTGTCGTTCATCTCCTTGAAGTTGATTTTCCCGGCACTGTACGGTCTGCTGCGTCAGGGCGGCGAAATCGCCTGCCTTATCAAGCCGCAGTTTGAGGCAGGACGGGAAAAGGTAGGGAAGAAGGGGGTCGTCCGCGACCAGAAGGTGCATCTGGAGGTGCTGGAAAACTTCCTGAACCATGCGAAGGATAATCACTTTACAGTGCTTGGTATCACATATTCGCCGATCCGCGGACCGGAGGGAAATATCGAGTATCTGGGCTATCTGCGAAAGAGCGAGGAGCCAGACTGCATCCCCGACCTGACCGCACTGGTGGATGCCTCCCATGAGGAGCTGAAAGAGAGAAGGGACAACGAATGAAACGAGTGATCCTCTGCCCGAACCCCTATCGGGACGATGAGCTGACGGTGGCCAAACGCTCCCGTGAGATTTTGGAGCATATCGGCTTTGAGACGGTGGTGTGTCTGCCCTTTAACCGAGAGGGCTATGGCGACCAGTTGGGTGTGCCGATCCGGCAATTACAGCAGGAAATCAAGCGGGCCGACCTGCTCATCGCCTTTGGCGGCGACGGCACCATCCTGCATCTGGCCCGCACGGTGGCGCTGCACAACGTACCGGTGCTGGGCATCAATCTGGGCAGCCTCGGCTTTATGTCGGAGCTGGAGCCCAATGAACTGGAGCGGCTCAACGACCTGAAAAACTGGAATTTCTCCGTGGAATCCCGGATGATGCTGGATGTGACGGTGCTGCGGGAGGGGAAGCCGGCGTACAACAATATTGCCCTGAACGACGCGGTGGTGTCCAAGGGGTCTGTGGCGCGGGTGGTTCGGCTGGATGTGTCCACGGAGGAGGGACGGCTGACGAAGATCACCGGCGACGGCGGCATCGTCTCCACGCCTACCGGCTCCACGGGCTACTCCATGGCGGCGGGCGGCCCTATTGTGGAGCCTACGGCGCGAAATCTGCTGCTGACGCCGATCTGCCCTCACTCCACACGGGCCAGCAGCTATGTGCTGTCGCCGGATCATACCATCACCATCGAGGCGGCGGACGCCAATCGGAAGTTCGTCTATCTCTCCGTGGACGGCGGCAAGGCATTCTCCCTGAAAAACGGGGACAAGGTGCGGGTGCGGCAGTCCAGATTCACCACAAAGCTGGTGCGGCTCTCCAAGAAGAGCTTCTGCGAGATACTGGATTCAAAAATGGGAATGGAGGCAGCCAAGCATGAAAAATGACCGTCAAACCATCCTGCTGGAGATCATTGAGCAGGAGGCTGTGGAGACGCAGGAGCAGCTGCTGCGCCTGTTGGCAGAGCGCGGCGTGAAATGCACGCAGGCCACCGTTTCCCGTGACATCAAGCAGCTCCATCTGGTGAAGGAGCCCACCGGACATGGGCGCTACCGCTACGCCGTGTCCGTACAGAAAACGAAGCTGAACTTTGCCGAGAAGCTGCGCACGATCTTCCGGGAGTGCGTGCTGTCGGTGGCATCGGCGCAGAATCTGGTGGTGCTGAAGACCATCGAGGGTATGGCGCAGGGCGCGGCCTTTGCGCTGGACAATATGGCGGAGACGGACATTGTGGGGACGCTGGCGGGCGACGATACCATCCTGCTGGTGTTCCACGACAACGCCCGCGCCGTAGATTTCTGCGAGCAGGTCAAGCAGATGCTCCGCTAAGGAGCGAGGGAGGAGAACGCCATGCTGGAAGTGCTCCACATTGAGAATATCGCCATTATCGAGGAGGCGGACATCCGGTTCGAGCCGGGCTTTAACGCCCTGACCGGCGAGACGGGCGCGGGCAAGTCCATCGTCATCGATGCCCTCGGCGCCGTGCTGGGTCAGCGCGCCAGCCGCGAGCTGATCCGCACCGGTATGGATAAAGCCTTTGTCAGCGCCGTGTTCTCCGGCGTGGATGCCTCTGTACCGGAGGCGCTGGGCATTGCTCCGGAGGAGGACGGCTCACTGCTGCTGCAGCGGGAGATCCACGGCGACGGCAAAAACGTCTGCCGGGTGAACGGGCGGCCTGTGACGGTGGGGCAGCTGAAAACGCTGGGTGGCCGTCTGCTGAACATCCATGGCCAGCACGACGGGCAGCAGCTTTTGGACGAGGAGCAGCACCTGCTGCTTCTGGACAGCTTCGGAAAGCTGGAGACGCTTATCACTGCATATGCTGAAAAGTATAAAAGCTTTACAGATATCCAGAGGAAAATACAGTCGCTGGAAATGGATGAATCGGAAAAAGCCCGCCGGGTGGACACCCTGACATACCAGATCGGTGAGCTGGAACGGGCGCAGCTCCGGGCCGGTGAGGAGGAGGAGCTTTCCGCCCGCCGCAATCTGCTGCGCAACGCGGAGAAGTTCATCTCCGCCGTCTCCGAGGCGGACTACGCCATGAACGGCGATGACGGCGGCGACGGTGCGCTGGGGCTTCTGCGCCGGGCGCAGGACGCCATCGGCGCGGTGCGCCATCTGGACGAGGACTATGCCAAGCTCTACGAGCGCATGGAGGCGCTGTACAGCGAGGCCTATGACGTGGCGGCCACCATCGAGGACAAGCGGGAGGGCTTCGACTTCTCGCCCCACGAGCTGGACGATGTGGAGAGCCGCATGGACCAGCTGTACCGGCTGAAAAAGAAGTACGGCCCCAGTGTGGAGGATATGCTGGCCTATCTGGGGCGCTGCCGCGCCGAGCTGGAGCAGATCGAGTACGCCGGCGATACACTGGCCCGTCTGGAGCAGGCGCGCGGCAAGGCGGAGAAGGCCGCTATGACCGCCGCACAGCAGCTCTCCGAGGGACGGCGGCAGGCAGCGGAGCGGTTGTCCGGCCAGATACTGGATGAGCTGCGGCAGCTGGACATGGGCAAGATCCGTTTCACGGTGGATATCGCGGAAAAGCCGTTGAGCGCCGACGGTATTGATCAGGTGCGGTTTTTGATGTCCGCCAACGTGGGAGAGGAGCTGCGTCCCATCCACAAGATCGCCTCCGGCGGCGAGCTGGCCCGCATCATGCTGGCCATGAAGAACGTTTTGTCGGAGCAGGATATGGTGGGGACGATGGTGTTCGACGAGGTGGATACCGGCGTCAGCGGCCGCGCCGCCCAGAAGGTAGCGGAGAAGATGGCCCGCGTCAGCCGCCGCAAGCAGGTGCTGTGCGTGACCCATCTGCCCCAGCTGGCTGCCATGGCGGACGTGCATTTCTCCGTGGAAAAGGGCGAGAAGAACGGCCGCACCTACACGGCGGTGCGGCGGCTGGACAGGGAGCAGCGGCGGCAGGAGCTGGCGCGGCTCACCGGCGGCAGCCATGTGTCCCAGACCATGCTGGACGGAGCAGAGGAGCTGCTGGCCGAGGCGGAAAAGTTCCGCGCCGCCCTGTGATCGAGGACAAATTGTCGTTATAGGGTCGTTATAGGAAATAATAGTTGACAAGCGGATTTTTTCTGCTAAAATGGTTTTAACTTCATACTGCAACAGCGATGAAAGGAAGAAGTAGCACGTCTCAGCGCCTGCAAAGAGAGCCTCCGGCCGGTGAAAGGAGGAGAGGGCGGGATCTGCGAATACATCCCGGAGCAGCCTCCTGAAGCCGTGTTGACGGCGCGTAGGGATGTGTCGGGTTCGCCCGTTACAGCGATAGGGTGTGTCAGCACCCGACGAGGCCGTGTCTGCGAGGGCGCGGCGAATATGAGGTGGTACCGCGATTTGATCGCCCTCTGTCGACAGGCAGGGGGCGTTTTTTCATCCCCCTGCGCAGGAAACAATACGAATTACAATGGAAAGGAAATGAAAAACATGGGAATTTATGAGGAACTGGTGGCCCGCGGTCTGATCGCGCAGGTCACGAATGAGGATGAGATCCGCGAGATGATCAACAACGGCAAGGCCACGTTCTACATCGGCTTTGACTGCACGGCGGACTCTCTGCACGTCGGGCACTTCATGGCGCTGTGCCTGATGAAGCGACTGCAAATGGCGGGCAACAAGCCCATCGCCCTGATCGGCGACGGCACCACCCTGATCGGCGATCCCTCCGGCCGTACCGATATGCGCCAGATGCTCACCGAGGAGACCATCAAGCACAATGCCGAGTGCTTCAAGCGGCAGATGGAGCGGTTCATCGACTTCTCCGAGGGCAAGGCTATGATGCTCTATAACTCCGAGTGGCTGAAGCCCTTGAATTATATCGAGCTGCTGCGCGAGGTGGGCGGCTGCTTCTCTGTGAACAATATGCTCCGCGCCGAGTGCTACAAGCAGCGCATGGAGAAAGGGCTGAGCTTCCTGGAGTTCAACTATATGATCATGCAGAGCTACGACTTCTACTATATGTTCCAGCACTACGGCTGCAATATGCAGTTCGGCGGCAACGACCAGTGGAGCAATATGCTGGGCGGCACAGAGCTGATCCGCCGCAAGCTGGGTAAGGACGCCCACGCCATGACCATCACCCTGCTGCTGAACTCCGAGGGCAACAAGATGGGTAAGACCGCCAAGGGCGCCGTGTGGCTGGATCCCAACAAGACCAGCCCCTTCGAGTTCTATCAGTACTGGCGCAACATCGACGATGCCGATGTGCTCAAGTGCATCCGCATGCTGACCTTCCTGCCGCTGGAGCAGATCGACGCCATGGCTGATTGGGAGGGCGCACAGCTCAACGAGGCCAAGGACATCTTGGCCTATGAGCTGACCAAGCTGGTTCACGGTGAGGACGAGGCGGAAAAGGCCCGTCAGGCTTCCAAGGCGCTGTTCTCCGGCGCCGGTGATACCGAGCATATGCCCACCACAGAGCTGACCAACGACGACTTCGGCGGCGGCGCCATCGACGTGCTGACGCTGCTGGTCAAGTGCGGTCTGGCTGCCTCCAAGGGTGAGGCTCGCCGTCTGGTGCAGCAGGGCGGTGTGACGGTCAACGACGAGAAGGTGTCCGCCATTGAGACGACCTTCGGCTGTGAGCAGTTCACCGGCGACGGCGTTATCATCAAGAAGGGCAAGAAGGTGTTCCACCGGGCTGTTTTGGTGTAAGAGCCTCCACCACATAACAGATTCAGCATCCCGAGGGGTCGCGGCAGTGCCGCGGCCCCTTGACACATCGGAATGATGACGCGCTCCCACAGAAAAGGAGTTGAACGCGGCGGGGTTTTATATTATAATAAATCATTATTATTTTAGAAAATGAGAGATGTACACATGAAGACCCATGATTTCTATTTTGACCTGCCGCCGGAGCTGATCGCACAGACCCCTATTGCACAGCGGGACGCCTCCCGGCTGCTGGTGTTGGATAAGATCACCGGTGCCACGGAGCACCGGCATTTCTTCGACCTGCCGGAGTATCTGCACCCCGGCGACTGCCTGATCCTCAACAATTCCAGAGTGCTGCCGGCCCGCCTGCTGGGTCACCGCGTGCCGGGCGGCGGCGCCTGCGAGATCCTTCTGCTCATCGATCGGGGCGACAACGTGTGGGAGTGCCTTGTCCGTCCGGGCAAGAAGCTGCGCAAGGGAGCGAAGGTGTCCTTCGGTGACGGCGAGCTGACGGCAGAGATCACGGAGGAGTTGCCGGGCGGCAACCGACTGGTGAAGTTCTTCTATGAGGGTATTTTTCTGGAGGTGCTGGATCATCTGGGCAAGATGCCGCTGCCGCCCTACATCAAGGAGGAGCTGCAGGATCGGGAGCGGTATCAGACCGTCTACTCCAAGGTAAACGGTTCTGCCGCCGCCCCCACCGCAGGACTGCATTTCACACCGGAGCTGCTGGAGAAGATTCAGCAGATGGGTGTAAAGGTTGGATACGTTACACTCCATGTGGGACTTGGTACCTTCCGCCCTGTGAAGGAGGAGGAGATCACCGACCACGCCATGCACAGTGAATACTGTGTCATCTCTCAGGAGACGGCAGACCTTATCAACGAGACGAAGAAAAACGGCGGCAGGGTCATCTGCGTGGGCACCACAAGCTGCCGTACTGTGGAGTCGCAGGCAGCGGAGGACGGCACCATGCGGGCCTGCGCCGGCTGGACGGATATCTTCATCTATCCCGGCTATCGCTTCAAGGTGATGGACGCGCTGGTCACCAATTTCCACCTGCCGGAGTCCACGCTTATCATGCTGGTATCGGCGCTGGCAGGTCGGGAGCACGTGCTGTCCGCCTACAAGGAGGCGGTGGAGCAGCGCTATCGCTTTTTCTCCTTCGGCGATGCGATGTTTATCCACTGAGCGCAAACACATAAAATATAAGGGGGGACGCAGATGCATCTGCCGGAGCTTGTTTCCGATCTCGCCGTTATTCTGCTGACAGGCGGCGTGATCACGGTGATCTTCAAAAAGCTGAATCTGCCGCTGGTGCTGGGTTACATACTGGCGGGCTTCCTCATCGGCCCTTATATGCCGCTGTTCTTCTCGCTGGCCGACATCGAGGCGGTGTCCACATGGAGCGAGATCGGCATCATCATCCTGATGTTCTGCCTCGGCCTGGAGTTCAACCTCCACAAGCTGGCCAGCGTGGGCGGCACGGCGATCATCACCGCGCTGGTGGAGGTCGGCGGTATGCTGGCCTTTGGCTTCGCCGTGGGACAGCTTATGGGCTGGGGGACGATGGACAGCGTGTTTTTGGGCGGTATGCTGTCCATGTCGTCCACCACCATTATCATCAAGGCCTTTGACGAGCTGAACGTCCGGAAGAAGGACTTCGCCCAGCTGGTGTTCGGCACACTGGTGATGGAGGATATCGCGGGCATCTTCATGATGATCATCCTGTCCACCATCTCCGTCAGTAAGTCCATTTCCGGCGGGGCGCTGGCACTCCAGCTGGGACTGCTGCTGCTGTATCTGGTGCTGTGGCTGGTGCTGGGCATTTTCCTGCTGCCCACGCTGCTGAACAAGGCGTCCAAGCTGATGAGCGACGAGACGCTGCTCATCGTGTCGCTGGGCATCTGCTTCGGCATGGTGCTGCTGGCGGACGCGCTGGGCTTTTCTTCGGCGCTGGGCGCGTTTTTGGCGGGCTCGCTGCTGGCAGGCACCGTCCACGCCGAGCGGGTGGAGCATCTGACCGCCGGCGTCAAGGACCTGTTCGGCGCGGTGTTCTTCATCTCCGTGGGTATGATGCTGAACCCCGGCGCCGTGGTGAAGTACGCCGTCCCCATCCTCATCCTGACGCTGGTGACCCTTGTGGGCAAGCTGATCTTCTCCTCGCTGGGCGTGCTGCTGTCCGGCCACACGCTGCGTCAGGCCATCCACTGCGGCTGCGCGCTGGCGCAGATCGGCGAATTTGCGTTTATCATCGCCTCACTGGGTCTGTCGCTGGGCGTGATCGCGGACTATATCTATCCCATCATCATCTCCGTATCCGTCATCACCACGCTGACCACGCCGTTCTTTATCAAGAGCGCCGACAGCATCTGCAACGGCATCGAAAAGCTGCTGCCGGAAAAGCTAGTGCAGAAGCTGGACAGCTATACGGACGCGGAGCAGACGGCCAAGGAGCAGGACAGCGACTGGGCGGTGTTCCTGCGCCGCTATATAAAGCGAACGGTGTTCTACGGCGTGCTGATGCTGGGCATCGTCAGTCTGGGCGATATGCTGCTGCTGCCGCTGCTGGAGAAGACGCTCTCTGCGGCGGCGTGGGTCAGCAAGGCGGTGACGCTGTGCGCCGTATACCTGTGCATTGCCATGTTCGTCCGGCCTATGCTCGACGCCCATTCGCCCCAGTACACGGTGCTGTGGGCCAAGAAGCGCAGCTTCCGCCTGCCGCTGATCGCGCTGAGCGTCATCCGTGTGCTGCTCATTGTGTTTATCGTGTTCCTGCCCATCCGTTCGGTGCTGGGCATCCATAGCCTGTGGATATTGCCGCTGCTGGCGGCGGCGGTACTGGTGGCCGGACATTTCGGTTGGTTCGCCTCGGCGTATCTGCTGGTGGAGACCCGGTTCCTCACCAACTTCAATGAGCGCCTTTTGCAGCAGTACGGCGACAGCAATGACGCCACATGGCTGGACGAGAAGATGTATGTAACGGAGCTGATCTGTCCGCCGGAGGAGGCGGGGAAGGATCTGCGCACCTTGGGCTGGGGACGGCGCTACGGCGCGAATATCATCAAGATCGTCCGGGGAAAGAAGGAGTTTGACATCCCCTCCGGCGACATGGTGCTGAGTGAGGGCGACCGGCTGGCAGTCATCGGCGAAAAGGAGAATCTGGTGTCACTGCGGCTGTCCATCGGCGCTGACGCGGCGGAGGATATCCCCACGCTGCACACCTATATCGCCGGGGAGAAGGCGCTGTATACCTATACGCTGGATGTGGCGAAGAACGACCATCTGGCGGGCAGCACCATCCGTGACAGCGGCCTGCGGGAGAATTACGACTGCATGATCCTTGGCTTGCAGCGGAATCTGCTGCCCATCATCGGGCCGGATGTAAATTTTGTGATACAGCGCGGGGATCTGGTCTGGCTGCTTGGCTCCCACCGCATGGCGGAGAAGGCGCTGGACGATATGGAGGAAGCATAAATGTTCAAAGTGATCAAGAAGCAGGGCAAGGCCCGGCGGGGCGTGTTCACCTGCGCCCACGGCGGCGAGGTACAGACGCCGGTTTTCATGAACGTAGGCACGCAGGCGGCCATCAAGGGCGGCGTCAGCGCGCTGGATCTGAAAGAGGAGCTCGGCACGCAGATCGAGCTGTCCAACACCTACCACCTGCACCTGCGGCCCGGCGACGACGTGGTGCGCCAGCTGGGCGGCCTGCACAAGTTCATGCGCTGGGATGGCCCGATCCTTACGGATTCCGGCGGCTTTCAGGTGTTCTCGCTGGCGGGCCTTCGGAAGATCAGCGAGGAGGGCGTCACCTTCGCCAGCCATCTGGACGGCCACCGTATCTTCATGGGGCCGGAGGAGAGTATGCGCATCCAGTCCAATCTGGGCTCCGATATCGCCATGGCGTTTGACGAGTGCGTGGAGAACCCCGCCGCCTACGACTACGCCAAGGCCAGCTGCGAGCGGACGCTGCGCTGGCTGGAGCGGTGCAAGGCGGAGCATGACCGGCTCAACGCGCTGCCCGATACCATCAACCCGCAGCAGATGCTGTTCGGCATCAATCAGGGCGCGACCTACGCCGACCTGCGTATCTGGCATATGCAGCAGATCGCCAAGATCGACTGCGACGGCTTTGCCATCGGCGGTCTGGCGGTGGGCGAGCCGACAGAGGTGATGTACGAGATCATCGATGCGGTGGAGCCGTATATGCCGGCGGACAAGCCCCGCTACCTCATGGGCGTGGGAACGCCCAGCAATATCATCGAGGGCGTGGCCCGGGGCGTGGACTTCTTCGACTGCGTGATGCCCGCCCGCAACGCCCGGCACGGCAAGCTGTTCACATGGAGCGGCACGCTGAACATCAAGAACGCCAAGTACAAGCTGGATGAGAGCCCCATTGATCCGGCGTGCGACTGCCCGGTGTGCCGGAATTTCAGCCGCGCCTACCTGCGGCACCTGTTCACGGCGGAGGAGATGCTGGCCATGCGTCTGGCGGTGATGCATAACCTGTATTTTTATAACAAGCTGACCCAGTGCATCCGAGAAAGCCTCGACAACGGCAGCTTTGACGCCTTCCGGGAGGCATACAGCAAAAAACTGGCGGAACGTGTATAAAACCTCTTGCCAAAGCGTGTAGGGTTGAGTATAATAGTAGCAGTTTGTAAAAAAGGAGTAACGTTTCCATGTTTGACATCGCATACGCAGCAACTGCCTCCGGTACCGCCTCCGGCGCCGGCATGGGTTCCACGATCATGATGATCGTTCTGATGATCGCTATCTTCTACTTCCTGATGATCCGTCCCGAGAACAAGCGGAAGAAGCAGGCTGAGGAGATGCGCAGCGCTCTGAAGAAGGGCGACTGGCTGACCACCATCGGCGGCGTGTATGGCCGCGTTGTCGCCATCACCGATCGCACTGTGGTCATCGAGACCAGCGAGGATCGCGTCCGCGTGGAGTTCCTGAAGTCCGCCATCGGTCAGGTCGGCACGCTGGATCAGCAGGCCGCCGCCCAGCAGCGTCCCGCCAAGAAGGACAAGAAGGCTGCTGAGGAGAAGGTCGAGAAGGTCGAAGAGAAGCCCGCCGAGACCGAGTCCGACAAGACGGACGCCCAGTAAGTTCTCTGCATAGAAAAATACCTCCCCCGAATATGCTGTGAAAAAGCATTTGGGGGAGGTTTTTTTATGTCTGTCAAGAAGCTGCTGGGCGCGGCGATGTGGCAGGGACTGCTGCTGGCGATGCTCACATTACTGGCGTTGCTGGCGGTATCGTCGCTGATGCTGCAAAGAGGGCTGCTGCCGGAGAGCGCCGCACCGTCTATGGTCTGTGCCGCCTGCGCCACGGCGGTATTTGCCGGCAGCCGCCGTGCCGTCAGAAAGGGGGAGGGCGGCCCCTTGCCGCAGGCGGCGGCTGTGGCGGTGTGCCTGTACGCGGCGCTATGGCTTATTGCGCTGGGCGGTACGCCGCAGTTTTCCGTCCACGGCCCTGCCGTGACGGCGTCGGTATTCGGCGGGGCACTGCTGGCCGGACTGCTGGGCAAAAAGAGAGGAAAGCGTCAGGCGGCAAAGCACCGTAAGGGAGAGAAGGGGCTGCCTGCCACCGGGAAAAGGCGGCGGTGACATAAAATAGACCATGGTTAAAATAACGAATTTGTTTTTTTCGCCCGGATTTCCTTGACGGGAAATGACGGCTGGTTTGCCGCGCCGGACGGGAAAGTAAAAGTCAATATGTTGTGCGCATTTTTCCGCACTTCTGCCACATCTCGGAGTTTTCGGCAACTTTATGGCGGCGAAAACGTCTGCGTTTACGCGGTTGACATAATAGTGTTTACATAACATTTTGACATAATTTACAAAAAAAGTGTTTTTGCGCGAAATCGCTTGCAGATTTGTCGGATTTGCCATATAGTATTCAGTACGAACGTACGCGGTCTATTTGCACGGCTTAGCTCATAAAATTGGACGAGGTGAGCCGATGAAGCCGTATAATAGACAGCCGCGCCTGTCCGCACCGCCGGACAGAGGCCTTTTCATTTTATGTGGATGCTTTACTCTGGGGATGCTGCTGGCGTATCCAATCCAACGACGGGTCGGCGCGGAGGCGCTTACCCAGTTGGGCACCTATGTGCAGGGATATGCACGGCTGGCAGAGGATCGCGTACAGCAGCCAGCGTCTGTCCTCTCCGCGGCGGCGGCCTATCTGCGTTACCCGCTGCTGGCGCTTTTGTGCGGACTCAGCGGCGCCGGTGTCGTGCTGATCCCACTGCTGTGCGGGGTGCAGGGCTTCTTCCTGTCCTTCTCGGTCTGCTGCTTCGCCGCGTCCTTGGGACGTGAGGGCGTCCTGCTTGCGTTGGCGGCACTGGGGCTGCGGTGTCTGTTCGTACTGCCGTGTATGCTGTATCTGTCGGGAGCCGGCTTTTCCCGCGCCTGCCGGTCGCTGGAGCGAGGACAGGCGGCCAAGGCCGCGATCAACTGGCGGATGCTGTTGTTTTGTGTGTTTGTGCTTCTGGCCGGTACGGTGGTGGAGTGCGCCATTGTACCGAAATTTTTCGCGCTTATTTTGGCGCGGATGTCTTAGGAAGAAAGGAGTGAGGGAATATGACGGACTATATCGCGGCGTACCGCGAATATCTGGCCGAGGAAAAGCAGGCGTCCGCCAACACCCTCAGCTCCTACATACGCGACCTGACCCAGTTTCAGAGCTGGCTCATTACCAACAATGCCGCCGATCTGCGGAAGGTGAAGAAGGATACCATCAACGAGTATCTGCTCCACATGAACCACAGCGGGAAGTCCCCCGCCACCGTGACGCGCTCCACCGCGTCCATCAAGTCGTTCTACAACTACATGGTACAGATCGGCGCGGTCAAGACCAACCCGGCCAAGGCGGTGGTAGCCATGAAGGTGGAGCGCAAGTACCCGGAGATCCTGACCAACCGGGAGGTAGAGCTTTTTCTGGAGCAGCCCAAGTGCGTGGATGAGAAGGGCTTCCGCGACCACGCCATGCTGGAGCTGCTGTACGCTACCGGCATCCGCGTGTCGGAGCTGATCGGCCTGAACGTCAACGACGTGAACCTGTCCGCCGGCTTTGTCCGCTGCCAGAGCAAGGGCAAGGAGCGCATCGTGCCGCTGTACCCCGCCGCGGTGAAGGCGCTGGAGGACTATGTGAAGGATATCCGTCCCCGCATCGTGGCCGACGAGGAGGAACAGGCGCTGTTTGTCAACATGAACGGCGAGCGCATGAGCCGTCAGGGGTTCTGGAAGATCATCAAGTACTATCAGGAGAAGGCAGAGATCGACAAGGACATCACGCCCCATACGCTGCGCCACTCCTTTGCGGTGCATCTGTTGGAAAACGGCGCGGATCTCCGCTCCATTCAGGAGATGCTGGGGCACGCCGATATCTCCTCCACCCAGATCTATACCCACGTCATCAAAAAACAGCTGAAGGATGTCTACAACAAGGCGCATCCCCGCGCCTGAGCATTTCCACGGCATCCTTCGCCGATATGCCGTTACGCCGCCCGGTTTTCACCGGGCGGTTTTTGTTGCTATTTCACAGCGGCTTTGCTATAATAGAACTAATGTTTAATAGGCGGAGGAACGTCATGCGCATATTGGGTATCGACCCCGGCGTAGCGATCGTTGGCTTCGGGTTGATCGAGTCGGAGCGCGGTGCCGTGCGGATGCTGCAATACGGCGCAGTCAACACATCGGCAGGCTTGCCGCTGGCCACCCGGCTGGTGCAGATCGAGCAGGATCTCACCCAGCTCATTCAGCAGTTCAAGCCGGACGAGATCGCCATCGAGGAGCTTTTTTTCAGCAAGAATATCACCACCGGCATCGCCGTGGCCCATGGGCGCGGCGTCATCCTCTGCACGGCAGAGAAGCTGGGTGTGCCTATCTACGAGTACACCCCCATGCAGGTAAAGCAGGCGGTGGTGGGCTACGGTCTGGCGGAGAAAAAGCAGGTCATGGACATGACGCGCCGGCTTTTGCATCTGAACGCCGTGCCGCGGCCCGATGACGCCGCCGACGCGCTGGCTATCGCTATTTGCCACGCCCGCAGTGCCACCAGCCTGCTGCGGCGCAAGGACCCCAACGTGAAGGAGACAGTCTGATATGTTCTACTATGTCAACGGCACCGTAACGGAGCTCGAGGCCGGACTGGCCGTGATCGACTGCGGCGGCGTGGGCTATGCCTGCGCCACCACCAACTATACCCTCTCCCAGCTGAAGAAAGGAGAGCGCGCCAAGCTCTACACCTATCTGAATGTTCGGGAGGACGCCATGGAGCTGTTCGGCTTCGCCAGCCAGAGTGAGCTGCGCAGCTTCAGGATGCTCATCGGCGTGTCCGGCGTCGGCCCCAAGGCGGCGCTGGCCATCCTGTCCGCCACTACGCCGCAGCAGCTGGCCATGGCGGTGGTGATGGGCGACGAGAAGGCACTGACCGCCGCGCAAGGCGTGGGAAAGAAGATCGCCCAGCGCATCATTCTGGAGCTGAAGGACAAGCTGGCAAAGGAGCAGGGCAGCTTCGACGCAGGCAGCGGCGCAGCGGCGGTGCTGCCCGTCCAGAGCAACAAGGCTGGCGAGGCCGCCGCCGCGCTGGCGGTGCTGGGGTACGGCAGTCAGGAGATCAGCGCCGCCCTGAAGGGTATCGACATGGAGGCGCTGCCGCTGGAGGAGATCATCCGCCAGTCGCTGAAGAAAATGGTAAAGTAGGGGAGGGGATCGCATGAGCATTGACTTTGGCGCGGACATCTACGAGGAGCCGCTCGTTGCCAAGACGTTTCTGAACGAGGACGCCGGCGAGACATCCCTCCGTCCCCGGACGCTGGCGGAGTACATCGGACAGGAGAAGGCCAAGCAGAATCTCTCCATCTTCATTGAGGCCGCCCGCCGCCGCACGGAATCGCTGGATCACGTGCTGCTCCACGGCCCTCCGGGTCTGGGCAAGACCACGCTGGCGGGCATCATCGCCCAGGAGATGGGCGTCAATATCCGCATTACCTCCGGCCCTGCCATTGAAAAGCCCGGCGATCTGGCGGCGCTGCTGACCAATCTCAACGAAAACGACATCCTGTTTGTGGACGAGATCCACCGTCTGAACCGGTCGGTGGAGGAGATTTTGTACCCCGCCATGGAGGACTACGCCATCGACATCATTATTGGCAAGGGGCCCTCCGCCAACTCCATCCGTCTGGATCTGCCGCGCTTTACGCTGATCGGCGCCACCACCCGCGCCGGTTCGCTGTCTGCCCCGCTGCGGGATCGCTTCGGCGTCACCCTGCGGCTGGAGCTGTACACGCCGGAGGAGCTGGCGACCATCGTGAAGCGCAGCGCCGGTATCCTCAACGTAGAGATCGAGCCGGAGGGCGCCATGGAGATCGCCCGCCGCTCCCGCGGTACGCCCCGTATCGCCAACCGGATGCTCCGCCGCGTCCGGGACTTTGCACAGGTGGTAGCAGACGGCGTGATCACCCGTCAGGTGGCCGATCAGGCGCTGCTGGCGCTGGAGGTGGATCATCTGGGGCTGGATCAGGTGGATCGGCGTATGCTCCGCGCCATCATCGAAAACTACGGCGGCGGACCGGTAGGTCTTGATACGCTGGCAGCCACCATTGGGGAGGAGTCCGTCACGCTGGAGGATGTGTACGAGCCATATCTGATGCAGATCGGCTTTTTGACACGGACACCCCGCGGCCGCTGCGTCACGCAGAGAGCCTATGAGCACCTGCATATGGCGGGCTCGGAGCAGGTGCAGCTGGAGCTTTAAGCCATAAACCGTTAAAACGCACAATTCTGGCGCGGCACAACGTTTTTTCCGTTGCCGAATTTGAGTTATTTTTGACAAATTTTCCACGATTGCTTGACAAATTCTTTTGTAAAAAGGTATAATGCATTATGGTAAATGTTACACGGGCAGATTATGACCATTTGATGGCGGAGAGTGACGAGGAGTTGTGCGCCTCTGTCCGGGCGGGAAACCGTCTGGCGGAGGAGGTGCTGGCGGCACGGTACCATCGTTTGGTGCGCAGCTGCGCCCGTCCCTACTTTCTGGCAGGCGGCGACAGTGAGGATCTGCTGCAGGAGGGTATGTTTGGCCTCATCAAGGCCATGCGCGAGTATGAGCCCGGTCACGGCGCCTCATTCTATACCTTTGCCGAGACCTGCATCCGCCGCCGGCTCTACTCGGTTTTGAAGGCGGCGACCTCCGGAAAACACGCACCATTGAACCACGCAATTCCCCTTGACCCCTCATTCTTTGACGCGAATCTCTCTTTTGCCAATGCCGATCCGGAGATGCTCCTGATCGACAGAGAAAAAGCTGCCAGTCTGTTGGAAAACGCCCGCAAGCTGTTGTCCGAATTCGAGGTAAAGATTTTAGGGTTTTATTTGGAGGGTCTCACTTGCCGTGAGATCGCAGAGACTGTTGGCAAGTCCCCCAAGTCGGTGGACAACGCTGTGCAGCGCATACGCCGCAAAATTGCGCGGCAACTTTTATCCGGCGATATCAGCAACGGCTGAGCGCAATATATTTTTTCTCAAAGAGAGGGTAAAATCATGTACGAAGACA
>ERZ773181.691-NODE-691-length-34447-cov-8.108979_pt1 | contig 34447 bp, 37 predicted proteins | sample MGYA00581001_ERZ773181 | MGnify/ENA primary metagenome ERZ773181 (study PRJEB29015, sample SAMEA2737780) | human gut metagenome | biome: human gut; feature: human-associated habitat; material: faeces | place: China | collected 2012 ...
GTTTTCAAAGGACAGCGGTATTTCTTTCTGTAACGAGTATGGTCATATCCATCATGTGTCATGGTGTGACCGCAACTGCAGACTGGTATACCATCCGAATTGATAGATTCACCTGTTTTAGATTCAATCGATTTTCCTCGTTTATTATGATCAATCAAAGAAATGATATTCTTCTCTTGAAAAAACTGATAAATTGAGTTACTGTCAGAAGTGGAGTCTAGACACATATATTTAGGTCTCAAATCCGGGTTGATATCCAGCATCTGAGCTGTAACCGAAACACAGGTCAAAGCATCATGTCGAGATGCTTTTTCCAGAGAGATAAAAACAGGCAATCAATGTGTAGAGACGGGTTGTGGGAAGAGATATTGTAGAAAGTGAAACCGAAAAAATACTGAGCAAGATTACTGTCCCAACCTATAACCGCATCCGGTGTAGAGAAACGATAGTTATTGTCAGGATCAAGAGCGTCTTGAACTTTATGTCCATAACAGGAAGCGTGAACATGAAGACATGAGCCATCACCAGAAAGAGTCGAATTGGCAAGTTCGATCAGGCCCATAGCAAGAGAAGGAATAACGGCAATAGCGTTAAAAAGAAATTGCATAGTAAATAACAAGCGGTCTCACCCGAACTCTGCACCATTTCTATATTTATCGCAAATAGAAGAAGTGTCATCTTTGGTAAACTTAATAAGTTTTTCACCTTTGACAGGCTTATTCTTAAATTTTTTCTTAGTAATGAAAGATTGAGGAGCAAGGTCGGACAAATGAGAATCGTGGCCAGTAAGGTGAATGATAAAGTCATAGTGAGACGAAGAATTAGGCGGATCAAAAGAGCCAATGAGATATTGAAGCAAAGAATCATTGGCAAGATCATCACACCAAAGTTTGATAGAAGAATACTTAAGATGATTCATCAAAACGAAAGAACGAACTAAAACAGCAGGATCAATAGCAGGTCTGCATGTATGAGAATAAAGAGGAAACAAGATATTGGAAGCAAGAGAAATATCAAGCTTGCGCAATTTAGCTAAAGCAGGACGATATTTAGATTTAAGAAGTTTTAACTGGGAAACATCAAGATGAGACTTGTGAATAGCCAAGAAATCGCGATACTCCCAAATAGTAGAAATATGGTTAAGCATAGAGCTGACCTCCCTTCACCTTTTTAGAATACGAGCGGAGCGAGCCGAAAAAAGTGAGAAAAAGTCAAGAAAAAAAGGCAAAAAAGTGGAGGGAAATAAAAAAGAAGCTAATAAAAAAGAGCACTGTTTATCAGCTTCGAGAGTTTTTGACAGTACTCTTATTTATAAAGGGGGTTTATTATATCTCCTGTTAAATACGGGTTATTTTACTTTTGCTTATATAAAATTGATTGTTTCTTAATTTAAATAATGTATATAGTTTCATAGTATAAATAAAATGAGATATAATTTTGAGAGGTAGTAGATATGCAAGATTATGAAATGAAAAAGGTATCGATTAATTCATTATTATTGTCAAATAATAATCCAAGGTTGGATGCTTCATTTGAAGAATATGAGGCTATGTTAAAAATGATTGGTAATCAGAAAGACAAATTGTGTGTGTTGGCTTCAGATATTGCAGAACATGGGTTAAATCCATTAGAAATAATTGGTGTCTATCCTTCAGACTTATATGATGGATTATATGTTGTCGGTGAAGGTAATAGAAGAGTAACTGCTTTGAAATTACTCAATAATCCAAGTATTTTGCAAGATATTAATCATTCATTATTTAGTAAATTTAAAAAAATATCCAATAACAACATAGTTGATTTCAATATTGATGTCGCAGTTTTTAAAAATGAAAAGGAAATGCAACATTGGATTGAAATACGACATAAAGGAGAACAGAAAGGGAAAGGCTTATCTAAATGGGATTCTTTACAAAAGGCACGATATAATAAAAGGTTGAGTGGATCAGATATTTTAATTGATTTTTTCGATTGGATGGAAAAAGAAAATATATTAACAAGAGCTGAAATAAATAGTGTAACAAAAACTAATTTTGAAAGAATATTGCGTCCACATTATTTACCTTTTTTAAAGATTAATCGTAATAAAAATTATTGGATTTCCCCTTCGGATATAGAAATTTTCAAAGTACGGATGAGGGCTGTACAGAAAAACTTAAGCGGTAAAAATGTTGGGGAGGTATATGATAATGCTAAAATCGCTTCCTTTTATGATAAGATATCTTTTGAGTTATATGGTGAATCTTGTGAAGCTATAATGAATAAGGAATTAGAAGATATTAAATCAAATAAAAATGATAATGAAGTTACTACCTTTGTTGAGGAAACTATATTTAGTACAGAAGAAAATGATTTAGAAAATCAATCTCAAAAATCAAATAAAACGAGAAGAAATAAAAAGAAAGATTTATTTGAGGGATGTCAAACAATTATTCCATACAAATATAATATCCGTTCTAGTAATATGCGTATAAATCAAATTATAAGAGAATTGAAAGCTTTAGATGTTGATTTATATCCCAATGCATGTGGTACATTACTTAGAACTTTATTTGAATTATCTGCAAAATATTATATGGAACAATTAGACGGTCAGGAGCATACTGAAGATGAATTTTAACGTGTAATAAAAGATGCAGCAAATAAGCTTCGGAATAGTAATGATATTGATAACAGTCAACACTCTGCAATATGCAAAGATATTGACAATTTAAGAAAGATTTTTAATGGATACATGCATAATACTGATGTATTTCCTAGTAGTGAGGGCTTGAAAAATTATTTTAAAAGTCATCATAAGTTTATTGAAGCTTGCTTACAGAAATAATAATTATGATTTTAAAAAGTAAAAGGAGTAATGCATATGGATGAGATATCAGCAAAACAATATGGATATGAATCAAATAAAGAGGTTAAGTTTAGAAAATATAATGGTATATATATTAAAAATTTCCGATCACTTAAAAACTGTTATATTAAATTAGGTAGTAATTTAACTGTTTTATCAGGCAAGAATGGTACAATGAAATCCGCATTACTTGGATTAATAGCGCATCCATTTAATTCTCCCAATGATGCTAAAGATTTAGTTGGAACACCATTAAAAACTACAATTAGTAATGTTTTTAAAATGAGTAAAATTTTTGATAATCAAAAATATGAATATTATCTAGATTTAGTAGACATTGATGGAAATCCCATTCATGAATATGTTTCAATGTATTATGTAAAGAACATATTAACAAAAGAGCCTGAACGTTTACGTGTTGTTGTTGGCAGAAAAAGAGGCAAAGGGGATGGAAATTTTAATCTAAATACTGCATATATTAATTTTAAGCGTCTATTTCCTATTATTGATACAGATTCTGTAGAAAAAACAGAAAATAATATGTTGCAAGAAGATAAGGATTTTATCAAAAATGCTTATTTAAAGATTTTTCAGAAAACAGATTATGATAATGCAACTTTAGTTAGTGATGACATGAATAAAGAAACATTTGCACCGTCAAATTCTAATTATAACTTTGAGGCTATTTCCTCTGGTGAAGATAATTTAGGACACATTTTATTAAAAATGTTGGCTTTTAAAAATTATTGTCAAGGGAGAGACTCTTTACAAGGAGTATTTTGCATTGATGAAGTTGAAGCTAGTTTACATCCAATTGCGCAAGATAATTTGATTGATTTTTTATTAGACTTTTCTAAAAAATATAATATTCAAATTGTTGTTACTACACATTCTTTATCACTTATTAATCATGTTATTGAAAAACAAAATTTGATGAACAATGGAAAAGATAAAATTTGTTTAAATATGATAAGTACGAGATTTACAGATAATGGAGCATATAATATAATAACAAATCCTGATTACAATCAAGCGTATACTGAACTGACTCTAAAAGGCAAAAGTTCAAGTGCTAGAGAAAAGATTTTTGTGATTTTAGAAGATGATGTGGAGAAACAATTGTTTAATTTAGTTATTCGAAAACGTGAAGCAAAGAAATATATGAAAAGGATTAGTAATCTAACAAATTTTTCAAAAGGGAATTCGTTTACTTTTCTATCAAAATTAGCGAAAAATGCTGAGGAACTATTAAAAAATGCAATTATAATTTTTGATGCAGATGTTAAAGAAAATTTGGATAACTATAGAACAAGTGTATATAAAATGCCAAGTTTATACGGATTGTGTTTAGAAGCTGAAATTATTAAGTATATTGTTGAATTGCCAGGAGATGCAAATTTGTTTAGAGAATGTAATAAAGAAAAACAGTCTTTTATAAATGATTTTGCACAAAAAGATATTACAAATTTTGAAATTAGTTTTTTGGAACGTAACAGTAAAAGGTGTAAAAATTGGAAAGATTCGGATAAAAATTTTTTAAAATATGTTCGAATTTATGTAAAGGAAAACAGAAATATATTTGATCCGTTTGAGAAGAGTATTTATAAAGATATTAATGAAAAATTTCATACAAAGATAATTGATACAATTTAACGAAAGGAGTAGTGATTTATATGATATCTAAATCGCCATTAAGATACCCAGGAGGAAAAGTCAAACTATATCCTTTTATGGAACAACTTATTAGACAAAATACAGTTGATCCTCCCATATATGTTGAACCCTTTGCAGGAGGTGCGGGTTTGGCTTTAGAATTATTGTTTAATGGGAATGTCGAACGCATAATGATTAATGATTTAGATCCAGCAATTTATAGTTTTTGGTATTCCATTACTAATGAAGAGACATTTTATTTATTCATTAATAGGGTGAACGAAGTAGATATTAATATTAATGAATGGAAAATTCAAAAAGATATATATATGCATCAGGATATACATAATAAACTTGAACTAGGATTTGCAACATTTTTTTTAAATCGTTGTAATCGCTCAGGTATTTTAAAAGCGGGACCAATAGGTGGTCAAAAGCAAAATGGTAATTATAGAATAGATTGTAGGTTTAATAAAGACAGATTGATTCCATTGTTAAGAAAAATATATGATAATAGAAATAGAATAGATGTAACAAATTTAAATGCAGAGGAATTTATAGAATATATTGATATGAACTATGATAATTTATTTATATATTTAGATCCTCCATATGTTGATAAAGGGTATCAACTTTATAAAAATTCTTTTACTAAAGAAGATCATGTATCACTTAGTAAAAAAATTAAAAAATTAAAAAATAAATGGTTTGTAACTTATGATAATTCGGATTTAATTAAAGAGTTATATAGCGATTGTAAAACTGAAATATTTAATATACAATATAGTGCAGGTTCAAAGAGAGTTGAAAATGAAATTGCGGTTTATTCTGATTCCATAGATAATATTTTGGTTCCATAAATTTTATTAATTAAAAGATGTGTATTATTTTTTATTATTAAGCAAGTCGTATAAAGAATAGGTTCAATGTGAATTAATGTTGAATTATTTAAATTTGAAGTAAATAAAAAAATTATGTACTTGAAAAAAAGAGGACGTGTGATGTCCTTTTTAATATGCTGTTTATTTAAAGGAAGGATGATGTTTTATGAAAATTGCAGTTGCAGGAACAGGATATGTAGGATTGAGTATTGCTTGTTTATTATCTCAACATAATGAGGTAAAGGCAGTAGATATTATTAAGGAGAAGGTAGATTTAATTAATGCTAGAAAATCTCCTATTCAGGATGACTATATCGAGAAGTATTTAGCTGAAAAAGATTTGAACTTGGAAGCTACAATGGATGCTGAATATGCTTATTCGGGTGCTGACTTTGTAGTTATTGCTGCACCAACTAACTATGATAGTAAGAAGAATTTCTTTGATACAAGTGCAGTAGAAAGTGTTATTGAATTAGTGTTGAAGTATAATCCTAATGCTATTATGGTTATTAAATCAACAATTCCAGTTGGATATACGGAAAGTGTAAGAAAGAAGTATAATACTAAAAATATTATTTTTAGTCCTGAATTTTTAAGAGAGTCTAAGGCTTTATATGATAACTTATATCCTTCTAGAATTATTGTTAGTACAGATATAAATGATTCTAGATTAGTTGAAAAGAGTCATGAATTTGCTGCTTTACTTCAAGAAGGGGCTATTAAAGAAGATATTGATACTTTGTTTATGGGCTTTACTGAAGCAGAGGCTGTTAAGTTATTCGCAAATACTTATTTAGCACTTCGTGTATCTTACTTTAATGAACTAGATACGTATGCTGAAATGAAAGGCTTAAATACTCAGGATATTATTAATGGTGTATGTTTAGATCCTCGTATTGGATCTCACTACAATAACCCTTCATTTGGATATGGTGGTTATTGTTTACCTAAAGATACTAAACAATTATTGGCTAACTATCAGGATGTGCCTGAAAACTTAATTGAAGCTATTGTTGAATCAAATCGTACTCGTAAAGACTTTATTGCGGATCGTGTATTAGAGATTGCGGGTGCTTATGAAGCAAATGATTCTTGGGATGAATCTAAAGAACATGATGTTGTTGTTGGTGTTTATCGTCTAACCATGAAATCAAATAGTGATAACTTTAGACAAAGCTCAATTCAAGGTGTTATGAAGCGCATTAAGGCTAAGGGTGCTAAAGTTATTATTTATGAACCTACTTTAAAGGATGGAGAAACTTTCTTTGGTAGTAAGGTAGTAAATGATTTAAAAGAATTTAAATCATTGAGTCAAGCGATTATCGCTAATCGCTATGATAGTTGTTTAGATGATGTACAAGATAAAGTATATACTCGTGATTTGTTTAGAAGAGATTAATTTATAATATAATTCAATAGGTTTTATATGTTATATAGCATAGAAGGTAAAAAATGAGACATAGTACACTATCTGAACATAAATTCAAAAAGGGTGAATTTATTACACCATTAAACTCTTTACCATTAACGGAATTTGAAGATGTCAAGACATGGTCGTACGGACGCATGCCTGAATATTTGTGGATAGGTTTAATACTAAAATATTATGGTAGAGAAAATGGAATGATACAATGTAATTTTATTATTAATAAATTACATAGATTGGCTCCTGAATTAACTACGCCGAGAATATCAGAAATATTAAAATTAGATAGCAATATTCAAAGGCGATTTTATAATTTTGTTATTAATATGGGGTGTAAAGATGTATTGGCTCCTTTGACTGTTTTTATTACAGTGAGTAAGAATCCTATTTTTGCAGAAATGTTTTATTGTAAAAATCAAAATATAGAAGAACGTTGTAAAACTTTATTGGATGTAATGGAAGATATCTTAGATCAACATTCGAATGAGGCTATTGATATTAGATTTATTGTTCTTTATTTTTGTGTTTTATCAGGAAAAATGAAGATTCAGAAAGCACAAGCTGATATATTGAATTTATATCCAATATCTAATCATGATGATGAAATTATGCGTATGGCTCGTCCTTTAGTAAGTTCATCGGAAATGATGATTCTTGCTATGGAGAATGTAAATAGTCAATATATTAATGATTTTTGGAGGATACTAAGTAAAATGACAGATTGTGATTTAGTAGCAATGAGATTTCCTGAAGAAAATAGAAATATTGCACTTTATATGGAATGTTTACATGAAATTTTTTCATATCTTTCTGATTTATATATAACAACAGATCCATTAAATGAAAAGATGAAAGTTCTTCTAGGAATAGCAACTTATTCATATAAAAGATTAAAAGAAATTTATGATCATCAAATGTTTAATTCTATTTCTGGAAGAAGTTGTGTACGTGTATTAATTGAAAATTATATTATGATGAAGTATTTGTTAAAAAATGAATCATTGCATCAAGATATTTGGAGAGAGTATCAAATGTATGGTATGGGTTTATATAAATTAGTTCTAAAAAGACTGTTAGAGAGTGAATCTTTATGTGATAATCATTTTGATCAACAGTATATTGAAGGTTTAGTAAATGAATATCGAGATGAAGAATTTTTAAATATGGATACTAAATATTTTGATAAACAGAATATACGACTTAAAGCAGCAGATGTCGGAGAAAAAGAATTATATGGATTATATTATGATTATGATTCTTCATTTGAACATGGCTTATGGGGAGCAATTCGTGAATCTTCGTTTTTGAAGTGTATGAATCCAGCTCATAAATACCATTGTGTACCAGATATTGAAAATCAAAACAGATTAAAGTCCGTGCTTCTAGATTGTATTATGATCATGAATAAAACACTGATCATTTTAAATGAATTATATGCTATTCCTGATCAATTATTTAATGGGGTGATTAACTTTGAAGTTGAACCTATTACAAAATAATATTCTAGAAATTCAAAATGAGTATAAAGGATTGCTAGCTGATTTATTACCTAGAATTAAATCTAGTAATGCCTTGGAAGCGCTTGATGAAATCAATTTATTTTGGCACTGTCATATATCAGAGGTTCATTTATATTTAAAGAACTGGATTTCAGAGGAAAATACTTATGTATTCACTGCGGCGACATATTTGGGCTTTGATACTAAAGAATATCTTCCATTTTTATTAATGGGAGATAAACATATTTTTGATGATACATTATGTAAATATTCACAGACATATAACGCATCATCAAATGATGAATATAATGATTCCTTATATAATTTTATTAAGTTAGTTGCCAAAGATAATTTAAAAATGTTAGATAATTTAAAGAATGAGGTTTTAATTTTTTCGCTGAATTTAGTTAATCAGTTGATTGATTATGATTTGTTTATAAAGATAGGTGAAAGTGTATTCACTAGTCTGTTTAAGAATATTAATAGTTTTGTTGATTTTTTTGAAAAATGTAACACAATCGATGATATAGTCGCTTATGGATGTGAAAATTTTGAAGATATTATAATGCTTTCTGAATATGATGATCACTCGCTTTCGTTTCATGAACGATTTAGATTAGCTGTCGAAAATTCAAAATATATAAATACCGAAGGAGAGTCAGATGCATATATTTTTTATATGCTAGTATATGGTTATATACAACAAGCTATCGACATAATATCTATGTGTATCGACTATGGATGTATACCATTTATAAGAAATCCAGTATCTTTATATTATGTTACTTTGCTAAGTGAGAATATAGTAAAAGTAAAAGATATTGATGTTTTAATATTAAAAATGAATATTGCGTATATAGTGTATGAATTATTTGATTTTGATAGATTTGTTACTTTTAATTTAGAAACATATTTGAATGAGATTAGGGCATACAAATTCAGTGAAAAATTATTTGATAAGTTAAATGAACAAGGAATTGATAAAAATAATGTTTTAGAAAGAAAAGTTGTTGATATTATTAATGATGAATTAAAATCATTCTATACATATTTTGAAACAATTGCTTAAAACATAAAATATAGGTTGTTATAGAAAGTGTTTAAAATAAATTACAGTTAAGGCTATAGTTATATTTTTATCTTTTTTTTAGAATGTATGACATATTTATGTTATATTTATTATGCTTTGTTTTATAGATAGGGAGGGCTTTTATGGCAAAGAGTAGATTAGATCGTATGCCTAGTAATGATCTAAATGAAATGGAAGAGATTGATTTATTAGAATTATTTCGTGCTGTTTTGAAATATATTAAATTGATTATCGTATTATGTATATTGTTTGGAGTCGGTGGTTTCTTTGGAACTAAGTTATTGATTGCTCCAACATATACGGCTAGTACATCGATTTATTTAACTCCACAAATTAGTGAGAGTGGGTCTTTGGATTATAATTCACAGATGGCCAATAGTAAGTTGGTTACGAATGCTGTTAATTTATTAACGCAGAATAACATTATGTCTGAGGTAGCTAAAGATGTTGGATTAGAAAGCGCTGATAGTGTTAAAAAGCTTGTTAGTGTTAGTAATGAATCAAATACAGAAATTATTACCGTTACTGCTACAACTACAGATCCTAAGTTGTCTAAGGATATCGCTAATGGTACAGTAAGTACTTTTACTAAAACTATGCAGAAAAACTTGAACGTTCGTAATATTGAGGTTGTAGATAAGGCTAAATTATCTTATGTACCTAGTGGACCTAATATTAAGAAAAATACATTATTAGCTACAATGGTAGGTTTTGTATTAGGTTGTGGTTATGCGGTATTAAGATTCTTATTTGATAATCGTTTGCGTACGAAAGAAGAGGCAGAAAAATATTTGGGTATTCCTGTTTTCTGCGAGATTCCTGAATTATAATGGCTAAGTTTATAGATATTCACTCACATATCGCTTGGGGTATTGATGATGGTATGCCATCGATTGAGGATGCTCAAAGTGCGTTAGAATCTGCTAAGGCTGATGGCTTTGTCGGAATCTGTAGTACGCCACACTTTATTCCTGGACAATTAGATGTTTCTATTTATAATGAGATTGTTTCTCGTCAAATGGAATTAAAAGAAATGAGTACGATTCCAATTTATTGTGGTGGTGAAGTCATGATGAATAGTGAGTTTATTGATGGGTTGGATTTAGATTTATATCCTACACTAAATGGATCTCGTTATATGCTTGTAGAGTATAATGTTCTTCGTGATATTCATTCCATTGATTATAGAGATGATTGTTTGTATGAATTGAAGGTAAAGGGTTTTGTTCCTGTGATTGCGCATATTGAACGTTATTTTCATTCAGGACTTGATTATTCAATTATTGATAATTGGATTGATATGGGTTGTGTATTACAAATTAATCGTACTTCTATTTTAGGAATGCATGGAAAGACAATTCAATCGAACGCATTATCTTTATTGGATGATGGATATTGTGATGTGATTGGTACAGATACACATAGAGCAAGTGGGCATCGTATTTCTAAATTAAGTGATGCGTACTCTGTAGTAAGTAAGCGTATTGGATCTGAGAATGCGGATATATTATTTTATGAGAATCCTAAGCGTATCTTGAGTGATATGGATATATTAAATATTGAGGTTGTAAAGAAAAAGAAGCGTTTTAGTTTCTTTAGGAGATAGAAATGGCAAAGAAAAAGAGAAATCAGTTTGATGTAGATGAGATTTATCGTGGGTTGCGTACAAATATTGAGTTTAGTCAAATGGATGAGGCTATGCAGGTTATTACTTGTGTAAGTACAGTTCCAAATGAAGGAAAGACAACAATTGCTTGTAACTTGGCTCGTATTATGGCAGCGAAATATAAAAATGTATTATTAATTGATTGTGATTTAAGAAATGCATCGGTTCATAAAACGTTGCATATTTCAAATCGTTCAGGACTTACAAATATTATTTCTGAATTTCAAGAAGGATTAAGTATCAATTCTTATGAGGGTGTTCAACAAGTGCAATATGATGGTGGTCAAACATTGACTGTGATTACAGCAGGTCATAGAGTACCAAATCCTAGTGAAGTATTAGGCTCTAAAAGAATGGGACGCTTTTTAGAACAAGCTCGTAAAGAATTTGGATATATTATAATTGACTCACCACCAATGGCAGTAGCTAGTGATACAATTCCATTGAGTAATGTGAGTGATGGCGTATTATATGTAGTGGATGCGAAATCTTCAGATAAACGTAGAGTTAAAACAGCTATCAATGACTTAAAACGTAATGGTGGACACGTAATTGGGGTTGTATTAAACAAAGTGGATATGAGTGATGAAAACCGTTATGGCTACGGATATTGATATGGTTATGGAGGAGACGAAGATGGTAAAAAGAAATAGTTTAATATTCCTTACAGCTTTTGGTCTACTTCTAACAGGCTGTAGTAAATCTGGCTTAGAAATCACAAAAAATGATATTTTAGAAGTAGCTAGAGATGATGCGAATGCCACAAAAAGTGAATGTGAAAATGTATCCATTAAAGAACAAAAAAGTTCATATATTGTTTCATTTAATACGAATGGTGGATCTTATGAATATAAGATTGGTAAAGATGGTATTATAAAAGAACGTAGTTTTAAGCGTGGAGCTAAAGAAGAGACTACTGAAACGGAAAAGGTTGAAGAACCTGTTAAGGAAGAAAAATCAACAACTAGTAAAAAAGAAGAAGAAAAGTCTTCAACTTCATTTGATGAAGGTCAACAACAGGCAATCAATGCGGTATTGGCAAATTCTGGATTAGAACAAAGTGATGTATCTAATATTACTTGTTCTTTAGATTCAAATACAAATCAATATACAGTTACCTTTGTGTTAAATGATGTTACTACTACAGCAGTTGTAGATGCAGCTACATTTACTGTTATATCTACAATTTTAGGTTAAGCATACTACCTTCCAGAAATGGGAGGTATTTTTTTTATGTGTATGCTATTATATTACATATGGAGAAAATTTACTTATGATTCGTTTAGAAACACATTGCCATACAAGATATTCAAAAGACAGTCTACTTCTGCATTCCTTGTTGTATATAAAGTGTCGTTTGTGTCATATTGATGCGATTGCGATTTGTGAACATAATAATATCTTGGGAGCATTAAAGTTTAAAGAATATTGTTCAAAAAGAAAGAATAAGGTCTTTGTGATTGTTGGTGAAGAAATTATGACTTCTTCTGGTGAAATTATTGGACTTTATTTAAATGAAGAAATACCAGCTGGTTTATCTTGTGATGAAACAATAGATCGTATTATAAGTCAGGGTGGTGTCGTATATGTACCACATCCTTATGATGAGAAAAGAGCTAAAACAGTATTGTGTGAGGATTGTATTTCTAGTAATTCTTATCGTATTGATTGTATGGAATGTTATAATGGTAGAAATGTAGAAGAGAAGTATTCTGTTATGCAGGAACGTATTGCCAACAAATATGGCTTAGTAAAAGTTATAGGTTCAGATGCACATACTTTAATGGAAATAGGTAGAGACTATATGGAAGTGGATTCTATTCCTTCTAATAGTTCTGAATTTAGGGATGTTATTAAAAGTTGTACTTTCCATACCAAGCCATGTATAAAGTTAAGTCATAAGGTGACTAAAGTTGTTAAATTAATAAAAATGATTGTAAAGGGGAACTTCAATGAAATATACAGAGTTATCAATAGAAAAATTAAAAAGTGAATGTAATGAATGGGCTAGAGAATTAAAAAAAACATATTGTCCAGATTTAGTGATTTATGTAGCTAGAGCAGGCTATTTGATTGGTAAAGAGATGAGTGAAGTCTTTGAAGTGCCAATGGTAGGAATTAGTGCAACACGTGAGGGAAATAAATTAAAAGAGATTGTGGGTCCTGTTATTTCTTTAATGCCTAATTTTGTGCGTAATTTCTTGATAAGTATGGAATTAAAATCAAATACGCATGATAAGAATACGGAAAGAAAGATTCATTTTCATGAAAGCTTAGAAAAGTTAAAGGGACAATCTTTTGATCGTATTTTAGTTGTGGATGATTCTGTCGATACAGGGCATTCAATGAAACAAGTGGTGGATGCGATTCAAAATGAGTTTAAAAATGCAGAAATAAAGATTGCTGGATTAAATGTATGGGATAAGAGTAAGAACATTATTCATACGGATTTTGCGCTTTATGAAAATACAGTAATTAAGGCGCCTATGTCTAAGGATTCGAGTGAATATAAGGAATTTGTGCGTATTTATAATACTGAAACTAAAGAAGGAACTTTATAGTATCAATTTTATGAAGGAACTACGACAATTACAGAAACACAACCACAAAGGGCGTGTTTGAATCTTTACGGATCGAAATGCCTATACGTCTATTACATGCTTACGGTTGAACAGAGGATGGGCAGACAAATATAGAAGTTAAAATAGAAGATGATACAGTGTGGCTGACACAACAGCAGCTTACTAAATTATATCAATGCAGTAAATCAAATATTAGTGAATATATAAAGCATATATTCGAAGAAGGGGAACTGGTTAAGGATTCAGTTGTTCGGAAATTCCGAACAACTGCAGATGAAGGAAAAAATATAATGTTACTTATTACAATTTGGATATGATTATCTTTCTTGTATACCGTATTAAATCAGTGATTGCAACAAAATTCAGGCAGTGGGTCGATTTTACTAAGTCAGAGGACGAAGAAACATTCAGAATGCAAAATGAAATGATGTATAAGAAAATGGAACAGGAAGAAATACCGTTTATAAGTTGGACGATAAGTGTGTCTTGTAAAAAAATAGCTGGAAGCATAGACGTTCTTGAGCAAAGCGTTAAAAGAAAACCTTATTATGGGATGGTGATAAAATATCTTATCAATTCTATAAACAAGTCGATCGCAATTGACGAATAATTTGGTGTGTATCTAGCGGTGATATTGGTGTAACATAACCTTCTTAATACTATGGTTTGATAGAGTAGTGAAAGGAGGTATTTTTTGTATGCAGAAAAGAACTACAATTTAAAATGTGATTCGATATTACAAATAAGTTAAACATAAACAATATTTGACTAAGTGTTAAACTTCTGATATAAGATATGTAAAAGTCTTGACAACTATCAATTGATAGTACATACTGTCAATAAGGAAAGAAAGGAGGAGTAGCTACGAATAGAAATTCAAGAATTGACTCCAAAGAATTCGTAGAGCAGTTTCTTAGTAAGCTAAAGACGATATTAGAATCAGATACATTTGTGATTGAAAGAGATTTGGATATTCTTCCTAAAAAGAGAAATGAAAGTGCCAAAGATCTTTATACAACAACAAATACAATGGCAGCTTTAGAGTTTGATGCGAATGATGTGTGTGAAGAACTTAAAGCAATCACGGCAGAAGATTATGCACAGACGATGTTAGATAACAGAAATGTGGCTGCTCCACCTTTCTTTGTGTTCTATAGGAATATTCAGACAAGGTATGTGTATATTAAGGCAAAAATTAGGGATAGAGCGACTGGAAAAGTATTTTGTGTTTCTTTCCATTTTGCCCGTTATCCTAAACCTAGCCCATTGCCATATGAGGGTTAAACTTTTGTGAGAGGAGGATACCAAAATGAAGGACAATTATTTGATCGAGAAAGTTGAAAGATATTGCCCTCTTTGCGACAAAGTTCACTTTGTAGAAAAAAGAAAGAGAATTGGCGAAATGCTGATTAAAAATGAGGTTACCTCTTATGAGGAGGTTTACTTCTTTTGTCCAGAGAGTGTTGATTATGAAGAAGATGAGTTTGTATCTGCAGATTTAATGAATCAGAATCTTCAGAGTGCAAGAAATGCATACCGAAAAAAACATGGTTTGCTTACGTCTTATGAGATTGCAGAAATTCGAGGATTATATGGAATGAGCCAGGCAGATTTAGCCGTTTTACTAGGATGGGGAGAAGTAACCATCACAAGATATGAAACAAAATCGATTCAGGATGAGACCTATGATCAGCTGATTCGTATGGTAAAGGATGATCCGTATTATGCACTTGAGAGATTGAAAAAACAGCGTGAAAAGTTCTCAAAGGAAAAGTACGAGATATTGCGAAGTGCAATCCAGCATAGAATAGAGACAATCGGTATTGAACAGTTAAACAGAAAAACCATTGAAAATCGCTATGCACAATTCGATGGGCCTTGTGAGTTTAATGGATATCAGGTATTGGATTTAAATAAACTTGGAGCAACAATGGCATTTTTTGCACAGTATTGTAAAAATTTATATAAAGTAAAATTGATGAAGATGCTTTGGTATGCAGACGCATTGGCTTATAAACAAAGAGGTCGAGCAATAACCGGATTGGTTTATCAGCATCAAAAATATGGGGCATTGCCTATTGCAAACTCAGAAATCATTTATCTTCCACAATTGATAGTAGAAGAAATAGAGAGAGAGGAAATGGTAAGTTACCATATTCAAGCAAAATCAGGAGTGTCTTTAGATGCTTTGACACCAGAAGAAATAGATATTATCTATAAGGTGGCTAATAAGTTTAAGAATTCTACAACAAATGACATCGTTGAATATATGCACGCAGAAGATGCTTATCAGGAAACACTAATGCAGCAAATCATACCATTTTCGTTATGTACCACATTGAAAGAATTCTAAAAGGTAGATTTAAATACTCAGCATGGTATCGAGTTTAATATCTGAGATATAAGAGAGGTGTTACCAGACGAGCTGATTGATACTCTTCAAAATGTACAGATAGTAGCATTGGATGAAAAAAACTCATGCACAGGCAATAGTAGTAACCGCAGCGCTTGCATCGGCAGGTAAAGGTGCTGCACCTATTCCGCTTTCTGACTGTGCACTTTTGGTTTTAACTCAGCTCAAAGTGATAGCGCCGATTTCGATAATATTTGGATTTGATGTTAATTAGAGTATTATTAGGGTGCTAGTATCGTCAATAATTGGTGCAGATGGTGCTATTTCGGCAGGAAATGCAGCCTTTGGAGAAGTTTATATAGGAATTATGGAACTTGTTTTTAAAGGTGATATGAGCCTGAATGATCTCGGAACAAAAAAGGATAAGGAAACAATACGCTTTTTAAGGAGCAACTCAAGGCTAAGAGATAATCTGAAGAAGGAGGCTGTTGCATACACGCTATAATTCATTAAGGCGATGTTAAATACTATGTATCAGCTGTTTTTGCTGACTACAGAGATGTGACCGCTACCGAAGATTGTATAAGATACATAGAAAGTACTCATAAACCATATTGGATCGTCAGGAATTCTGAAATGGCGGAGGAAATTACTAGAAATGTATTGTATCGTCAGGTGTTTGATTTGTATGCTACAAGTGTAGACTATAATCCGCATAGTAAGGAGTCAGTTAAATTCTTTGAAATTGTGAGTTATTTTCGCAATTCAATAATTTCAACTTGAAGAAATAAGAAGTATTAATGATGAAACTACTTATTTTCAGATTGTATATGTGTATAAAGACAATGTATAAAATAGATTGTACTTTATAGGTGAAGAAAGGTACGTAAATTTGTGCTTTTCTTCTTTTTTTTATATAATATTAAAAGTTATATATTTGGAGATTTAGACTATGTCAAAAATAGGTACTTTAAAGATAACGATAGAATTTATATTTTATTGGATATTAATTAATTTCCTGCAGGAGATCAATGTCCTGCGTTTTTATGGGGAGTATACGATTAAGCTTTGTGCTTTGTATTTTTTAATGCAGTTGTTGATTGGGCGTTATCAAGGAAAAGTGTTATTGATGTATGATGAGATTCGTTTATTGATTCTTTCGCATTTGGGCTTTTTCTTTGGTAGCTTTTTGATTTTCCCATTTAGTTCTTGGACTGTTCGTAAAATATATGGGTTTTTGTTATTAACCCTTGCATTATTTTTGTTTGCGGGTTGTAACTCAAGATATTCGCATAAGATATTCCGTCAACGATTTAAACATAATACTTTGATTGTAGGTACGGGGCATACGGCTGCGCAATTGGCTTTTGTATGTCGTGGAAATAGTTATTCATTATTGGATGTGCAGGGTTATGTGAGTTGTAAGTCGTATGGAATTCATCAAGAGCAGGTTGTTTCTAAAAAGCAGACGATTGAATTGGATGCGGTAGATGATTTTATACGTACGCATAATATTGATACGGTATTGATTGCGATTCCGGAAATTAACAGAAAGAATTTAAATAAATTGTTTGAGTTATTTAAAGGTAAGGTATTGAATATTAAATATTTGCCGCAGGTCACTGGCTTAGTTACGTTTGATACAAAGGTTGAGGATTTTGATGGTATTTTAATGATTTCAAATTCTCGTGGTGTCAATCAATTGGGATCTTATATTTTAAAGCGTTGTATGGATATTTGTGCAGGGCTATGTGGCATAATGATCTTGATTCCTTTAACGGTCTATGTATTCTTTAAAAATCGTATGGAAGGCGACAGAGGGCCTGTCTTCTTTACGCAGAATCGTATTGGTAAAAATGGCAAGGAATTTAAGATGTATAAGTATCGTACAATGGTGCTTGGTGCAGATAAGATTCTAGAGGATTTAATGGCAAGTGATCCTAAGATTCGTGAAGAGTATCAGAAAAATAAAAAGCTTTCTAATGATCCTCGTATCACAAGTGCAGGGCATTTCTTGCGCGAGAAGAGTTTGGATGAATTTCCTCAATTTATCAATGTGTTCTTTGGCCAGATGTCTTTAATTGGGCCTCGACCGTATCTACCAAAAGAAAAAGTCGATATGGGTGAATATTATGAGGACGTGGTTGCGTGTAAGCCTGGCATTACGGGTATGTGGCAAAGTCATGGTCGTAGTGATGTGAGTTTTGAACAACGTTTGATTTTGGATGAGTATTATTATCGTAACTGGTCATTTTGGCTGGATGTTACATTGCTTTGTAAGACAGTAAAACAAGTTTTATATGGAAGGGGAGCTGTTTAATTATGAAAAGTAAATTTTCGAAAGTATTGAGTATTTTATTGAGTGTTGTATTGGTGATTTCTTCATTTTATTTATTGTATCAAGTGATTCGTTTGAATGTATTGCCATCTAAATTCTTATTTCCACTTACGATTGGAGTGGTTGTCTTGGATGCCATTTTTATTTTATTGCTTATTTATTTTAGTAAGAATGTGGTTTCTAAAATTATTTGTATTGTATTAACACTATTTATTTGTGCTGCCTCATGTATGGGTGGGTATTATATTTCTAAAACTCAAGGCGCTTTAAGTAATATTACAAATGTTGCCAAACATGCCAAAAATACAGTGAGTGTGATTGTCAAAGAATCAAGTTCTATTAAGGATAAGTCTCAATTGAATGGTGTAAGTGTGGGTAGCTTACGTTTGAATGAACAGGGTTCTAAAAAAGTACTTAAAGAATTGAGTGGTGAAGGTATCGTTTTAAATCAAACAGAATATGATAGTATGACAGCACTTTTAGAAGCTTTCTATAATGGAGAAGTAGATTCAATTATTATTAATGAATCAAGTCGTAGTCAAATTTTGGATATGGAAGCATATTCTAACTTTGATTCAAATACGCGTGTGGTTTATCAAACTTCTTATAAAGTAAAAAATAATGATTCTGCAACTTCAGTTAGTGATATTACTTCAAAACCATTTAATGTATTGATCTCTGGTTCAGATACACGTGGTGGATTTGATGAAAATGGTCGTAGTGATGTGATTATGGTAGCAACTGTAAATCCTAAAACTCATACAATTTTATTAACTTCCGTACCACGTGATTTCTATGTAACTACAGCTTGTGATGCAGGCGATGGATGTATGCAAGGGGCTTTAGATAAGATTACACATACGGGTATTCATGGTACGAATACGACAAAGCGTACTGTAGAACAATTGTTGGGTATTGAAATTAACTATACGTTTAAAGTAGGCTTTGATACGGTAACAGATTTAGTAGATGCGCTTGGTGGGGTTGATGTAAACGTAGAACCTGGTTATGCGACGAATAGTTTTGCTGCTTTATCAGGATTTAGTGTACACGAAGGTGTCAATCACTTAAATGGAGAACAAGCATTAGCCTTTGCTCGTGAACGTTATTCATATACAGAAGGAGATCGTCAGCGTACTAAGAATCAACAACAAGTCCTAATGGGAATTGTAAAAGAGGCGACTAAACCAAGTGTGATCACAAACTATGCAGCCATTATGGATACTATGGCAAATACTTTCTCTACAACAATGTCCAATGCAGAGATTACGGATTTAATTAAGTATCAATTAAACAACAATCCAACTTGGAAAATGGAGCAGTATATGGTTGATGGTACAGGTGATACTTTAATGTGTGCTGAACTTGGTGATGCGGCATCTGTCATGGTTCCAGATCAGAGTACGGTTAAAATGGCTAAGGATAAAATTAATGCCGTTCTTGCAGGTAAATCGAGTGAGGATGTTAAATAATATGTCTGCGGATGATTATATAAATTCTCAAGTGGATCCTTGTATAAGAAAGTATGAAGACTTATCGAATAAGTATCACAAGATTCATATGGGTTTAATGATTGCTTGTTTTAGTTGCTTTATAGGTGTGATTATACTAAATGTAGTTTATATCATTGTGCCTGTTATTTGGCTAGTTCTTGCAAGTATTGTATGTACTTTAGGTGGCTTATTTCTATTCTTCTTTGATAGTTTGAATGGGCACTTAGAGAAGTCATTGTCTTATAAACATAAGGCTGAATCTTTGGGTTATGAAAAGCATTTATATAAGGCGAAAGAGAATGGCTTTAAAGGTTTTGCGTATCGTTGTGAAAGATATATGTAGATTGTGGGATGGTTAGATTGACCATCCCATTTTTTGGCTGATTTGCCAAAAGGGTTGGATTTATACTATAATATGTAATTGTGAGCCATATAGAAGTTTATAGGAGATTATTTTTATGCCTAAAAAAAATGTAAAGAATGGTAAAAAATCAAATAGGGTAATCAGCAAATTTTTGACAATATTTATGATTGCGGCTTTGGCATTATTGATTTTTCAAATCATTGATTTGAATTTATTACCGATGAAACTCATGATCTTAGTGTCTTTAGTCTTAGTTATATTGACTTTGATTATTATATTAATGTTGCATTTTAAAGCTCGTAAGTTTTTTTCAAGACTTTTAATGGGACTGATTGCACTATGTATGTGTGCGGGTTTAGCTTTTGGCAATTATTTTATTTTTAAAACGGATAATACTTTTGAAAAGGTTACTAGTCTTGCAGACAGTAAGGCAACTTCAACTTCGATTGTTGTTTTAAAGGCTTCTTCGATTGAAAAAGAGAAGGATCTTGCAGGGGCTAAGATTGGTACGATTCTAGATATGGATGAAGAGGCAACAAGTCGTATGTTGAAGGATTTGGATTCAGACAAAATCAAATATACAACGAAGGATTATTCTTCATTGGATGATATGATGGAGGCTTTTTATAATAGTGAAGTGGATGCGATTTGTTTAAATGAAAAGTATCGTGATATCTTACATGAGGGTGGAGCGTATTTTAATTTCCAAACGGATTCTCGTGTCGTGCATCAAAATGTGTATTATACAAAAGTCACTAAGAAAGATAATCCAAGTGATCCAGTAAATAATATTACTAAGGATACGTTTACTGTATTAGTAAGTGGTAATGATTCGTATGGTACTTTACAAGATTCTAATACGCGTAGCGATGCTAACTTATTATTAACAGTCAATCCTAAAACAGGAACAATTTTAATGACAAGTATTCCTCGTGATTATTATGTGGAACTTGTTTGTCCAGATAATGAAGAACAAGCTTGTCCTGAAGGTAGTTATGATAAATTAACGCATTCTGGATTAATGGGTGTGAAGAGTACGGAAAAGACAATTGAAAAAGCTTTGGGAATCACAATTAATTATAATATTCGTATTAACTTTTCGAGTGTTGTAAGTTTAGTGGATGCCTTAGATGGAATTGATTTGGATATTAAAAAAGGTGAAGAAGTCGATATTTTCTATACGAATTCGCAGCCTGGTTTAAGTGTAGGTAAACATCATGTGGATGGTGAAACAGCCTTAGCATTTGCACGTGAAAGACACGCTTATGCCGATGGTGACAACCAACGTGTTCGTAACCAACAAAAAGTATTTAAAGCTATGTTTAAACGTATCGTTTCACCTAAGATGATCACAAACTATGGTAAGTTTATGGATGCCTTAGCTGTTGCGTTTGATACAAACCTATCGGGTGATGAAATCAGTAAGTTTGTGAAGTATGAACTAAATAGAATGCCTAAATGGAAGATTGAATCGTATGCGATTGTAGCGGATTCAGATACAAAATTTTGTTATCAAGCACAAAGCTATGCGAGTGTTGTCGTTCAAAATGATATTATGAATGAAGTGGCTAGAAAGAAGATTCAAGCTGTCATTGATGGCAAGAGTTCAGAAACGGTAGAAGATCCTTCTGGATTCTCACAAACACCAAATGAAAACAATGCGATTGGTAATACAGCAGAACTTGAAGCGATGGGAATCATTAATAATAGTGGATCTTCATCAAATAATAGTAGTAATGATTATGATTATAACTACGACAATAATTATGATTCTAGTTATGATAACAGCAATGATTATAGCAATAATTATGATTCAAGCTATGATGATTCAAACTACTACAATCCAGATGATAACTATTATGAAAATGATAGTTATGATGACACGGCTGGTTAACACTAAGATACCTTCGGGTATCTTTTTTAATGTGTAAAATGTATTGTATTATGTCAAAAAATGAATAAAAAATGCAAAAATAGAGTAAATATGTTGAAATTTCTATTTATTATGCGTTTATGTAAGTGTGGAGGTGTTAAAATGTTAATACAATTTTCTGTTACTAACTTTTTGTCTTTTAGAGATGAAGTGATCTTGAGCTTAAGTACGAATAAAGATAATTCGCATAAAGAAAATTTATTGTTTTATAAAAATGAAAGAATCTTACCGAGTGTAGCGATATATGGTGCTAATGCAGCTGGTAAATCAAATTTACATAAAGCAATGAGTGCAGCTATTCGAATGATTCGTAGTTCAAATAATCTACAAATAGATCAGCCATTATTGATTACACCGTTTTTACTGGATGAAAATAGTCGTAATAATAAGACTAAGTTTGAATTCATATATGTATATAATGGCATTAAATATGAATATGGTTTTGTTCTAGATACCCAATATGTGTGGGAAGAATATTTGTATGAGTATAGAAGTTCGAAACCATCTATGATATTTGAGAGAAGTAATATCAATACATATCGTTTTACTAGCAAGAGCAAACCACAATTGTCTAAAATTGTTGATAAAAATACTTCTAATAAATTATTTCTAGCGACTGCAACGAGTTGGAATAGTGATTTGACTAAAGATGCATATATGTGGTTTTCAAACATGGTAGATACATATGATTCTCAAAATTTAGAAGAGTTGATGTTTAAAGAGTTTGAAAAGAATGATGAATCTTTAAATAAATTTATCTTACACCTTCTACAAAAGGCAGATATAAATATTACAAATTTTAATTATGAGACAAATGAACAACCTAAAATTATGACATCTCATCAAGTGATTGAGAATGGCAAAAAACAAGAATATGAATTAAATTATTTTGACGAGTCAAATGGAACAAAGAGATTATTTACGTATGGACCTGTTTTAAAGAATGCATTGGAAAATGGAAAAACAATAATTATTGATGAAATTGATAATGCATTGCATCCTGCAATGACTAAATCATTGATCGAAATGTTTCAAAATCCAAATATTAATAAGAAGAGTGCTCAATTAATTTTTAATACGCATGAAATTAGTTTGTTGGATTTAAATTTATTTAGACGAGATCAGATTTACTTTGTTGAAAAAGATAATAAAACGGGTGTTTCTGATTTGTATTCTTTAGATGATTTTTCGCCACGAAAATCAGAAAATATTCAAAAAGGATATTTGCAGGGAAGGTATGGAGCTATGCCTATTGTGAATTTCAAGGATATTGAATGGTAAAAAGAAATGTGGAAATATCTGCATTCCTCCTTTTTTTCTCAGTATGGCAAATTATACGCAAAATATCATGTTATTTTCCCATTTCGGAAACTTTTATTTGATTTACGTTAATATTTTCCGCTATTGTAAACACCTTTTCTAGACTTGTCCAATATAACTTAGTTATTGAATAAATTAACCGTGACAGTTAGTGCGGGATGATCTGGATGTTTTCGATAAAAAAGAATGTAAATATATCTTAAATGATCAATCTTTTGTATAATTAGTGTGTAGTTTAATATTGGAGAAAAAGAATATGAGATGTATCTTAATGAATAAAAATACACCTGTACTAGAGGTTGAATACATGAGTGGTGTTGGTGTATTCACGAATATATATGCGTTGTATAATACGGACTATATGCCTTATCATTTGTATGTTTCATGTGTTGAATTGAGTGAATGGTTTAAAAATCGTGGTATCCCATCCTTTAGAGATCGGCTGGACTTATTGATGCACCGTTTGAATGTACATGCACCAAGTGAATTATTAGATAAGGCTTTTGGTTTATCCTTATCCGATCAATATTGGTTAAAACCAAAGGATTTAGATATATCCTATGATAAGATCAATTTCTTTGAAAATGATTTTGAATATGCTCCATTCATGGATGCTTCTTTATCAAAGAATAGTGATTATATTCAAAATGAATCTTCATTATATTCTCCAAATAATACAACGGATGGTATGTTAAGAAAGGCTTGGATTATTGAAGATGGTATTCGCTATTTATTGAAGGGTGGGTATAAAAGTGAAACACTGCAACCTTTTAATGAAGTCTTGGCTAGTGAAATTTGTAGAAGACTTGGATTTGATCATGTTGAATACTCTTTGGCTATCTACAAAGATATGGTTGTTTCTAAATGTCCATGTTTCATTGATATCAATACAGAGCTTATTACGGCTCGTCAAATTATGGATGATACAATTGATGACTATGATTCTTATATTCATAAATTAGAGTCTGAAGGTATTGAGGATGCTCGTATTAAAATGGAGAATATGTTTATACTCGACTATTTAATGTTAAATGAAGATCGGCATTTAAATAATTTTGGCATTATTCGAAATGTGAATACACTCAAATGGGTCGATGTTGCTCCTATATTTGATAATGGACAAAGTCTTAATATTCAATACTATGATGATAATGAAATGCATGTTGTTGGTGAAGGAAAGTTCTTTTATGAAATCAAACCATTTAAAGAAATCATTCAAGTTGTACAAGATTTAAATCGCATTGATATAGATGCACTACAAGACTTACCTGCATGGTTTGATGATTTGTTGCATCAATATCAACATATGACTTACTATTCAGATCAACGTATTCATAAGTTATGTATTTTGTTGAATCGACAAATTCATAATCTTAAGTTTTTCTTAAGTAGTTGAGATAACAAGAGATTCATCTTATAATTGAATCAATCGAAAGGATGTTTGTTTATGTTTTGTAAAAATTGTGGTCACGAAATTAGTGGCGATGCAAAGTTCTGTTCAAATTGTGGAACAAAAGTAGAAATTGAAGAAGAAATTGTTGAACCCATTGACGTTGTTGATAAAACACAAGCTAAAGAATGGTATTATGTAGAGAATAATGATTCTAAAGGAGCCTTTACTTTAGAAGAAATGAAAGAATTGATTGAATCCAATAAAATTACGGGTTCTACTCTAGTATGGAAGGCAAGCTTAAAGGATTGGCAAAAACTAGCGGATAGTGAGCTTAATGAATTTATACATGTGGATGAAGAAAAGAATTGGTATTATGTTGAAAATAATGATTCAAAAGGTCCTTATTCACAAGAAGAAATGAAAGGGTTTATGGATGCGGGTATTCTTTCAGGCAATAGCTTTGTATGGAAAACAGGTATGCAAGATTGGACGCACTTAAAAGATACAGAGCTTGCCGGAAATCAAATGCCAGAACCAGAACCCACACCACAACCTTCTTATTATGGGGTTAAAGAAAAGAGTATTGCCTTAAATGTTGTATTAACGTTTGTGACATGTGGACTATATGGTTTTTATTGGCTATATACCATCGCAAAAGATTTAAATGATTTATGTGCAAGCCAACACCAAGAAAAAGGAGCCGATCCATTCCTTGTGGTTGTATTAAGTATTGTCACTTGTGGTATTTATCAAATTTACTATATGTATAAAGCGGGTAAGATGGTTTCAAGCCTTACTAAAAATGGTCAACACCTAAGTGATGATAGTGTTGTTTTAATGGTATTAGCCATTCTACAACTATCATTAGTTTCTTATTGCATCCTACAAAGTAATATTAATGGACTCACAAAAAACTAAGACTTTAGGAATAGTTCTTATACTATTCCTTCTTTTATTATTCTACAAATGTCCTATTCAAAGTGTTACAGGCTTACCATGTCCTGGATGCAACATGAAAACAAGCCTATATTATCTACTTCATTTTAAATTTTCTTTATCCCTCTATTATCATGCACTCCTTATTCCTACTCTTATTGTGTTTGTGGTAGTTTTGATGAATTTAAATAAACCGGAAAGAATCAAGAAACTATTGATCATATGGGCCATTTTCATGATTGTCTATTATATTTATCGTATGATTGCTTATTTTCCCAATAGTCCAATGATGTATTCTAAAGAAAATTTAATTTATTTCATATTTAGACACGTATAATGTCAATTAAAGATATATTGTGAAATCAAAAGGAGGACAAGAAGATGTCAAACATTTTTTTCACAATCACTGGTTTAAACCATTATTACGGAAATGAGTTTCTAGAAAAGGAAATGGTCGTTTATCTAAAGAAAGATAAAGATAATGAATATGATACAGAAGCCATTAGTGTCAATCTTGCAGGACTAGGAAAGATTGGCTATGTTGCGAATAGTCCATATACAGTACTTGGAGAAAGCTATAGTGCTGGAAGATTATATGATAAGATCGAAGATGAGGCACAGGGTAAGATCAAGTTCATTCTAGATAAGGGAGTTGTATGTGAACTTGTAGAATAAGGGTATTAAAGAATTGGAATAGGTATAGGTAAGATGTTTTGTTAGGGGGAAATATATTTAGATGGTTCATATAAATGTTTTGATACTCATAATAAGTTAAGATAGTAGAGGGTGAAAGAATGCAAATATATTATGGTAGTAATGTAATTGTAAATAAACCAAAAAATTATTACGGATGGATTTTATAAAGATTTTGGATATGGATTCTATTGTACGAATTTTGAAAAACAAGCTAAAAGATGGGCTCTAACTAAGAAGAATAAGCACGTTGTGAATGTAAATTCTTATACTGAAAATAAGAATTTAAATTGTTTGATCTTTAAAGAGATGAGCGATGAGTGGCTAGATTTTGTAGTTTCATCAAGACAAGGTATAAGACATGAATATGATATTGTTGAAGGGCCTATGTCGGATGATACAATTTGGAATTATGTAGATGACTTTGCGCGTGAATTAATTTCTAGAACTGCATTTTGGGAGTTGGTTAAATTCAAGTATCCTACACATCAAATTGTATTTTGTACAGAAGCCGCTTTGAAATGTCTGGAATATGATAGGAGTTATCAGATATGATAAATAAATACTTTAATGAGCCTATTGAAGAGAATGATTTGTTCTATATTTGTTTTCTAATTGAAAAAGTGTCTAGACATCTTCATCAGCGAAACTCATATGTTGTGAATAAACTTGGATATGATCCTTTGTATCATTTGATAAGTGTCGCAAATGTCTTGCATAGCGAAAATTCAGATCAGGTTGTTTATGATGTGATTGAAGAATATGGGTTAAAGCAGGGCAATTTTCATATTGAAGATGTAAATCGTGAATTATGTACACATATTCCAACTGAATTGGATATGGGAAAAGTATATACAAGACTTATAGTGGATACATTATATCCTGGAGAAGATTATATTGAAGGGATTCTAAGAATCTATATTGATGAGATTTGTAAAACGCTAGATGATTACAATAATGGTGCATATTATGAGCCTTCTTATGTGATTGCGCGTGCATATAAAAACGGTGAGTTTTAAAAAAAGATTGTGGACTTATTGCTCCACAATCTTATCTAAACTATGAATGAATTCTACAACCATCTTACGTTTGATGTCATCGATTCGAACAAGTTTATTCAAGGCTTCGATTTCATCTTCATTATCCAGACAAACGATTTCTCTTCTTAAACGATCGATTTCATCTTCTAAACGATTTTGTTCTTTAATATACTGTTCATGAACAGCTTTGATTTGATTGTATAATTGATTATCCATGTTTACACCGCTTTCTTTAATCATCATATAGTAAACGAGAAAATAAAACAACTTATTTTTCAAAATGATTTGAGTTTTTACTTTTTCTTTGATAAACTAAACTCAAAGCGATGACAAGAAGGAGTAATTTACTTGTATTCTTTAGAGAGCAGGCGGTTGGTGAAAGCTTGTGTATAGGGTAGATGAAGGTAGTCTTTGAGTTGAATTTATGAAATGAAGTAGTAAATTTCGTGACACAGCGTTAATGTGAATGAGAATAAAATTAGGTGGTACCACGTCAAGCACGTCCTATGTGGATGTGCTTTTTTATATGTACAGAAAGGATGATTGTGGATGACGTTGGAAGCAAAATATAATCATTTAGCAGTAGAAAATGATAAATACCAAAATTGGATTGAAAAAGGATATTTCACAGCGGGCGATCTATCAAAACGCCCATATTGTATTGTGATCCCTCCACCAAACGTAACTGGAAAGCTACACTTAGGACATGCATGGGATACAACACTACAAGATATTTTATGCCGTTATAAAAGATTAAAAGGCTATGATGTATGTTGGGTAGCCGGTATGGACCATGCGGGTATTGCGACACAGGCAAAAGTAGATGCGCGTTTAAAATCAGAAGGCATTTCTCGTTATGATATTGGTCGTGAAAAATTCTTAGAAAGAGCTTGGGATTGGAAAGAAGAATATGCTTCTACCATTCGTAGCCAATGGGCTAAATTAGGCTTATCTTTAGATTATAGTCGTGAACGCTTTACATTAGATGAAGGTTTAAGTCATGCCGTTCGTAAAGTCTTTGTAGACTTATATAAGGATGGACTAATCTATCAAGGTGAAAGAATCATCAACTGGGATCCTGAAGCTAAAACCGCATTGTCTAATATTGAAGTTGAACACAAAGAAATCATGGGTCACATGTACTACTTTAAATATAAAGTCGTTGAAACAGGAAAAGAATTAGTGATTGCGACAACACGTCCTGAAACCATGTTTGCCGACCAAGCTATCTTTGTTCACCCAGACGATGAAAGATATAAAGACATCGTTGGAATGCATACGATTAACCCTGCCAATGGAGATAAACTTCCAATCATGGCTGATGACTATATTGACATGAGCTTTGGTACAGCCGTTATGAAATGTACGCCAGCACATGACCCTAATGACTTCGCATTAGCTAAAAAATACAACTTACCAATGCCTATCTGTATGAATCCAGATGGAACGATGAATGACATGTGTGGTAAGTATGCTGGTATGGATCGTTTTGAATGTCGTGAAGCTTTAGTTAATGACTTTAAAGAAGCAGGTGTAGTTGATCATATTGAAGAACACTTACACCAAGTTGGACACTCTGAAAGAACAGGTGTAATTGTAGAACCTTACTTAAGTAAACAATGGTTTGTAAAGATGAAACCACTTGCTGAAGAGGTATTAAAGAATCAAGAAATTGAAAATCAAAGAATTAACTTTGTACCTTCTCGTTTCAATAAAACGTTTGAACAATGGCTAGAAAATATTGAAGATTGGTGTATTTCACGTCAATTGTGGTGGGGACATCGAATTCCTGCTTGGACAAACAAAGAAACGGGTGAAATCTATGTGGGAATGGAAGATCCAAAAGACATTGAAAATTGGACACAAGATGAAGATGTATTGGATACTTGGTTCTCAAGTGCATTATGGCCATTCTCAACACTTGGTTGGCCAGAAACAACAGCCGATCTAGAACGCTATTTCCCAAATGATGTATTAGTAACAGGATATGACATCATCTTCTTCTGGGTAGCTCGTATGGCATTCCAAACACGCTACTGCATGAAGAACCGCCCATTCAAAGATGTATTGATCCATGGCCTTGTTCGTGATACACAAGGACGTAAAATGTCTAAATCATTAGGGAATGGTATTGACCCAATGGATGTGATTCAAGAAAAGGGTGCTGATGCCTTGCGTTTCTTCTTAACAACAAACTCAACGCCAGGACAAGACTTACGTTTTGATGAAACTAAGATGGATGCAAGCTGGAACTTTATCAACAAGATTTGGAACGCAGCTCGTTATGTTCAAATGCAAATTGGGGATACAAAACCAGAACTAGACATGTCAAAAGCCAATAGTGTAGATAAATGGATTTTAGCTCGTTTTAACGAAGTATTAGACCACGTTTCAACAAACATGGACAAATATGAATTGGCTATTGTAGGAAACGAACTATATAGTTTTGTATGGGATGATTTCTGCAGCTGGTACATTGAACTTTCTAAAGCTACTTTATATTCAGAAGACGAAAGCTTAGTCGCTAATACAAAAGCTGTTCTTTATACAGTCATGATGGGAATTTTAAAAGTATTATCTCCATTCATGCCATTTGTGACAGAAGAAATCTATTTGAACTTACCTCATGATAAAGAAAGCTTAAACGTTGAAACTTGGCCAGAAAAAGTTGAATTCGAATACACAGACAAAGAAAAAGACGAAATGGCATTGGTTATTAGTGCAATTCAAACGGTTCGTGAAATCAAAGTTGAATACTCAATGAAACCAAGTGAAGACTTAACAATCTCACTACACAATGACAATGGTTATGTAGCATTAAATTCAGAATCAACTGCCATTTTAGCACGTATGGCACATGCCACAGTAAAAGAAGATTTAAATACAGAAGATGTACTTTCTCGTACAATTGAAAAGGCTGTATTAACTGTTGCGATGGATGCATTGATTGACTTAGAAGAAGAAAAAGGAAAACTTGAAAAAGAAATCGCACGCCTAGAAAACGAAATCAAACGTTGTTCAGGCATGCTGAAAAATCCTGGCTTTGTCAATAAAGCACCAGAAGCTAAAGTCAACGCAGAAAAAGAAAAACTAGCTTCTTATACAGAAAAGTTAGAAATGACGAAAACACAATTAGATAATATCCTTAAGAAGTTAGGATAGTATAAATTGGCGCTCAGATTTCTGGGCGTTTTTTTTTTAGATCGACAAAATATTTGTTTCTACATCTCTTGACTTTCCTTTCTTTCTTTCTTACAATGGGAAAGAAAGAAGAAAACAATGAGAAAGGAAGGCTCAGACGATGTTAGAATTTGAGAACCAAAATATCGAATTTAAGCAAGAGTATGTCTCTGACATCCGAAAAGAGGTTATGGGATTTGCGAATGCAGAGGGCGGCACAGTTTATGTTGGAGTACGAAAAGACGGAGCGATTATGGGTGTTGGCGATCCGGATGGTGTGATGCTACAAATCGTGAATTCTTTGAAGGATTCACTGGCACCAGATATAATGCCATTTGTTAGAGTCAACTCTGTTGATATAGAAGAAAAGCAAGTAATCGAAATAGATGTAACAACGGGAACCAATCGGCCGTACTATCTTCGTGAAAAAGGCCTGAAGCCTGGTGGGGTGTATGTAAGAAAAGGAAGTTCTACACAGCCTATGACTGAAGAGGGAATCCGGGAGATGATTCTTCAAAACAGTGGCAGATCTTTTGAACTGTGCCGGAGTATGAATCAGGAATTGACGTTTCATACTCTTAAAACAGAGATGCAGAAAAGATCTATCGAAATCGGATCATCGCAAATGCGAACTCTCAAGCTAATTGGTGAAGACGGCTTATATACAAATCTTGCATTGCTGTTATCAGACCAATGTGAAACAACAACGAAAGTTGCGCTATTTCAAGGAACAGATAAGGAATTGTTCCGAGACAGAAAGGAATTTAAGGGCTCTATATTAAAGCAGCTTGAAGATGTTTACCAGTTTATTGATTTAGTCAACAAAACGAAAGCAACATTTTCAGGGCTGGATCGAACTGATAGAAGGGATTACCCGGAGGAAGCAGTAAGAGAGGCTTTACTGAATAGCATCGTTCACCGTGATTACTCTTTTAGTGGAAGCAATTTGGTCAATGTCTATGAGGACAGAATCGAATTTGTTTCTCTTGGAGGTCTTGTATCAGGTTTGGAGCTGAAATCAATTTTTCTTGGTGTTTCACAATCGAGAAATCCGAACCTTGCGGCTGTTTTCTACCGCATGAGATTGATTGAGAGTTATGGTACTGGAATCGGAAAAATTGAGCGTGCCTATAAAGTATGTCCATTCAAGCCAGAGTTTGAAACTGCAAAGGGCGTTTTTCGGGTGACACTTCCGAATCGAAATGAAGAGCAAGAAGCTGAGGTACAAAAAATAGACTGTGCGAATAACGATATTTCACTAGATGAGCAGAAGAATCTCATCATTCAGTATGCGCGAGAAAATGGTAGCATAACAAGAAAAGAAGTCGAAGATTTGATTGGTGCAGGAACAACAAAGGCATTTCGATTGCTTAAAGAGCTTTGCGAGGCTGGTAAACTTGAGCAAAAGGGAAGCGGAAAGTTGAGCGCCTACTTAATCAAGTAAATATCCATTTGGGAAAAACTTGAGCTTTTAATAAAATCAAAGTTTTTATAGAAACGGAGAAAAGAATGACTAATAAATATGATTTGAGATGGAAAAAGGGCGATTATCATTATTACGAAAATTTAATTCCAAAATTAAAAGATGATGCACCTCAATGGGTTGTAGATAGTTACAATCATTATATGCAACAGCTGAGAAAGGAATTTAGCGATAGGGAATGGAATGATGAAAAAGAGGAGTATGTTGATAAGTTATAATGTAACGCTAGATACTTTTCAATGTAATTCCTGTCTTTGACAGCCAGAAAAGAAATAAAGTGGTCCAAAGCCCTAGTATAAAGGCTTTGAGCCACTTTTTTGCGTTGTTGCGGATTATAGTATTTTTTTCTTATCTTTTGTTTGATGTATGATGTTTCTCATTTTCTGCTTTTTTGTTATTTGGTAATCTGTTCTGAATCCAAACAATTTATGAAGATCATCTGTAATATCTGTTCTTGTATAGGATGGGATGTATCCATATCCTTCTAATAATGTAAAATTCATCTTTTTCATGGTGCCCACAATTTGGTCTGCTGTATATTTATATTCTAGTTTGTTTTCTAGAATTCGGAAGAATAATAAGGCCATGAAACAAATAAGGAAATGAGCTTTGATCCTATCATCGTCTCTTAAATAAACGGGTCTGGCATCGAAATCTGATTTTAGAATTCTAAAACATTCTTCAATCTGCCATCTTCTTTTGTTGATGGCTATTATGTCTTGAACATCATCATCAAGATTTGTAACAACGGCATAGAATCCATCATACATTGCTTCTTTTTCAATAACTTCTTGGTCGATTTGCCAGATTTCATCTTCAGCTAATTCACCATTGTCCGTGAAGGACTGTTTTTTAAGAAATCTAACAGGATCGTTAGGATTTTTACGATTCTTTTTTGGCTTGCCGCTATCTGTAATCATTTTTTGAGCTCTTTGTATTTGATTCTGACGTATAGATGCTTGATATTTTCTGTATTTAGGCGAATAAGTCACAATTAAAGTTTCAGAAAGCTCGTTACTGTCATATGGAACTTCTTTGTAGTAGATAGAATTAAAAACTTCTGGATCTTCTTCGTCTAGGTCATTCAAATCAATGAATTTGTTGGAACCAATCTTTCTATATTGCGATGTAGATAAAGCTGTTTCTCGAACATCTTTTTTTAGCTTTTTAAGAGATTGCGTAATCACATAAGATCTTCCGCCTGTTGTGTTCAAAAGACGGTTTTTCTTAGAGCCAAGTCCGCTGTCAGAACAATAAACGAATTGAGAACATTCAAAATCATTGATGACTTTATGTTCATGGTCTTTTAATGTCAGCTGTTCATTTTGGTTTCCAGGAAACAGATCAAATGATAGAGGGAATCCGTCGGCATCCATAAACAATCCCATACCTACTATTGGATTTGGTTTGTTTTCTTTGTTTTTACCGTACTTGGCATCTCCACGTTCCTGTTCGATTTCAAAATAATAATTTGTACAGTCATAATAAAGAACGCGTGTATTTCTTTTATGGATGTAGTTTGAATTTCTGTAAAGCTCTGCCTGAATATAGTCACTCTCTTCAGCTAGAACAGTTAATGCTCTGTAGATATCGTGTAAATGATAAGTAGGTTGTTCAAGAAGCGAATGACAATACTTAAATGAACTTAATTTACTCGTTGGGTTTAAAAAACGAGCATATATCAGATCGGAAAGAATTGCGTTCAAATCGTATTCGTAATCATGTTTGTTTTTGATGTTTCTGCAGATATTATCCAAATGTAGAGAATAATAAATGCTTTGTAGAAAAAGATAGCCACAATTAAAAGTGTTCTGCTGATCCTTCTTGATTGGAATATTTGGATTAAGAGCAATAGAAACGGATTCATTTTCCTTTTTATATTTTTCAGTTTCTATACGCGCCTGTTCCTTTGCCCAGGCCATAACACCATCTCTGTCTGTATTCAGTTTTTTAGAAAGTTCAGAAAGTTTACCGAGCTTCTTGTAGATTCTTGAGGTGCTTTTTCCTTTTTCGTTGATGAAAGCATAATTGATATAAAAAGATTCATCTGTTTTAGATTTAGTAGTTGTAACACGCATAAATATCACCTAATACAATTATATCACAAAATACGAGATAATACGATATACAAAAACAAATAATTTGACAAAAAAAGTAAAAGAAAAGCGCTTGTTTAAGCGCTATGTTTAAGATCAGTTGTGAAAAGGGGTGTCAAACTCCCGAATTATTAAATATCTTAAAAGAAATGAAGAATCAATATAGCTAAACATGCATCC
>ERZ773181.694-NODE-694-length-34404-cov-6.658272_pt1 | contig 34404 bp, 27 predicted proteins | sample MGYA00581001_ERZ773181 | MGnify/ENA primary metagenome ERZ773181 (study PRJEB29015, sample SAMEA2737780) | human gut metagenome | biome: human gut; feature: human-associated habitat; material: faeces | place: China | collected 2012 ...
CAAAGCAGCTCGTCGCGCTCCGCAGTTCAGCAAACGATAATCGACTGCTCAGACTATATCAAAAGGTTTACAAAACCCCGGAAAATCAAGGTTTTCCGGGGTTTTCTTATTTGGAATGAACGGTAGTGTATTTCTGGTTTTTACGCTTGTGCTAACGAGCTTTACTCGTTAGCATCGTTCTCTCCAAGAAAGGGGGAAAATGTGCGCAAGGGTTATCTCCAGGGACGGTTTGGTGCAATCCCTTTTGTCAGAGGTGGCACCTGATGAGTAAGATGCGAAAAGAGTACACATTGGGAATTATTCCACAGTTGAGAAATTAAACAAAACTCACTTATTAAAAATAAAAGATGCATATTGCAAAAGAAAAAAACAAGGGTTGACATATCGTGAAAGGTAAGATAAGCTTTATATCAGATGTGAGGTGACTTCTGCCAGAAGCGGAAGGGATTTGTATCAGTGGAGAAGAAAGGGATAATGAATGAAACTGAGTATAAAAAATTTTGCAAAAATAAAAAAAAAAGTAAAAGGTTATTCAACACCTTTTAATGATTCAACCATATTTAATTTTCTAATTTTTCCTGAAAACATTAAGTTAACCACTATGGATAATGAAAATGTTATTATAAAACTTAACATTAAGTTTCCAGGACTTAAGGTTATAGGAAATTGGAATGAAGGTCCTGCAGAATCCGTCATTGATTTCATTAAGAGATAACCGAATGGAATTCCCAAAACAAAACCCATTGAAGTAAACCATAAATTTTGCGTCAATAATAACTTTCTCAAATTATTTGTTTCAAATCCTATAACTTTTAAGGTAGCTATTTCCCGCTCAATTTCTGTAAATGACAACAATCCCAAATTATAAAGGACAATAACAGCCAATAATGCTGCAAAGAATATTAAAATAGATACCATTGAAAGCATTGATTCAGATATCTCATTCCAATTTGAAACAGCTGTATCTAAAGTATTTACTGCTTTGATTCCATTATAATCTGAAGTTACATTCTGAGATGTAACAATACTTGTTGGAGTATAATTCAATCCCAAATCTTCAAAATAATCAGGAGTCATTATTAATCCCTGAGATATAGGGTCTGCATGAATAGAGCTTACTTTGGTAGATACCCATTTGTCATTTCCTACAATATGCCATTTGATTGTGTCTCCTTTTTCAACATCCAAATTATCAGCCATCTTCATGGAAATAGAAACACCGTCATCAGGAATTTCTGTCGGATTTCTATGTTTATCTGTTGGAGTTACCAAACTGCTTTTATTTAAAACCAGCAGCGAACCTGAATCCCTATGGTCATTAACATCAAATTCTATTCTGCCTTCCATTAATTGAGTACCGTTAACCTCATCAGTTATGCTGTTGATTTGACTAATTGATGCATCATTATCAACAATTAATTTAGAGGAATAATGATTAATGTCTTCATATTCCCAGTCACGCAAGTCATTCATTCCGTCATACATTCCAAATGCTGAAACAAGCAGTGCAGTACATCCTGCAACACCTACAATTGTCATTAGTGACCTTGTTCTATTTCTTTTTGCATCCCTATAATTCCAGCGTGCATTAAAGCTGAATTTTTTCCATATCTTTGACTTTTCCAGCAATCCTGAAACTGCAACTTTAGGAGATTTTGGCCTGATTGAATTTGCAGGATTTTCTTTAGAAATACTTCTTGTTGCCCAGTAAGAAGCTATTAATGATACACCAACCATTAATGCTGCAACTATGACAAAACTAATACTGTATCCAACACTCCATCCAGGTAATGTATAAACAGCCTGCATTGATTCTAAAAACAATTTTGGAATAGTCAATGGCCCCAATATTAATCCCAAAATACTTCCTGCCAAAACTAGCCAGAAACCGTACGAAATATAGTGGAGCATTATAGTTCTGTCTTTAAAACCTACTGCTTTTAAAACACCAATCTGAGTTCTCTGATGATTAATTATCCTTGCCATTGTAGTTAACAGAGTTAAAACAGCAATCAATATGAAAACAACCGGGAAAATATCACCCATCATTTTATGCTGATCCAGTTCCTCATTAAATTGAGAAACACTTTGATGGTCTGCCTGTTTTACAAATGAACTGTAATTTCCACCAATAACTGAATCCAAATCAGCTACATAATCATTCGGATTTCCATTAAAATCAACAAGCAATACATTATACTGTATTTGTGCTGGAAATGCCTTATAAGACAGGTAAGCATAACCTGTTTTATTGAAATCTGTAATAATTGAAGTATCTGAAAGAGTATAAACATTTTCAGGAGAATAACCAAGACCTTTAATTTCTTTATTAATGGTTAATCCGTTAACTGAAAATGAAATGTTATCCCCAACATTTAAATGTTTAGCATCGGCAAAACGTTTATCTAACCACACACCATCTTCATCATCAATATCAACATCTTTTCCTTCAACAAGATAAAATTTAGAAATATCATTATTTTCTACAAAGTGCAGCGTCACATCAGGGTCATTATCAAAATCACCTACCGAATTAATAACCAGCTGTCTTTCACTGGCTGTAGTTGCACTTAGATTATCAACTTTATCTACAGTAGAATTATCCAGATGACTGCTATAAATCCATCCATCCGCTAAATTTGTAGCATCATAATAATCATTTACACTTTGCTCAAAACCAGTGTATTCCCCACCGATTCCTGCAAATACAAATACTCCTAAAAAAGCCATTAAAAAGATTGAAAGAAATTGAGATTTATGATTTTTAATATCCCTAATCATCTTTTTAGACAACATAAAATCACCATTCCAAATCAGTTACTTTTTTAGGGTTTTCATTAATTGTTATGCTTTCAATTTTACCATTTTTAATTCTTATAACCTTGTCTGCAGCTTCAGCAAGAATTGCATTATGTGTAACAATAACTACAGTGGAATTGTTGTTAACACTCATATTCTGAAGTAAATTCAAAATTGAAACACCTGTTTTAGAATCCAGTGCTCCAGTAGGTTCATCACATAAAAGCATAGACGGTTTTTTAGCAACAGCCCTAGCTATTGAAACTCTTTGTTGTTCTCCACCTGACAACTGTGAAGGAAACTGATTAGCATGCCTGTCCAATCCGACAGATGCCAGAACTTTCATTCCATCGATATCAACATCTACAATATCCTTCATAAGTTCAACATTTTCAAGAGCAGTCAAATTGGGAATTAAGTTATAAAATTGAAATATGAAACCAACGTTTTTAGCTCGGTACTTAGTCAGCTGATTGTCATTGAAGCTTTCAATATTATTTCCATCTACAATAATTTTACCACTGGTGACAGTGTCTAAACCTCCTAAAAGGTTTAAAAGAGTTGATTTTCCAGCTCCCGAAGGACCTAAAATAACAACAAATTCACCTTCTTCAATAGTAAAATCGATATGATCAATAGCTGTTAAAATATGCTCTCCGGATTTATACTCCTTGACCACATTTTCAAATTTTACAATATCACTCATATTAAATCACTTAATAAGATATTAATTAAAATATTATATAAAAATATTATATAAATATTTAGTCATACCTAAATTTATTATTGGCAATATCATATATATTTTTTCCAAAAAAGATTTGCATTTAACAGTAACTATTAAACCATATTAATTATAAAAATATTATAAACCAAAAAATTTAGTAATGGAGTTATAAATGTCATTTAAAAAAGATGAAATGTTAATAATGCCGGCAGTTGATATTAAAAATGGCAAATGTGTACAGCTAGTCCAGGGACAACCCGGAAGTGAAATGATAGCTATTGAAAACCCTGAAAATGTTGCAAAACACTGGGAAGATTTGGGGGCTGAAAATTTACATATTATTGATTTGGACGGTACGATTGACGGAAAAACCAGCCTTGATGTAATTAAAAAAATATTGAAGGAAGTTAGTGTACCTATACAATTAGGCGGAGGTATAAGAAGCATTGATTATGCCAAAAGACTTCTCGATTTAGACATAGAAAGATTAATTATCGGAACTATGGGAATTGAACATCCTGAAACCATAACCCAGCTGTCAGATGAATACGGATCAGAGCGAATAATGATTTCACTTGACAGTAAAGACAACAGGGTTGTAATTAAAGGATGGCAGGAAAAGATTGATAAAAGTCCTGCAGAACTTTCAAATGAATTTAAAGAACATGGAGCAGGAAGTATTCTTTTTACCAATGTTGATGTTGAAGGTTTATTAGGAGGATTTTATACTGAGCCGGTTATTGAGCTTAAAAACTCTGTTGACTTGCCGATTGTTTATTCCGGAGGAATAACCAGTATTTCCGATGTTAAACAATTAAATGAAAGTGGTGTTGAAGGTATTGTAATTGGTTCTGCACTTTACAAAGATAAAATCGATTTAAAAGAAGCTTTAAAATACCAAAACAGGTAGTGAAATTATGAAAAAAGTAATGGCAACAGGTACATTCGATTTATTGCATCCGGGACATGGAATTTACCTTAACGAAGCTAAAAAACTTGGAGGCGAAGACGCTAAACTTTATGTAGTAATTGCTCGTGATTCAACTGTTGAAAAAAGAAAAAGATACCCCATAGTTGGAGAACAACAACGTTTAGAGTTAATAAAGATGATAAAAGGAGTGGATGAAGCTTATCTTGGTAATGAAGATGGAGACTTCCTTAAAATTGTAGAAGAAATTAATCCTGACATAATAGCTATTGGTGCTGATCAAAGACATGACATTACTAAATTACAAAAAGCTATTAACAAAAGAGGATTAAAAGCTAAAGTGGAACGTGTGAAAGCATACCACAATGCAGAATTAGACAGCAGCTGTAAAATTATTAAAAAAATAAAAAAAATGGATTTCAAAGGAAAAATAAACGATAATTGTGATTAGTGAGGTAAATAAATATGTATAATGTAGCAATAGTAGGAGCAAGCGGATATACTGGTGGAGAACTTCTCAGAATGTTATTAAATCATAGCGAAGTAGAAGTAAATGACATTACTTCAAGAAAATATGACGGAACACCTGCACATAAAATACACCCACACATAAGAGATTCCGGATTAGTTTTCAAAAATAAACAGCCAAGTGAATTGGATGCAGATATAATATTTACAGCCACCCCTCACGGAGCATCAATGAAAATAGTTCCGGACTTACTTGAAACCGGAGCTAAAGTTATTGACTTAAGCGGAGATTACAGATACCGTGACACCAAAGTTTATGAAAAATGGTACGGATTGGAACATACCAGTGACATTAAAGGTGTTTATGGTCTTCCGGAAATTTACAGAGATGAAATTAAAAAAGCTGATTTGGTAGGAAATCCTGGATGTTTCCCAACAGGAGCAATATTATCCTCTTACCCTTTAGTAGATAATGATTTGGTTGACAGAATAGTCATTGATTCAAAAACAGGAGTTAGCGGAGCAGGAATAAATCCTTCAAGTACCACACATTACCCAAATATTGCAGATAATGTCAATCCCTACAAAATTTCTTCACACAGACATGTTTCTGAAATTCAGCAGGAATTACATGGGTTTGAAGATGTTAAAGTTTCATTTACCCCCCATTTAGTTCCAGTTATTCGAGGAATCCAAACAACAAGCCATAGCTTCTTAAAAGAAGAGCATTCAGACATTACTCCTGATGAATTAAGAAAATTCTATGAAAAAACATACGGTAAAGAATACTTCATTAAATTAATGGATGATGGAGAAATTCCTCATTTAAGTTCTGTTAGAGGATCCAATTTTGTTCATATTGGAGGATTTGAAATTGATGATACTGGAAGAATTGTAATGCTGTCCTGTATCGATAATCTTGTTAGAGGTGCATCAGGTCAAGCTATACAAAATATGAACATAATGCTTGGATTAGATGAAACAACAGGATTAAACCATTTTGGACTTAATCCATAAAATATATAACACCCTAAAACAAACAAATAAAATCAAAGAGAGGGAGATAATATGAAAACTTTAATAATTTATTATTCCCAACACGGAAGTACAGAAGTTGTAGCTAGAACACTTGCAAAAGAGTTAAAAACTGATATACTCGAGGTTACTGATTTAAAAAATAGAAGTGGATTTAAAAATAAACTAACTTCCTGTATTGACTCAATTAAAGAAACAAAAACTGAAATAGCTCCTTCTGAAGTGGATTTAACAGAATATAATTCAATCTACATAGGAACTCCAACTTGGGCAGGAAAACCAACACCTGCAATTATAACATTAATTGACAGATGCAATTTAAGAGGAAAAGACCTATACCTCTTTGCAACAATGACCGGCAGAGGGGGACAGGCTACAGTAGACAGAATGGCTGAAAAAGTAAAAGCACGCGGAGCCAGAGTTATTGAGACATTTACATTAAACACAAAGGATAAAGATATTGAAACTTTAATCAATGATACTGAAGTAATTATTGACATATTAGACTTAAAAATGTACAGTGGGTAAATTATGAGTGTTGATAAAAAATCTGAATTAAAAATTAGAGCTATTGAAAATGGTACAGTAATTGACCATATTACTGCAAACAAGTCATTACATATCCTTAAAATACTAGGGCTTCCAGACAGTGAAACTAAAAATGTTACAGTAGCTATGAATGTTTCATCAAAAGAAATTGGTAGAAAGGACATAGTTAAAATTGAAAACAGAGAATTAAACCACGAAGAACTTGACCAAATTGCATTAATTGCACCTAAAGCCAGTGTTAACATTATCAGAGACTACAAACCAGTGAAAAAAGATAAAATTATACTGCCTAATACAATTACTGGAATTATCAAATGTACCAACTCAAAATGCATAACCAATTATGCAAATGAACCTATAGCTCCTAAATTTAATGTTATAAACAACCATCCGCCAGTTGTCAGATGCCATTACTGTGAAAAATTAATTAAAACAGAAGATATCGAAAAACAATTCGAATAATCTTCCACTTATTTTTTTATAAAAAAATCAGCCAATTAAATAATCAGCCAATCTTTTAGATAATGCCAGAATAGTTAAAATCGGAGGTTTTCCCGGAGAAATTGGTAACACACTTGCATCATCAACAAACAAACCTTTAATTTCAGTTTCCAGGTTGCTGTCTACAAATTTTCCAATAGCTGCACTGCCGCCGGGATGTGCTCCTCTGTAAACTGTAGAAGCTATTGTAGCTGGATTAACACCTGCTTTTTCCAGAATAAAACCTGCAGCCGCTGCACCTTCAGCCAAATACCTGATATCATTAATAGTGTTTATTTTAACAACATCCCCGTCATCAGTTATGTATCCTTTGCATTCATCAGATGTTTTAACCATGATACTCAATATATCTTTAGGTTCAGCATCCCCCCCTATTTTAGACGGAATGAATGATGAGTAATGAGGTGACAGAACAAAGTTTTTGCCAGCAACAAGACCTGCCATCTGAACTTCAGTGTTGAAGTTAATGTCTTTTATAACTCCTCCTACTGAAACAAAGGGATCAAAGAACAGTTCTCTTCCGGCATCAATCCCTATTTTTCTTAAAATTAAAGCAGAACCAATAGCTCCGGCAGATAATACCACTGTATCAGAGTGCAATATTTCCTCTTTTCCATTTTTAATAAATTTGACTCCTTTTATCCGATTATCTTCAGTTATCAAGCCAGTGATTTCAGCTTCATCAATGAATTCTGCACCATTTTCAATAGCTATGTCAACAAAGTGTTTTCCTGTCCATTTTGCATCAACAGGACATCCAAATGCACACTGACCGCACCGAATACATTTTTCCTCATAAATAGCTTTCGGCATTTTAATCGGATTTAAACCCAGCTCTTCAGCTGCATCCAAAAATAATTGTGTTCCTTTGCCTATATGAGTGTCATCCAAACCATGAACCTTAATCAGATTTTCAACATAATCATATTCTTCTGAAAGATTAATTCCATAATCATATAACTCCTCATCTAATGCCCTAACCATGTTAGCCATTGAAACCATTGTTGAACCTCCAACACATGTAGCTGTAAGCAAATCAACACTGCCGTTGTATTTATCATAATAATTAAAAGCATCTTTAGAGTCAATATATTTTCCTTTTTCGATTATGGTTACTGGCACATTAGATTTAGCTAATTCCATTGCTAATATTGCTCCCCCTGCTCCAGAACCTACAATTATTACCATTTAATCACCTTATAACTTTTAAAAAAAAATCTATAACATGAGTTATATTTTTTATTGTATTTAAACACAAAGGATATATTTAGAAAAAGAAATAAAAAAAGAATTCCCTTTATTACAACACATATATTAAACTTAAACTCTAAAAATAGATAATAATATATTATCATGGATATGAAACAATGAATGAAAATCTTGATTTATTTGAAAAAGTCATTAACAAAACCATTCCCAAAGTAGATTATGTGGATATCAGAGGCGGAAACGGAAATAACACCTCCATAATCATGAAAGACGGAGAAGTACAGGAAATCAACACAGGAAACTCTTTAGGTATAAGAATAAGAGTTTTAAATAATGGTGCATGGGGATTTGCTTATACAAATGATTTATCAAAATTAGATGAAATAGCACAAACTTCTATAAAGATATCAAACTCCCTTAAAGGAGATGAATCCTTGTCTAAAGCAGATATAATTCAGGATAAAGTATCTACTGATGTTAAAATACCTTTCAGTGATGTTTCAATAGAAGAAAAAAAAGAAATAATGTCTGAAGCCAGCAAAGCTGCCAGTTTAAAAGAAGTAACCAGCACTACTGTTTCCTATTCCGATTCACAAAGCCAGGAAGTTATCTTAAGCAGTGAAGGTACAAGCATTGAAATGAACACAAATAGGGTTGCAATGTTTTTAAATGCTGCTGCAAGTGACGGAACCATGATGCAAATCGGACACAACAGTATTGGTGGAGTAAAAGGCTTTGAAGCTATAAGTGACGAAGACATTGAAGCTTTTGGAAGAAAAATAGGTGAAAAGGCTGTAAGATTATTGAAAGCTGAAAGTGCACCTTCAGGAAGATTCCCAATTATTGCTGACCCTAATTTAACCGGAGTATTTGTTCATGAAGCATTAGGTCATGCAGTAGAAGGAGATCTGATTTTGCAAAATGATTCAATTCTTAAAGATAAATTAGGAAGCAAAATAGGTTCAGACATAGTCAATATCTACGATGATGCAAGTTTAAAAGACGGATTCGGATATTATCCTTATGATGTGGAAGGAGTTAAAACCAAACCTAATCAGCTAGTAAAAGACGGAAAATTAATATCTCTTTTAAATTCAAGAGAAACCGCATCAAAATTAAATATGAAATCTTCAGGAAATGCAAGATCAATAATAGCTGACAAACCAATTGTAAGAATGAGTAACACTTACTTAAAACCTGGAGAGATGTCTTTTGAAGAGCTGATAGAAGATATTCCTGACGGAATTTATCTTAAAGGCTCAAGAGGCGGACAAGTTGATACCGGAAAAGGAATATTCCAGTTCAATGCTGCAGAAGGATTTAAAATAGAAAACGGAGAAATAACCACTCCGTTAAGAGATGTTTCATTATCCGGAAATATATTAGAAACCCTAAAAAATGTTGACGCTATCGGCAATGACTTTGAACTAAGTGTTGGATTCTGTGGAAAAGACGGTCAGACTGCACCGGTAGGTGACGGCGGACCACATACAAGAATTTTAAATGCTTTAGTTGGCGGAAGTAGCTAATAAAGAGGTGTAATAAAAATGATAATCCAAGAACATGGAGAATATTTGTTAAATATAGCTAAAAAAGCGGTAAAAACTTATCTTGAAACCGGCGAACAAATTCTTGTTCCTGAAGACTGTCCTGAAGAACTTAAAGAAAAATTAGGTGTTTTTGTAACTTTAAACAAAAATAATCAGTTAAGAGGATGTATTGGATATCCTGAACCTATTGAAAGTGCAATTCAGGCAACAATCAGTGTAGCAATTGCAGCGGCATCTGAAGACCCAAGATTTCCGCAGGTAATTCCTGAAGAATACGATAATCTGGAATTTGAGGTTACAGTTTTAACAAAACCCCAATTAATGGAAATTGCGCATCCAAGTGAATATCTAAACAATATCAAAATCGGCAAAGACGGATTAATGATTAAAAAAGGATATTCAAAAGGATTGCTGCTTCCTCAAGTAGCAACTGAAAATAACTTTGATGTAGAAACTTTTTTAGAACATACCTGTATGAAAGCAGGAATTAGTGCAGACAGCTATTTAGACGAAAGCTGTGATGTATACACATTCCAGGGACAAATATTTAAATAGTGATAACTTCTGGCAAGAATTATTAAAAGTATACAACGAAAATAAAAACAAATAATAATCTAAAGTGTTATGTGGAAATACCATTTATCCACATCAACTCTTTTAGGCTGTTTTTCATATCCCCCATTAAATGCAACAACACAGTCCCCATGAATAGCTTCATTTGAATAAACTGTAATTTTTTCTAAAAATTCGAGTCTGTAAAATTTTATAGACTTATTTGATTTTGAATTTTTTACAACATCTTATTACTCATACAATCAAAAAATAGTTTTTTTAGAGTTATATACTGGAGACAAGTTTTGAAGTCTTATTCATCACCCATTTCTTCAAGTTCTTTTTGAAGGTCCACAATCTGCATTTCCTTGTAGAATCTTTCGAACCTTCAGGTTTCAATGAGAAAAGCTGAAACTTCAAGAGCATCCTATAAGTATAATTGTATGCAATGGTTTCCGAGGTGATTTTTGAATAGTTGATGATGAATGTTAATGTTAATTCAGTTTAAAAAGTAAATTATAATAATCCAAGTACTCTTTCACCTTTTTCAGTTCTGCTGTGTTCTACTTCGGGATTGGTGCATTCAATGACTCCAAGTTCCACTAACTCTTCCATTGCTGCATAAAAAATCCACATTATGAGTCTTCCGAAGGAAAAATATAATACTTTCATAACATCATTCATATCTCAGTTTTCACATCCTCTCTCACTATTCCATGTGTAAATCATTTTACAGATCTTTTCAGATATTACGCCTCAGATATTACGCCTTTTTCAAAATAAGTTTCAACTAGCCAGCACATATGTTACTGTTTTTTGGTTTAATTTAACAATCATGAAATTAATGGATTGGATATAAAATATTTTTTTAACTGCCCTTTTAATGAAATAATATTGGCCGTAAGTTTTTAATAATATGAGAGTTTCCATTTCTTCAAATAGATTATTAATATTTTCATCATTTGATTTAGATTTTCCAATAAAACAATTTTTCATATATCATATTACCGCCATACTGATTATTTAAATTATTTTTTAGTGAAACTTTCAATAATTTTTTCAATTTCACTATCTGATAAAACTGAATCATCATAATAAGTTATCTGATAATGTTTTCCATTTTTATTAAATGTATAAATAGTATAGTCTACCCAATTTTCGTTTGTTGTCTCTCCACCATTAGTATCTGTGAAACTAACTTTTTTTATAGGAGTATTAGCAATATTTAGTGTTTCTAATTCTACATACCTATAATTAGGTTCTTTTAAATCAGAAGAATCAATATCTAATGAATCATCATCAAGTTCTTTAATAGAAAGATAGATGCCGTCGAGATTACCTCCATCAAAAGAGTAAGTGAAGTTTTTTTCATGAGTTTCATTCGAAATCAAATCATAAACTGAATCTACTGCACAAATTGAGTTTTCAAATTCTAAAATTTGATAATCTTCAGTATTTTTGAATTCATTATGGATTCTATCATATGCTGATAATTGGTCTTTTACTTCAGCATCCATATTAGTATCTGGAGTAATTGTGCCAACTACAGCAACAAGTACAAAAATAAAAATACAACCTAAACAACATATATTAATTAAACTAAAATTTCCATTTCTATAAAACAAATCTTTTTTTAATTTGTCTAAATCCATAAAAGCACCAACTTCAAAATTATAATATATAATTACCATTATATCCACAATACTATTAAAATTTAATCATCTAGTCAGGCATATGTTCTAATCTAACCAACACCTCAGAAAAGAATTCCCCGTGTTCGGGTTGTGTAAAATTATATGAATATTTTAAAAAATGTGTTTTTGAATAAAACAAAAAGAATTATGAAAGAAAAACACTTCAACAACAACTTAAAATATAAATTATTCAAAAAATTAAACCCATGAAAAAAATTCAAACCAATACGAGGAAAAATAGAAGACTTTTTCAAAGTACTCAAACAAGAACTCAACATGAAAAATACACAAATATACGCCAAAATCAGTCAAAAAAACAATGTATTTAAATGTATTTTTAGGATTACTAATCAGATCACGAGGATTCTACTCAAAAACAGCCATACAATAATTATTCAAAAACTAAAAAATTCAAATCCCTAAAAATATTTTATCTGAATATCAGTTGAATTTTTCATTTTTGAACTGACATGCAAAAACTTTAATTTCCCCGAAAAACAATATTATAATCAATAGAAAGCGAAAAGTGGTAGATTATTTCATGAGTATTTACATAAACAATTCACTAACTCTTTTAATAAATTATTCTTCAGTAATTGATAAACAACTATAATATTACTAAATTATTTTTTTATAGGGTACTAAATTTTTTCACCTAAGAAAATAGGACATTATTACATCATGTCTACTTAAATAAAATCTGTATAATTATAATTTGTTCCCAATTCTTTATTAACAATTTTTAACTTTCTTCTAAACCACATTGTATCTTTATGAGCTATTTTTGAATAATACTCCTGATAATATAATCTAATTGCCTCTAAAGCACTTTCATAATCGCCAATTTGTTCTGAAAATCTCACTTTTTCTTTAAATTCACTTAATTTTTGATAGTTATTATAAAACATTTGTTTTGAATAAACTTTTATTTTATTATCCTGTTTAACTATTCTATCTGCAATGAAAATTGGCGTATCTAATTTATTTTCATTTTTAGCCCCATGTTCATTATAATAATCTAACCATGTACCAATTTCACTTTCTTCAATTTCAACATACACTAAAGCGTTATTTAGTTTATGTATAAACCAAATATATTGATAACCATTACAATAAATACCACTAAAAAATAGTTGTTTAATATTTTCAATATTTTCTTCATGTTTACCTTTTTTTTCAAAAATCATTGCTAATTGCCTATAAGGATACCAATCATTTTCAAAATATGAATTATTCTTCAAACATTCATAATACTCAATTGCATCATCATATAACTTTTCTTTAGTTAAATAATTACCATTATCTTTTAAAATAAATTTCATTTTAATATTATCTTCATCAGATAAATTACTATCAAATCCAAATGGATTATCCAAATCAAGTTCATATTTATCAGGTAATGAAATATCTAAAATATATTTTACTGTTGATTTTGAAGTCTCATTTACATGTTTATCAATAGGGCTCTCCTTATAGATTGTAGAATTATCTTCAATCTGTTTTTTAAAAGATTTTATCTCAATATCTTTAGTGGATTTTTTATCATCATAAAGTTTTAAAATTACCTTTCCACGGCACCGTTTAGATTTAATAGTAATTAATTCTCCAGAACGAAGATTTTCAATAAAATTAAAATTTTCCTCACTAATTTTGATTACATTACGAGTGAAATTTTCAACTATTTTCCTATTCTGAATATCAACAATTTGGAGTTTAATAAATTTATATGAATTATTAACAATTTGAGCAATAATTTCATCACCAATATTGGATTTGATTAAAGTATTAAAATTATTGCTTCCAACTGTAATTACATTTTTTAGATTGTTTTGACTAAATTTTTCAGTAGATTCTTTTTTACTTGAATTAACATTATCTCGTTTTTGTGATTCTTTTGCAAGCACTTCATCAAAAATATACCATAATGAATTTTCTGATTTAACTTTTTCTTCAAGTTCATCTAATGTTTTTGCATAAATAACTCTTGTGTTGACATATTCTTTTTTAACTAAATCTAAATAACTCCAGCGGGTTCCATCTGATTTATTTTGTGTGATAACTCCAAAATGACCTGTGATATTTGTATTATGTACAAAATTTAATTTTTGATTCATTGTATAAACTAAATCCATAATTATGTCCCTCTCAATACCCTTTTTAGAGTTAATCAATTCATTTAAATCTAAATTTTTATGGTCCAACTTTTCTAAAAATTCATTATTTAAAATTAAAGAAATTAAACCATCATATCCACTAAGTTCGTCGTTATAATAATTTTGAATAAATTTTATGGCAAATACAGGATTTTCATTTGATGCAGGGATGTCTAAGAGATTTTCATTAAGCATATTCATCCATAATCTGCTTTTATCTAATACTTTAATTTTTAAATCCTCTAAATCTTCTCCATAAATTTTTCTTAAACCATTATCAACATATGTATAAACATATTTAAAATTAGCAAAATCTGTTTTAGTCACTGCATAATAATCTGTTTGATTATTTTGTTGTGCTTCTTCTTTTGCAAATTTAAAAAGTTTTCGATAATCGGCAGATAATTTATCACCACATTTATCAAAACAGATAATGGCTTCATCATATCGATGCAAATCAACAAGCAATTGTGCTTTATAAATTAAGGCATTATGAAATGAAGAATCTATTTTTAATATTCTATCAAAATTAAGTAATGCTTCATCAAAATTGTTAAAAATTTGATATATTACTCCCAAATACATTAAAGCATCAATATTATTTGAATCTAGCTGTAATACTAAATTAAATACATTAATTGAATCTTTATACCTTTTTAAAATGAATAATATTTCAGCTTTATTTAATAGGATATTTACATTATTCTCATCTAATTTTAAAAGTTCATCATAACATCCAATAGCTTGATAATATTTCCCCCATTTTCTAAATGAAAACGATTTTTCTAATAATGCAGAATAATATAATTTAATTTCAAGAGTCTCTTTATTAAGCATATCATCTATAACCTCTATTGCATTATTATAGTGACCCAATACATTTAGAATTTTAGCTTTATAAATATATCCCCCATTATCAATTAAGCATGCAACATTACAATGATTCTTCATACTTTCAAATTTATTGTCCCAATCTATTTGGTCAGGGTTACATTCATATAATCTTAGCAAATTAGAAATAGCTAATGATTTTCCAATGTGGGCATAGAAATTATTTTTCATTTGATACTCTAAAGACTTATCAAAACAATTAATGGCCATTTCAAATTCGTCCAATTGAATCAATAAAAATCCCTTTTTATTTAAAACCTCAAAATTAGGATATTGATTAATAATTTCATCATAATAATCCATTGCAACATTTAATTCATTACTTCCAATGCATTCTGTAGCTAAATCTATTAATTTTAAATGTTCATCATTTAAATAAGCTTTAGGAGTTGATTCAAAATGGGAAACATACCTACTAACAAAATCTGCGAATACTTTTTCCCTGACTTTTTCCTTTGAATTTTTTTGATTTTTAGATCTTTTTTTATGTTTATTTTTTATAGTATGAGGAAACTGGTGTCTTTTTTTATCTTCTAAAATAATCCTTTCAACCTTTGTTAAAAATGAGGCATAAGGTTCAACATCCCATTTATCTTTTGAAATCCAACTATTAAACTCCTCATCTGAACTATTAAGATTATTACATGATTTACTTGTACTTCTTGTCTTTTCCAAATCTTTAATGAACCTATTTTTTCTTATATCTTCAGTGACTTTTTTTAAAACAACTTCTTGAGATTGGCCTTTAGTTTTAAAAGTAATTAATTCTCCTTCATTTAAACTCTTTAAAATTTCAAAATTTTCTCTAATAACAGTGAATTTTAAATTATCAGAATTTGATTCTTTATAAACATGATTCGGATTGTGAATATCAACTATTTCAAGCCAAACATTATCATTATAATATTGAACAATAATTATGTCAACAACATTCCTCTTGAGCAGTTTAGTTAAATTAGTGCCTGCAATTGTAATAAAAGGGATCTCAAGATGATTTTCATTAACTTCATTAGACATAACCTGTTCAAATGAATTATCATTAAATTTGGTAGGAATGTCAGGTTCAGACGGACCATCATTAAATAATAATTCATCATTTGAAGCTGATTTTACCTGAATATCATCATTTTCATTATTAATATTTACATTATCATTTAAAAAGTCTTCAACCGTATAAGATGTTCTTAAACCCTGATTAACTTTATCTAATCTATTTTGAAAGTATTTTTTTGTTGATTTTCCAACAATATGGTATCTTTGTTTATAAAATAAAGTTAATACATATAATTCATTTTCAAATTCATGCATTCTTTCATAAATAATAGCTAGTCGTTGATAATAATCAGAAGCCCCAGTTGCAGTTGTCTGCACCTGTTCCCAATATAGTTCTAAGGCATCTTCAAACAAATTACAACGTTCTAACCATCTTCCTTTTTCTTTAATCTCATATTTGTGTTGTTGTTTATCATAGCCATATTGGGTATCGATTTCAATTGTCCCATTTCTTCTTTGAAATATCCTATCAGATAAAACAGTTGGTTCATTTTCTTTATGTTTATTTAAAAAACCATGATTTTCGTAATATTCAAGTAATTCATCAATTTCATCATTTGTTATTAGGTTTTGTGATTCTAAATCCCTTAATTTATATAAAAACCAATTAACTTGACAGGTATTAGCATAAATACCACTCTTAAAGAATTTTTTTATAGTATCTAATAAATGAGAAGGTTGTTTAGTTCTGTTGTATGTTATTGCAAGATGCCTATAAGGATAATAATCATTAACAAAGTAACTATTATCAATCAATTTTTTGTAAAAGTCGATAGCATCATCATAGAGATGTTTTTTAAAAGATTTTCCTTTTTCTTTTAAAATAAATTTCCTAACAACATTATCTTCAACAGATAGACTATCATCATATTCATAAAATAAATTTAAGTCATAATCATCCAAATCTTTTAATTTAAGATTTTGATTAATATTATTAAGTTTTTTATCATCAAATACTTCAGAACTTACCATAACAACCCCTACTAAAATTTTATAAATAGTTATATGTTATTAGTAAATTATGTTAGTCGATTAACTTATAATTAATGTGAAGAACTCTCTTAAGTTCACAAACATTAACAACCACAATTAACAAAACCCCCATTATTCTCACCACATTATTTTGCATTTTATGGAAATCATAATTTCGATATACCCCTAAGCAACTGATTATGGAAATGTTATAACCAACTAATAATTGGGACTTCATCCACAAGTTTAATTAAGCATCCTAGCTAAAGAATATTATATAACTATTGAAAGAGAAGCAGTATAAGTAACTGATATTTAAAGTGATAACAATGATGATACCTACAATACCCACTCCTGATGAATTACTTGATAAAGGATTTAGCAGAGGGAAAAAGCAAGCAGATTTAATGAGAACACAGAAAATACCAAAACATCTGAAAGGAAAAAGAATTGAAGAAAGAAGAGTTATAACTTCTTGTCAGGTAATCAAAGACAAATTAAAATCCATTTTAGATAGTGTTCCGGATATAGAAGACCTTCCCCCATTTTATCAGGATTACATTGACATTACTGTTGGTGTGGATGATATGAAACAGGCTCTTGGAGGGCTTAACTGGGCTTATGGTATTTTAACACAACTTGAAAAAGAATACGGAAGTAAAATCAGGAAAAATCCGTCAGAAAAGGCAACTATCCTTCAAAAACAGGCCTATGGTAGAATTGCATCTGTTGTAAACAAAATCAAAAAGGATTTGGATTTTCTGGATTTTGCAAAAGCTAACTTAAGAAACATGCCTACAATTGACTTTGATGCAACAACAATTGTAATTGCTGGATTTCCAAATGTGGGAAAATCCACACTTCTTAACCAGATATCTGGAGCAGACCCTCAAATAGCCAACTATCCTTTTACAACTAAAGGTATTCAAATAGGACATGTGGAAAGACATTGGAAAAGTATTCAAATTATTGACACTCCCGGACTTTTAGACAGACCGGTTTTAGAAATGAATGATATTGAATTAAATGCAATAGTGGCTTTGGAACATTTGGCGGATGCTATTTTATTTATTTTCGATGCATCTGAAACCTGCGGATTTGGTCTGGAAAGTCAGTACAATTTATTAAAACAGATTGAAAAAATATTTGACAACATTCCTGTAATCTACCTATTTAATAAAATGGATCTTATTGAAGACACCAGCTATGTGGAACAGTATGTTGATGAATTAGATAACTCCATTTTCATATCAGCTATTGAAGGAGAAGGTATTGATAAAATAAATAAAGTTTTAGACTCTGTTAAAAAAATAGAAAGAAATGAAGAAGATGAATATTAAAGATACCTTTATATATTAAAAGTCCATAATAACAATTAAATTTAATTAAACATAATGGAGTCACAAATATGGTAGAGAAAGATATAATCGAAACCAAAATTAGCGAAGGCAAAGAAAAAGCTGAAGAAAAAATTGACGAACACAAAGAAAAGGCTGAAGAAAAAATCAATTACCGCAAGGAAAAATTAAACGAAAAAAGGGAACAGACAAAAAATATGGCTGGAAAAATGACAGAAGATTTATCCAGAGGCTTTGATGATCTTCAAGAAGGTATTAAATCAATCCAAAAAATAATTGATCAGAAAATTGATGATTATAAAAAAGCAACCATCCACAGCTTAGACGTTGATTTAATAGAAACTGAAGAAAAATACTACTTGAAAGTAGATGTTCCAGGTATTGAAAAAGAAGAAATTGATATTGAAGCTGGAGACAAAGACATCTCAATTGTAGCTACTTTCAAACCGTTTACTGAAGAAATTGAAGAAAAAGATAAAACTGTTTTAATTTCAGATATAAAACAAGGAAAATGCAGCAAAAGCATCAGATTCAGCAACAATATTGAAATTGATAAAATCAGTGCAAAATTCAACAACGGAACAGTTTTAATAACTATTCCTAAATTAAAAACACCAAAAAATAAAATTAATGTAGAATAAATTTTCTACATATTTCTTTTTTTAAAAAAAATTAATATCTGACTTTTCCGATATGTCTTGTAGCACCAGGATCTTCACCATTAAAATGTGCCAAATAATAAACAAACCATTCTAAAGGAACTACAAATATTAATGGAGATAATAACGGATTGATATCTGCATAATCTTCCAAATTATAAACAATAGACTTCAATTCTAAATTTTTAGAAAATTCAATAGCTTTGTCAGTTATTTCATCTGATTCAAAATCTGAACGCAAGAAAATAATTGGAACATCTTTTTCTGCACGTTCTATTAAACCGTGCCTAAATTCCGCAGAGTAAACAGGACATGCATGTTTAATTGCTCCTTCCATAAGCATAGTCATAGCTAATTTAAATGAAAGGCCGAAGTTAGGTCCACTGCCTAAACAGTAGAAGATATCTTCATCTTTAAACTCTTCAGCTAATTTTTTATTGTCTTCTTCAGTTGTTTTTAATAATTCTTCAATAATATCCGGAATATGTTTCAAATCACCTAACAGTTCCTCTGCCTTGTCATAACTGGATCCTTTAAATAAAATCTGATAAAGACAGGCTAACTGAGTTACATATGTTTTAGTTCCAAGAATTGCTGTTTCCCTTTCACATTGTGTTATAATTGGAGTTTTAGCTTCTTTTATCATTGAACTATCAGGTTCATTAGAAATTGAAACAGTGTGAATTCCATATTCATTAGCTCTTTTAAGAGATGCTAAAGTATCTGCAGTTTCACCGGATTGTGATGTGAAAATAGCTATTGAATTTTCTCCGTCAGTTAATTTTTTATTATAATAAAATTCATAGCCTGTAAATACTTCTACACTCATATCACAGGACATTCTCAATGCATCCCTAACACTATAACATGTAGAAATAGAACTGCCACAACCAATTAAATAAATTTTATCTGCTTTTGATACAGCTTCTGAAACACTATCCATTTTAGACATTTCGCTTGCAAATGTCCTTCTAAGTGAATCAGGTTGCTCCATCATTTCATCATACATTTTATAGTTCATTGCTTAAACTCCTTAAAATTAATATATAATACTTATACTATTGTTTATTAACATATAAAAATGTTTTTTAAAAATCGATACTTTAATTAAGTAAATATTATCAAACTTATAATTATGGAAATAAATTTATCTTCAGTTGGAATGGAAAAAGGAAGACAATATGAAACAGTAATAACTACACTAAGCCCTGAGGGCAAAAGAAATGCAGCACCAATTGGAGTTATATGTACCGGCAAAGACAGTATAATATGCCGTATATTCAAAGGAAGCACCACTTTAGAAAACATTATTTCTCAAAAAGAATTTACTGTAAATATTACTGAAAATCCGGAACTTTTTACACTTTCAACAATTGATAACCTTCCAGAAACTTATTATGATGAAAACAATTCCATTAAAAATATTGAAAGCTATTTCAAATGTGAAGTTACTGACTTGATAAAAGCTGTTAAAAGAAGCGACCCGATTAAAAGTGACTCAAAAGCCATTGTCATAAAAGCTAAAGTTACCTCACATGTAATCAATAAAAATATAAAAGCAATTAACCGTGCTATGGGACTGCTTATAGAGACTTTAGTTAATTTTACAAGAATAGACATGGTTGATGAGAAACAGCAAGAATATTATCTCGGAAGATTTAGGGAAGCAAAAAGAGTAATAAATAAAGTCGGATCAAAAGAAGAGCAAAAAGCAATTCATGAAATAAAAAAAGAATTAATAAAAAAAGGGTATTCACCCTAATTTTTAATTACATCAATAAATTCAAAGTTTATACAGTCAAATAAACCTTTATCAGATATTTTGATAGCTGGAATTACTAAAAGAGCCATAAATGACATGGTCATAAAGGGAGAATCCAGTTTGCATCCGAAATCAGCAGCTGTTTTATGCAATTTCTCTAATTTTTCAGCTACTTCATGACTGTCTTCATTAGTCATCAATCCTGCAATAGGCAATGCCAAAGAATCTTCAAAATCACCGTCAACAATAGCAAAACCGCCTTCATTATCAATTAAACAGTTGACTGCATTTGCCATGTCCTCACTATTTGTTCCTACAACTACAATATTATGAGAATCATGAGCTACAGAAGAGGCTATTGCTCCTTTTTTAAGATTGAATCCTGTTATAAATCCGTTGGCTATTGAATTTCCACCATAACGCTCAACAACAGCTATTTTTAAAATATCCTCTTCCAAATCAGGCTGTACAAATCCGTTTTTAGTTTCCAATGTTGCACTTTCAGCTTCAGTTATTAATTCACCATTGAAACATCGGATTACATTAACATCTGCTGAAGGTTCATCACATGAGATTTCAAAATCTTCAGATTCTTTTTTGGAAACATCAAATGTATTTTTGAATTCCGTTTCTTCCACATCAAATAAAACATTTTCACCATCAAAAACACATTTGCCCGCAACATATGTCTTTAAAATATTTAAATCATTCAGATTATCTACAACAACATAATCTGCCTGCATTCCTTTTACAATAGCACCAGTATTTAAATTATAATGTGTTGATGGATTAACTGTAACCATTTCAATTGCACTTATAGGGCTGATTTCCAAATCAATGGCTTTTTTAATGGATTCATTTAAATGACCTTTAATTAAGTCAGTGGTGTGTTTGTCATCACTTACTATAAAATCAAAAATAGGCAGATGTATTCTTTTTTCCAGAACTTCATTGGGCATTTTTCCGAAACTTTCGTGATTTTTCCAGTAGTCTAACCTGTCGCTAAAATCAAAAAGAGCTTCCATATTTTTAGCAGAAGACCCTTCACGAACCATTATTTTCATACCTTTTTCTTTTTTTTCAATAGCTTCTGCAAAATTACTGCATTCATGATCAGTAGATATATGTTCAGCTATATATTTATCCAAATCTTTTCCTGAAAGCAGAGGCGCATGACCGTCTATAGGTTTTCCAAGTTCTTTTGCTTTTTCCAGTTTGGCCAAAACTTTCCCATCCCCATTTATCACACCTGGAAAATTCATCATTTCACCAAGTGCAACAGCTTCATCTTTTTTAAGAAGTTCTCCGATAGTTTCGCTGTCCAAAATAGCTCCTGATGTTTCAAAACAGGTTGCAGGAACACATGATGGAATTGAAAAATAAAAATTAAAAGGAACAGATTTTGAATTTTCAATCATGAAATCTATCCCGTCAGTACCTGCAACATTAGCTATTTCATGAGGATCACAAACAACTGAAGTAGTACCGAACCTTACAGCCAGTTTTGCAAACTGTGCAGGAGTAAGCATGGTACTTTCAATATGAATATGAGAATCAATAAATCCCGGAAGAATAATCCCTGAAATATCCAATTCACTGTCGTCATTAATGACAATTGGAACTATCTCTTTAAAAAATCCGCCTTCAACTGAAATACGTGCAGGATAAATTGAATCAGTTATAACGTCTAACATATATGCACTGAATTGCATCTAATCACTTTCATGTAGGGATTCATATAAAAGAGGTAAAAATGTACCAATATCTGTTACAATACTAACTACCTGAGCACTTCCCCTGTCAGATAATTTGGTAACAGTAGCAGGATTAATATCCACACAGATACTTTTAACTTTTGAAGGAAGTAAATTACCCATAGCTATTGAATGCAACATGGTAGCTATCATAATTACCATATCAACTTCCTGAGCCTGTTTACGCATTAATTTTTGTGACTCTGCAGTGTCAGTTATTACATCAGGCAGAGGACCGTCATCACGAATAGAACCTGCTAAAACATACGGAATGTCCTTTTTAATACATTCATACATGATTCCGCCAGTTAAGGTGCCATCTTCAACAGCCTGTTTAATTGATCCTGAACGGTTGATTTTATTAATGGCCCTCATATGATGAGTATGTCCATGAGCTATAATTTCTCCTGTTTCCACTTCAATACCCAGGGAAGTTCCAAAAATATTGCTTTCAATATCGTGAGTAGCCAGTGCATTACCTGCAAGAAGAGAATCAATATATCCTTCCCTAATTAAAGCAGCCAGATATTTGCCTGATCCTGTGTGTACAATAGCAGGACCCCCAACAATAGCTATTTTACCTCCTTTACTTTTGATTTCTTTAATTTCTTTTGCAATTCCCCTGATTAAATTCATCAAAGGTTTTTCAGAAGAAACATCACTGTTCATAAATTCAAAGGTTCCACTTTTTTCTCTGGACCTTTGAGGTGGTGTAACTTTTATTCCGTCACGACCAACAACAATCATATCTCCTGCCTTAATTTCCGCTATCGGTTTAACTGATGCACGAGAATTTTTTTCATCAACACAGATTAAACAATCCATCTCAATGTTTTCAACAACAATCCAATTACCTTTATAGAGAATGTGAGTTGTATGATTTGAAGTAGAATAAAAACCTTCCGGAGCAACTTTATCTTTTGAAGATGCAACTAATTCAACCTCTTTTAATTCAGATATTGATGCACCTAATACTGACAACTCATCTAAAATAGAATTTAAAAGGTCGATAGACTCTGCATAAACTGCCATCTTAACCTTACTAATATCAGTTTTTCTTTTACCTACATCAAATTCTAAGAAATCAAAATCTCCACCTTTATCCATGATAATATCCAGAGCTTTTGGTAAAGTTAATGAATCAATAACATGACCAGAAAGTTCAATTGTTCTACTATTCATAATTTTTGCTCCTAATTATTAATTATTAATATTGTAATTTTACTTTAAGCTAATATTTAAATAATTCCATATTAATTTTTTATAAGAAAAGTAATAATTAACTAAAAATTTTAAAAAATAATGAACAAAAAATAATAAAAGTTAAATTAAAATAAAAGTAAAAACAATTTATCACAATAATGATAAAAAATCATAAATTATTTTTGAAGCGGAAACTGCAGTAATATCACCCAATCTGTCACCAGCTGTTTCAACAACATCCATCCCGACAACATTTTTTAAAGATAAAGTTTGAAGCATAGCTTCTATATGGCCATACGCTATTCCGTTGGGAGTTGGGTTGCCTACAGTCGGAGCAATAGACGGATCAAAAACATCCATATCAATAGACAAATAAATTGGAGTGTCAATAGTGCTCAAATAATATTCTATATTGTCCAGATGATGAAATACATCATTATTTTTAAATGTTGTGATATTTGACTGGTTTTTAACAAAATCTTCCTCTTCCTTTGAAGCTGACCTGATGCCAATCTGAACCAATTCCTTAACACCCATTTCATGAACCCTTTTCATGACACTGGCATGAGAATACGGCTCCCCAATAAAAGTATCTGCCAGGTCCCTATGAGCATCCAAATGGACAACAGTCAGATTATCATATTTTTTAGTTAATGAATTAAGAACACCAATAGTCAAACTATGTTCTCCGCCAATAGTCAGAGGTTTGATTTTTAAATCAGACAGTTCATTAACAGTATCTTCAATTATTTCACATGTTTTTTTACAGTTTCCAAAAACAACATTTACGTCTCCGAAATCGTAAAAAATATTGTCCAATTGTGTATTAAAAATAGTATTATATTTTTCAAACCCATATGAAGCTTCTCTAACTACTATGGGTCCAAAACGTGAACCCGGATGATAAGATGTTGTACTGTCAAACGGAACACCAATTATTCCCCAAGCACCCTCTTTAAGGTTGTTAAAATCAGTTTCTTCCTGGGAAAAAGCAAATTTCCATGGTTCATATGTGTTTAAAAGCATAATAAATCAAAAAAGAACTAAATAAAATTATTTAGTTCTCATAATTTTCATATTTCCTAAAGCTACGATGTAATCTACTTCAATACCTTCAGTGATTTGGTCTTTTAATTCTTCAGGCATAGGTAAATCTAAAGTGTCGTAGTTTTCCATATCCATTAACTGAACATTGTTACCTTGGATAGATAATACCTGACCAACCCTTTTATCGATAATTGGAATATCTACTTTGGTATCTACAGGTTTAACAATACTTCTTTTTTGGTTATCGAAAATACCTACAGCTTCTAATCTAGCTTTAGCAGCACCATGTTTACCTGGGGATGAAGTAGTTAAACTTGTGATTTTAGATGCTTCCCCACCTAATACGATATATTTACCAACTTTTAATGTTTTAATCTCTACAACTTTTGTTGACATTAATTTTCCTCCATAAATTAAAAAATAGATTTAAATAAGTAATCTATAATAAGAATTATTTTAGATTAATAATAATTCTATCCAACATTTTATATAAATTATTCGTTTTAACAAGTAAGACTTCAATAATAAATATTAAATAGAAATTACAAATTTAAAACAAAGTGATAAAAATGAAAATAGCTATTGTATCAGGAAAAGATGAGGGTCCAACAAGGTTAAATGCATTTGACAATGCACTAACTGCTGCTGGAATAGGAGACGTCAATTTAATTAAAGTATCAAGTATGCTTGGAAAAAACACTCAAGTTAAAGACCTGCCAAAACTCAAACCTGGAGCTATGGTTAATTGTGTACTTTCTTCAGTTACCTCAAGCAAGCCTGGAGATACAATAACTGCAGTTGTTGCAGTAGCTATTGGGGAAAAATTAGGCTGTGTAGTTGAAACAACTGGAACAAACAAGGACCCGCAGGATTTGATTGATGAAGCTAACTTCATGGTAAACTACATGATGGAAAAACGTGAAGTGGAAATTAAAGATATTATAATTGAGTCCGCCAGTACAACTGTTGAAAATATAGCTTCAGTTGTGGCTTCAGTTGTTTATTTGAATGATGAAATAATTGAGGGATAAAATATGGATGCAAAAGATAAAAAAATAGCTACAGACCTTTGTTACGAGATTATAAAAGAGGTAGGCAGAGCTATCAGACCATATGTTGGAAAACCTGAATCCGGAGAAAAAGTTAAGATGGGGGCTGACGGCACTCCAACATCATATATTGATGTTATAGCTGAAGATCAAGTAATTAACATTTTAAAAAATGCTCCTATACACTCATACATCATTAGTGAAGAAATTGGAGAACTGAAAGTTGGATATGGAAAAAAAGAAAGTGTTGTTTTAACTCAGGAACTTAGAAGAACTGATTTAACTCCGGAACAAAAACCTAAATTCATATTCTTAATAGATCCGATTGACGGTACAAGCAATGCAATTAAGGAAATACCTGCATATGGAATTTCAATAGCTGTTGCAAATGTTCCTGATGACAGATTAGCTACTTTAAATGATGTTGAATTAGGTTTTATCAGCAACTTCGGAAACGGCAATTTCTTTGAAGCTGAAAAAGGAAAAGGATGCTGGTTGAATAATGAAGAGGTGCACCCTTCAGATATTATAAACATCAGTGATATGTCTCTTGGAGGATTTACTAAAAGCGGGACCAAAGCAGCTTCCAAATTAGTTGACAATGCAAGGCGCATGCGTGTTTTAGGTTCTGTTGTTTTGGAACTTTCATATGTAGCCAGCGGAAGATATGATGCATTTCTTGATTTGAGAGGCAGCAGAATAATAGATATTGCAGCTTCCAAATTGATTGTTGAAGAAGCCGGAGGAATCATCACCAACAAATACGGTGAAAAACTGGACAATAAATTAAGTATCTATGAAAGAACAATTGTTGTTGCAGCAAATAACAATATACTCCACAAACAGATAATCGATATCTTAAATGACAATGAAAGTGATGTTATCGGAGAAGTTGGAGTAGTAAGCCGTGTAGATGAATACCATGCAATATTATTCTCTGTAAAAATCATAGATTATCTTTTGAATAACGGTATTGATGTAGTCATTGAAAGGACACTGGCCAGAAAGCTTGAAAAACTTAAAAAAGACCCTAATTTGAAAAATATAATTAACACAACCATAAAAGAGCATCCTGAATTAAAGGACCAGTTGAAAAATTTAAACTTTAACATTGAATTTAAATTGCTCTCACAAAGTATACAAGACTTTAAAAGCGATATGGCAATTATTCTTGGTGGAGACGGAACCCTTTTAAGAACACAGACTAAAATGACTGAAGAAATACCAATATTTGGAATTAATATGGGTACAGTAGGATTTTTAACTGAAATTGAAGTTAATGAAACATTTGATTCACTTAAAAAAATATTAAAAGGAGAATATTACCTTGAAAAAAGAACAAAATTAGTTGTTTCCCATGAAAACCACCATTATTCTGCACTGAATGAAGTTGTTGTAATGACTGACGAACCTTCAAAAATGCTTCATTTCCAGGTTCAGGTAGACGGAGAAATCATTGAAGAATTCAGAGCTGACGGTCTTATCATATCAACTCCAAGCGGTTCTACAGCATATTCCATGTCTGCAGGAGGTCCGATTGTTGATCCGAATGTAGGAGGATTTATCATCATCCCAATTTGTCCGTATAAATTAGGTGTAAGGCCATTTATCGTGTCTGATGAAAGTGAAATTATTGTCAAATTACTTAAAAAAGGTAAAACCGCAGTATTTGTAATGGACGGCCAAATAAATGAGGAAGCAGAATATCAGGAAGAAATCAGATTCAAAAAATCAGACAAACACGTTTACTTCATAAGAAACTCAAATAAATGTTTCTATAAAAAAGTTAAAGACAAGTTAAATGAGGGAGGCATCAACAACTAATGAACAGCCTCGTAATTGACATGACTCACGGAGGAGTGAAAATAGCCGTCAGTCTTGCAAAAAAAGATGAAACAGTCTATGCCTATGACATTTACAACACTTTGAAAAGTGTTGATAAAAAAATGTTAGCGGTTTATAATGTTAAAACTATAGATTTGGACTATTTAAAAAACTTAAACGGAAATTTAAGAGTTATCTATCCTGTTCATTTACCTTTAACTAAAAGAGATATTGAAAAGTATAATCCCTCTTTAAATTATACTTTTTTAACCCATCACGAAATAATTAAAGAACTTCTGAAAAACTGGGGCATTGACATTCCCAAAATTGAAGTTACAGGAGTTAAAGGAAAAACCAGCTGTGTTTTTATGCTTAAAGAAATCTTAATTGATAAAAACCCGCTAATTTTATCCAGCTTAGGTGCATTATTATATGAAAATGGAGTGAAAAAAACATTAAAACAAAATATATCAATTACTCCAGCAAATATTAAAGAAACAATTGACCTTGCATATAAAATAGCCAACCCTGTATGCGAAATAGCTGCAGAGAAATGTGATAGCCAAAATCTTAAAAAATATGGGTGTGCAATTTTTGAAAGTTCACTTGGAGCCAGCGGAATTGGAGATGTAGGGCTTTTGACAAACATAGTTGAAAATTATCCCATAGCTAAAAATAAAAGAACAGCCAGTGAAGCTAAAAGTCAGATATTCAATTGCAGCATCGTAGCTATCCAAAAAGAAACATTAGATGAATTCTACAAAAACATCGAACATAAAAAGATAAATACTTTTTCCCTAAATAACAATGCTGACGTAACTGTTAAAAATATAGAATATGATTTGGATAAAACACTGTTTGATATAAGTTATAACAATATAATAACTGCCAACGGTGAGGTAATCTCCGGAGAATTTAAGGTTGAAACATTTGCTCCAGGAAAACATCATGTAAAAAATGTTTTGGGAGTTATTGCAACTTGTTTATCATTAAACATTCCAAAAGAAAAAATAATCAAAGGACTGGCCAATTATAAAGGAATTAAAGGAAGAACCAATAAAAAAATCATTGAAAATTCAACAATAATAGAAGAAATCAATCCCGGAATCAATACAAAAGCTATTGAAGAGTCCATAAACATGATAAGAAATTTGGATGATTATTACATAGCCATTGGTGGAGATTACGGAATAACATGTGAAGAAATTGATGAATCTAAAGTCAGCACCTATCTGGACACTCTTGATTACAATATCATTTTAACCGGAGAAGTAGGTGAAGGAATTTTAAAAAAAATGAATAAACCGGTAAAATATTCAAAAAACTTCCAGGATGTTTATAAACAAGCTATACACAACAATAAAAACCTGCTTTTGATTTATCGCTCAGATTACAGAAAACTTAATAAAAGATAATCAAAAATGTAACATTAGTTTTACATAAAATTGAAACATTTAATAAATATTAGCTAAATATTATAATTTGTAATTTAATGATAGTTATATGTTAAAATTTATTATTAAATTAGAAATAATACTTTTAAATTGGAGATTATATTTTGAATGTTGGAACAAGAGGAAGTCAATTAGCACTTGCACAAACTAATCAAGTTTGTAAAGATTTAGCATCAATTACTAATGAAAATATTGATGTTAACATAATTAAAACAAAAGGCGACAAAATAACTAATTCTCAATTATATAACATGGATGCAAAAGGTCTTTTTACTAAAGAACTTGATAAAGCATTGCTTGAAGAAGAAATAGATTTTGCAGTACATAGTTTTAAAGATTTACCAACTGAATTAGATGAAGAACTTGAAATAGCAGCAGTTCCAAAACGTGTAGCTCCAAATGAAGTACTGATCTCTAATAAAAACTGGGATGAACTAGGCCCTAATTCCAAACTTGGAACTAGCAGCCTCAGAAGAGAAGCTTTTTGTAATTACCACAATAAATGCTTTGAACTCAAACCAATTAGAGGCAATATTGAAACCAGAATCAGCAAAGTTAACGGTAGCGATTTAGATGCAACACTTATGGCCCAGGCAGGACTAATAAGATTAAATCTTACACAACACATAAAAACAGTGTTTCCCCTAGATTATATCACACCTGCAGCAGGTCAGGGTGCATTAGCTATCATAACCCGAAAAGATTCTGATAAAAAAGAAATTATTTCTAAATTAAATGACTATCAATCCAGGCAAGAAGTATTTGCTGAAAAACAAGTGCTTGAAGAACTAGGTGTAGGTTGTCAATGGCCAATTGGTGCTATAGCCCAAATGAAGGACAAACAATTTTGTATATACTCAATCCTATTAACCAAAGAAGGAGAAGTTCTAAAAGAACATACTGAAAAAGGATCAATAAGAGATGCTGTCCAATTTGGTAAAAAAATAGGAAAAGTTTTTAAGGATTATGTTTAATTGGAGGAATAAAATTGAGAACAGTAAATGTAGGAGTTATTGGAGTAGGTGCAATGGGATACAACCATGCACGTGTATATTATAAATTAGAAGAAGCTAATTTAGTTGCTGTTAGTGATGTAAGTGAAAGAACTTTAAATAAAGTAGCTAAAAAATATGATGCAAAAGGTTTCACTGATTATGAAGATTTACTCAAAGATCCTGAAATAGAAGTAGTTAGCGTATGTGTTCCAACTACCTTCCACCATGATGTTGTAATGGAAGCTATTAAACATGGAAAACATGTATTAGTTGAAAAACCAATAGCTTTTACCCTAAAAGAAGCAGAAGATATGATTGCTGCTGCAAAAGAAGCTGGAGTTATTTTAGCAACAGGACATGTGGAAAGATTCAATCCGGCTGTTCAAAAAGCTAAAGAACTCATTGATAATGATGTTATTGGAGATATCGTATCTGCATCTGCAAAAAGAGTAGGACCATTCCCTCCAAGAATAAAAGATGTTGGAGTAACTATTGATTTAGCTATTCATGATTTGGATGTAATGAACTACTTATTTGATGAGGATGTTATTCAGGTTTACGGAACCATGAACAGTATCCTGGAAAAATGTGAATTTGAAGACCATGCTGAAATCATGATTAACTTCAAAAATGAATCTACAGGAATTCTGGAAGTAAACTGGTTAACTCCATACAAAAGGAGACAAATTGAAATTACAGGAACTGACGGAATCATTTCAGTAGACTATATCGAACAAAGCATTGACGTATACGGTAAATTCGCTCAGGATATTGATATTAAACATGAAGAACCATTAAAAGAAGAATTAAGGTCCTTTTTAAATGCAGTTGTTAATGGAACTGAACCTGAAATTACCGGTGAAGACGGTCTTAAAGCACTTAAAATGGTAATAGCTGCTACAAAATCCTCCAGAGAACATAAACCTATTAGCTTTGATGAAATTGAATAGGTGATTTTAATGAAACAAAAATTAATTAAAAAAGCTCAAGAGCTTAGACAACATGGTTTTACAACTGGTGAAATAGCTGATGAACTTAATGTAAGTATGGATACTGCCAGATGGTTAACTCTCCAAAAACCTGCTGAAGAAAAACCAGAAGCTCCTGTTGACTTTTTTATAAATTGGAAAAGTTTAGGTGGAAATTCAACCCGTTTAAGATATGTTTCCGGAGCTTTAAGTGATATGGCATTATCACATGGAGAAGCTGAAGTAATTCTTGGAATAGCTGTCAGCGGAATACCATTTGCAACTATGATGGCTGACTTTCTAGAAGACATGAGTGGAGTTGAAACTTCCCTTGCAGTATACCACCCTCACAAACACAGAAAAGAAAAAGACGACGGCGAAGGAGCTATAAGTACCAATTTCGGATCTGTTGAAGGTAAAAAAGTTGTAATTGTTGATGATGTTATAACCAGCGGTAAAACTGTAAAAGAAGTTATTCATGCAGTAAAAGACCATGGTGGAGAACCTATAGCTGTTACTGTATTAATCGACAAATCAGGACTTTCTGAAATTGAAGAAGTCCCTATCGAATCTTTAATTAAAGTAGGTAGATTATAAACCTACATTTTTACTATTTTTTATAAAAAAAGAAAAAGAATAGTCATAAAGACTAATCATAATTTTAAATTATTCTTCGTTTAATTTTCTGCGTTTATATCCAACAAATATTAACAAAGCAACGATTATAATTAATATAATAGAAGCAATAATTGTATTCGGATTACTTTTCATTATATTTTTATCAATTTCATATGCTTTTACAGATTTGCCATCATCCCCTGCAGAACTTCCAGCACTTTTTGCATTTGATCCTGAAGAGGATTTTGTGCTACTTGCTGGAGATGGATTTCCGTCAAGGCTTGGACTGTCACTAGATGAAGTACTGCTATTTGTACGAACAGTTCCACCATATGAATTGGATCTTGAGTCTCCAGTGTCTGTATTTGAATTCAAGAAATTAATCAAAGCATCAAGTAAACTTACACCTAATTTGTTAGAATTTTTATCTGTACTACTAGTGCCGTTAGACGGATTTTTTGATCCTCCATCATCACCAGATAAATCAGGGACATCCACATAACCTGTATCACCGTCAGGCCTATCTGGAACATTTGGATTTTTATCATCACCATCATCAGGAGTTACAATAACACTACTTCCGTCACCAGGTTTAGGAAGTAAAGGATTTCTATTAGGGAAATCAGGGAACCATGGTTTTATTTTTGAACCATCAACCTTATTTGTCAAATTGTTCACATTAGTAGGAGTCGTATAATTAAATTCAGAACCTCCGTCAACATGATTGTAAATTTCCGCATAATAATCAAATGCATTGACTACACGATTATTATAATATGAAGTATTATAAAATTTTCCTTTCGTATTGAATGCATCATAACTGGCTTTCGCATCTTTCCTAGTAGATATTAATAAATTATCAACAATAACCGAATTCTCAGCACTTATTAGAGAAATCGCATATTTTGCATCACTAGTAACTGTATTATTTTTAATTACAAATGTATGGTTACCTTTAGTTGATTGAGAATAACTTATACCGTAAATATTGTCATTGTCCTTAACTTCCGCAACACTATGAACTTCAATTGTATTATTAATAATAGTATCGTTAGAATCCTGAACTTCTATACCTGCAACAAGTGCCCAGCTATCATTACCTGCCAATCCAGTCACGTTAATCTTATTATGAGCAATATACAATTGTGTATCACCATAATAATTTTGTGAATAGATTCCTATGTTTGGCCCGTTAGATATTGAATACAAATCATTATTAGTTATATTTATCTTCTTAGAAGGTCCGGTAATTTGTATAGGGTATGCAGTACCGGCAGATAACATTCCACCAGTAGTTAAAATAGCTATATTATTAGAATCTAATGTCAAACTATTTACACGCCATACATCAATACCATAAAGATAATTATTAAGACCTGGGAAAGTTAAGAAATCTTCCATATACAAAGTATTGTTTTTAACAAGACAATCATTTGAATCGGCAATAATTATACCGTCCAATGTAGGGAAAGGACTTCCTGGCCTTTTATTAACAATACTTGCAACAATATTTCCGATAAATGTTAAATTATTACTGTACTCAATACCTACACTTGCCACATAATTAGAATTTAAATCAGCTCCAACTGCTCCGAAATTAACATCCCTCAACGGAAGCTGAGTATAAATACTGTTATTTGCAATTAATGCATTAGGACAGTTACTTACTTTTAAAGCATAATTATAGGTATTTGCCTTATAATTATGGCCTTCAAAGTTGATTATACAGTTAATAACTTCCAAACCACTAATTGGAGCAATTCTTCTTCCAACTGCAGAAATGCCGTAACCTTCACTATCACGAGGAACAGTATAATTTATAACACAATCACGTATATGCGTATTATTGGCCAATGTAAGAATTGCCGCACCATCAGCATCTTTGAAATCAAAATCATTAACTAATGTGAAATTAGCTAAGGTAACATCTTTACCATTAATCAAAAATGCAACATTTTGCAAAGTAAAATTATTACCTAAAATAGTTACATTATTTGCTTCAATTTTTAAAAGACCTAAATTATCAAAGTTTTGAGTTAATACAAATTTGGTATTAGAATGCTCAACCCCCAAAGTACCGTCAACAAAATATTCATCAATGTTAAATATGGTCAAATTAACTGTATCAGAATCATTTTGATCATCAATGTCCGGATTATCAGGATCAACTGGAAAATCAGGAATATCTGGAATGTCAGGCACATCTGGAACTTCTGGTGCATCACCAACAATTATAATATTAGGCACAGTAGTATTTTCACCTAATGTTGATAAATCATTTGCAGAAACACATCCCATAATCACGAAAAATAACATTAACAAAGATGTAATTATTATTTTTCGACTTAATTTAATCTTTTTCACCTCTTTTTAGTTTTAATAAAATCTTTTAAAACTAAAATAAGTCATTTTATAAGATTAAAAAAAACTTATTTAAAGTTCAAACTAAAAGACAATTAAGTATATGTAAAAAATAGTTTATATATTTATCCTTAAAATAAAATCAAAAGAGATTAATTGAATAATCTCTTTTTTAAAATATCCGTATTGTGTTTCCTGTTTGGAAATTGTTCCAGCAGGAAGTTATGATGTATTCTCCAGGCATCAATCTAATGTTTAATTTGGCCATACC
>ERZ773181.695-NODE-695-length-34366-cov-9.979832_pt1 | contig 34366 bp, 40 predicted proteins | sample MGYA00581001_ERZ773181 | MGnify/ENA primary metagenome ERZ773181 (study PRJEB29015, sample SAMEA2737780) | human gut metagenome | biome: human gut; feature: human-associated habitat; material: faeces | place: China | collected 2012 ...
TAAAGTATTTGCGTCCGCGCGACTTTAGGCGCGGGGAAATGGAGGAAATAATGAAGATATTAATGCTCCTAATCCCATAATCATTAGTCCTCTACCAATCATTCTACAATAAGAATCTTTATCTTCATTTAAAATCATTATTCTATTATGCAAATGCAATAATCCTATATTTCCTTTTTTTATACAATATCCATTCATAAATACTATTATACCTATTAAAGATATCATAAAATATTTAATCATATATTTTCTTACTCCTCTATATCAGAAGGCATAGATCTTGGTGTAAAATCAACTTGATTTACTGTATTTTATGCAAAAATATCAATATATAAGCTAAAAGAATCGGGATCGTGTACAAATATATATTTAGCAATATTGGGAGTTTTTTTTGTATATCATCTTTAAATGCAGGGACAATCATAGAAATAACTAAAAATATAATTAATATGACTTTCATACAATTTCTCACCGCTTTCTGAATTAAAAAACATATTTCTTACAATTATAATTTTAAAATAAAAATAAAATATTAATAGTATTATACCTATTAAGGATATCGTAAAATATTTAATCATATATTTTCTTATTCCTCTCCATCATTATCACTACGTAAAAATCACTGATATGTCCATTTGTATCAAAGCTCCTTTTTCATTCTTTATGTATCTTTATATAGAAATTTTAACAAGTATAAATTTAAAAACATAGTCTATTAATGCTCTAAAATACCTGATACAATTTAAAGGTGGTCAATAAGTACGTGTCCTCGTACTTAGCTTTTGCTAAGTCTCGGACGTTTACTTTTAAAAAGTTCATGATATAATCTAATTCATATTATCATAGTTGTAATCGTTTTCATACAGTTTTTTATTCATTTTCATCCAAGCATATCATTTGTTATTTTTCATGCGTAATATAACTTACTTAGTAAATAATTCTATCTAATATACTAAGTTTGTATGTTTTAAATGATACTTTCTCAAGGTATAAATCAGTATCATATTTCCTGAAACAATCTGTGATTGGATTGTATCAATTAACAATAGCAATTTATTTTAAAATACTTTATAGTTAAAGTAACGAATAGATATATATATCATAAGTCATTAAGCGATTGGAGAAGTGATACCCATGGTACAAACTCAAGCATAAAACACCTATTAAAAAATAACTTCATTTACTAATTCAAATGTTTAATTTTAATTAATAAAAAAACAGGGGGGAGGAATTTACTATGAAAGAAGTGAAAATAAAATCATTGGGATTTACAAAAGATACGTTGGGTTCATACAATAAAACTATAATAAACAGCATTACAGAAAACATATCCGTTAAAACCAGAGCAAAATCAAATAATTTAGAGCCACATGATCACTTAACTGTGATTGTTGATAAAAATGAATGTTAATAAAAAACAAGCTAGCGCAAAACTATTCAGCTTGTTGGCTTTATGCCTAATTTCTATATTATTTGTTTTGCTCAAACAAAAAGATTATCAGTTTTTAGCCGATGGTAATTTTAGTGGTCTTTCATTCTTTTTTGAAATATATGCCGGCAAAGAATTTATAGTTTTTGAATTTATACTTTTATTTATCATCCCAATAATCACTAATTTAAATTCTTGTATATATAGAAACAATCGTTTTGATGTGATGATTGTTTCTAGAATTGGATATACAAATTATTTTAAACAATGTCTAAAGCAGTCTATTAAAGATATTTGGTATTATCCTGTTGTAATCAATGCAATAACAGTTCTAATTATTCACTTTATGTGTCTTCCAATAATTGGTAAAGACATACAATATGTAGCAAATTACTTTACTAATATAGGTATGTTAGACTTATGCTTATTTACACTGTTTCAAATAATCGGCTGGAGTTTATTAAATTACTTTTGTTTCTTGCTATCTCAGTTGATCTTAAATAAATATGCATATATTTTATCACTTTGTATTTATAGTGTTATATCTACAATATTATTCTCTATAATCGGATCTATAATTCCTTTTGAAATAAACTGGATCTTTTATATTTTTTCTTCATTCACATTATTATGTCCTGGAATAATTGGATTATGGTATATAGACACAGGTATTTTTTCAATTATAATCGTTATTCTTTGTTTTATATTTCATGCTATTTTACTGTTTGTATTATCAAAATTTGTTTTAAAGGATCGTGAGCAAAATGGTTAAAGAATATTTCAAAAATTTTATGTTATCTAAATTCCACATGTTTCTATTCACGATATCTAGTATCGTAATGGGAGTGGAACTATATCGATATATATTCCTTTCAGGAGAGAATAATGGAGTTAGCTTTTTATTTAACTCAAATATGTCATTTCTTGTTTTCACCAATATTCTATATGTATTCTTAATATATAGATATTACACTTATCAAAGATTAAGAAAATTTTCAGTAATCCGAATAAGCAAATCAAAATACTGCAAATTTATTTTAAAAAGCGAATTGCTGATCTGGTTCATATTTTTTGTGGTGGTATACCTATTATTTGCCTATTTAATAGGTATTCCTCAAGAGCATATGCACTTATATTTAGCGCAATTATCATTTTACGTTATCTTGAATTTATCGTTGATTTCATTTCAGGTTTATTGGTTCTATAAGGAATCGCCTATTCATATTTGTATTTTAATATCCTATTTGATTATGGCCATATACAACTATTACATCTGCAATTTAATCTTTCAATTGTTTTAGAAAGTGAGTTATTTATGAAAAAAGAAATAATAAAAATTAACAAAATAAACAAAGCATTTCGTGAGAATCCTGTTTTAATTGATTTAGATTTTTCCGTTTACGATAATGATGTTATCTACATTAAAGGCGAGAATGGTTGTGGAAAGTCTACATTGTTGAAAGTGATCTGCGGTCTATTAGATATTGATTCAGGATCTGTAGAAATCGACTCTAATTACTATATTGGTGCACTCATTGAAAACCCGGAATTCTCAGATTTTTCAAACATAAAAGAAAATCTATTATTCTTAGGCAATCTACGTTCAAAACTAAACATTAAGGAGCTAGAAAATTTATGTAGAGATTTCCATCTCGATTTAAATGATAAAAAGCTATTAAGAAACTATTCTATTGGTATGAAACAGAAAATGGGAATTATACAAGCAATAATGGAAAATCAAGATATATTAATATTTGATGAGCCTACCAGAGGATTAGATGATTATTCAATAGAAGTATTTATCAAGAAGATGAAAGATCTTATAGAAAAAGGAAAAACTGTAATAATTGCTTCACATGATTTTGTTGATATAGGATATTCACGATTTATTACAATGAAAAACGGTAAATTATATGAAGAAACAGCTGAGTAAATGTCTTCTTCTATATGGATCTATACTATTGATACTAAAACTATACTTAACGGGTTTATTTCCTACCGCTCTTTTTATGGATTGGAAGACATGTTCACAATCATTATTATTAGTATTCATGTTTTTTGATGTGAAGTTGTTTAAATTCTTTCTAGTATTTAAATTTCTTAATTTCTTAATCTGTTTAAGACAAATGATTTTTTTCAGAACGAAACATTATAAGTTGCTGATATGGTTGGGTGGAGTCATTTTCTCATTTTTATTAATATGTATTGACTTCTTATTCCTATTTCCAGAATTCAAATATTTAGTATACTTATTCTTTGATTTACTATTTATGTGTATGTTTATTGGATATCAAATTTTAACATTAAGCAAAAACAACATACATCATTTTTACATTGGATTCGCATTATATATCATTGCCAATCTAACTTTAAACAGTTTCTATTCTGTTTTTTAAATAGATATTAAAAAAACACTTAGTGAGTGAAAGGATCTTTATGAACTATTTAGTATTATTTGTTTGCTCCATGATCATACCTATAGTAAATACATCTTCTGTTTCTCAAGCTCTTATAAGTTATGAAATTGGTTTTTATATATTCTATGGTATCTTTTTAGGCATATTTTGTATTGCCGTTAAGCATTTAAAAAAGAATGAACATCCAATAGTAGTTATTTTACTGGCAACTATTGCAGAAGATCTAATCATAAATCTATTGAACTAACACACTCTGGCGAGTGTGGGCTTTTTTTAATATAGCCTAGTTCTTCTCCTGTTTCTTATTCTATCATAGTTTTGTCTTTATTTTTGAAAGGATGTGTTGTTATGAATAAAGATGAAGCTTTAAATAAATTTACTTTTATGATGGAATATAGAAATCTTTCATCAAATACCGTTCACATGTATAGATGGTATCTTTCAAGAATGTTTGATTTTTATCAATTGGAAGATGTATCTATTCTTGATGTTTCAATGGCACAAAATTATGTTGTCCATATGAAACAGACGTATGCTCCTGCTTCTTTAAACGCAGTCATCAGTGCTATCCGTTACTTCTTTGATGTTGTTTTAGAAAGCCCATTATCTAGAAGACAGTTTCCCAACATTTTATATCATCCTGTAGAAATCACTGTTTTTACAGATGAACAGATTCATTTGTTGCTCGATACAAAAGATATACGACTTCGTGCTTTTCTACTTCTTGGCTTGGATGCCGGACTTAGAGTTGGTGAAGTGGCTCGTTTAAAAGTAAGCGACATCGATTCTAAGAATATGTTGCTTTATATTCGTAACTCAAAGCGTGGTAAATCTCGCAAAGTACCTTTATCTAACACATTGTTAAAGGCTCTTCGTGAATATTGGATCGTCTATAAGCCTGATAAGAATGAATACTTATTCCCAGCTGTTCAATCGAATTCCAAAACTCCATATATCAATCAGAGTTACATCAATATTCTTTTCAAAGAGTACATTAAAAATTTTTCCTTTTATGTTCCAACCATGCGTTTCCATAATCTTCGAGACACGTACGCTACACTTATGCTCAAAAACGGATGTAATATATTCACTTTAAAGAAACTGTTGGGACATTCAAGCTTTTCTTCTACATCACGTTATATCAAGTACGATATTTCTGATTTAGCACAGGCTCCAGTTCTTTCTTCTTTGATGGAGATTGAGTAATGGTACATACTCAAGACATATTCAAATCCATGGATATCGAAGGTAAAATCGATTATTCAAAATTGAACCACAAGCAGAAAAAAGCTCTTCGCAATATCATTGAATGTAAAACAGAAGTAATGGGATTCAATACAGATACTTGTGAATGCTGCGGTCATACTGAGATTCACTACAATTCATGTAAAAATCCAAACTGCCCTGAATGTGGAGCTATAGACAAAGAAATATGGATACATAAGCAGGAACGTTTTACTTTGAATGTGAATTATTTTCATGTTGTATTTACGATTCTTAATGAGTTAAACACACTTTGTCTAATAGACCCAAAATTCATGTACAAGGCTTTGTTTACTATTTCTGCAGAAACCATCAAAGAATTGTCAAAAGACAAAAAGTATCTAGGAGCTAAAATTGGATTTACTTCCGTACTTCATACTTGGGGACAAAATCTTTCTTTACATCCGCATATCCATATGATCGTTCCTGGTGGTGGAATTGATTCAAATGGAAAATGGAAAAATTCAAAAAAGAAATTCTTTCTTCCAGTAAAAGTAGTATCTAAATTATTTAAAGGAAAATTCCTAAGCTATACTAAAAAGAATTTTGAACAAAGAAAAATCAAAGACAAAGAGCAATTTCAAGAAATCATAAATAGCTGCTATTCCAAAGACTGGGTGGTATATACTAAAAAGCCAATGAAAAGCGCAAAACATGTTGTTAAATATCTTGGAAGATATACACATAGAATTGCGATAAGTAATGCACGTCTCAAAAAGTATGAAGATAATAAAGTGACATTTTCGTACAAAGATTATTCAGATCATAATCAAATAAAGGAAATGACTTTAGACGACACAGAATTTTTTCGTAGATATATGATGCATGTACTTCCACCAAATTTTATGAAGATCCGCCATTATGGATTTCTAGGAAACCGTAATAAAGAAGAAAGAATAAAAGCTGTACGAACTGCTACAAACACGAAAAATCCAGGACCATTACTAATTGACTATGAACAGATTATTTCGGATATATTAAAAAGAGACGTTTCCATCTGCATCAAATGCGGACAAAAACGCCACTATCAATTGGAATAATCCCACAAATTCCAAAGTCACCAGCCCAATGAAATCATTGGGTAAGGGGACCATACCCAATATACAGAAAAATCGTGAAAAATGGAACCTTTAAATCAAATATTTCGATAGAAACTAAAATTTTTAGAGGATAAGCAATTATACTTTTATCCATACAGAGATGTGTTAGTTCAATAAAATTAAAACACCAATGTTGTACAATAATGTGCTTCGATTGGTGTTTTATATCAACATTGATGTATTAATTTTCTAATGTATTATGTGATATCAAGTTTATTACGTATATTATTCAAATTGCACTTATTATCGTTTTTGTTCTATACACAAAGTATAAAAACAAAAATGTAGCATACTAAAAAGGAGATGAATTATGAAAAATTTAAATTGAAGTAAAATGCGTTTCATATGTATTTTTCTTGCCTTTTCACTTGTAATCTTAGGATATTTTTTTCGTAATCACTATTATTATCAATTTTTGGGTTTAGCATATATATGTATAGCAATCAGTAATATCTGTCTTTACTTGTTTGAATTAAAAGACAAAGGTCATTCATCTAAATCTTATATTCTTGGTGCAATCATGCCAGTTATTTTAGCTATATTTTTTTATGACGTTTTAAATCAATGAATACTTGTAATTTATTAGTTGCTATTCGGCTTACAACGTAATGGAAGAATCATATTTTTGAATTTGAAGAGTTATTTTAGGAGCGCTAATTCCTGGATATTCCTTTGTTGTTTTTAGAATTTCTAATCCCAGATTATTTATAGAGTCATTTGAAAGAGTTTCAAAATAGAAATTGTCTGTAGACTTAAACTAACATCAGATACATTAAATATTCCTACTGGACTAGTGATAGTGATTAGCATTATATTCGCTAAAAAGCATGCTACAATTCAATTAGGCAAAAGCAAAGAATAACTTGCCACATAAAAGGAATTTGAATTGACCATCAAATTCCTTCTATATTAAAACATGCAAAACAAGTACCACCTGTAAAGAGCGATACTTGTTTTTCACACTGTGCAGAACATTTTTGTGTTAGCGTAAGCGCAAGAACATCATAAGGATTTTTTCCTTTAATCTTTATGTTTTGTGACATATATACCTCCAACTCTCTTACCACACAAAATTACTAAAATTATAATAATAATTATGATAGAATAAACGATTGACGGAGTTATAGTATAAACCCATTTAAATGTTTCAAAGTCCAGTTTGATACTTTCTAAAGACTTGTGTGCAATTGGAATTCCAGAAATATATCTAACAGTTACTGTTGCCAAACTATTGGTATCACATGGATTTGTTAATCCAAATGTAAAAATATTTAACACGTCAAATATAATAAAAAACACTAATTGAAAAGCTGTCGCATCTAAAGCCTTTTTGAAGATTATGCTCATTAAGCATGCGAACGTTATCGTAAACAATAATGCTGCTGCAATTGAACACACTATCAGTATTAAATAATCTAAATCTGTAAAATGAATAGAAATTGCATATCCGATAATAAATGCTGTCGTAATTATTAATGTATATGCATATAAAATTAGCGATTTAAACAAAATCTGTACAGCCAATGAATATCCTAATTGTGAAATATACTTATCCGTTCCTTTTACAGAATCCTCTGTAAATAAATAAATATAGACAAAGCCTAAGAAAATAAAACTAAATTGAGTGTAAGCTTGGAATATATTTAACATTTTTACCTTGCTCGTTAAATTTTCATTAAACGCATTTCCTGTAATAATACCAACCAAACCAATTGAAATAATAATTAATGGTAAAATGATATGAATTTTTTTATACTTCATTCTTTTTATCTCAAATTTAAATAATCTACTCATAAGAATCAGCTCCAAACGTAATTAAATCTTTAAACCTATTATCGATTAATTCTTCATTTTGAATTTTTTTTATGGTTTTGAATTTTGGTATAAAACAATAAACTTCCCCATTTAATTTAATTATTTCATTAAGATTATGCGAGACATAAAAAACAACGATATCTTTTTGCGAAACAGAGATTAAAGCATCTAATAAAAATTGTTTATTTGTAATATCTAAAGCATTAGAAGCTTCATCTAACAATAAATATTTTTTATGTAGTGCCAAGCTTGAAAAAATTTCAACTACTTTCTTTTCTCCACTACTAAGTTTCTTTACAGTTTGTCTTTCAAGTTTCTCTACAAACTGATAGATATTACCATATTTATTCTTAACATAATTACAATTTTCATTTCCAAGTAATAACATTATGTCTTTCACTTTTACTTCTTCAGGTATTGAAATGTAATTTGAAACCATAAAGTTCATATTTAGTAATTCACTTGGAACAACACCTCTCATTGGATTAATTATTCCAGCTAGTGTTTTAAGTAACGTAGATTTTCCACAACCATTATCTCCGACAAAAGATATTATCCCATGATCAGGCACACTAATCGAAACGTCTGAATAAAGTAAATTTGAAGGATAACCAATATCTAAAGTAATTTCCATTTAACGTCACCTCTTTTTCCTATCTATAAATTAACACAAAAAAAACAAGGACTGTTTAATCCTTGTATAAAGTGGCGTATTTTATGGATGAAATGGAATAATTATTAACACAGAAAACATATTATCAGTTATGTCCATTCTTATTTCTCCTTGATATTTACTTACCACAGATTTCACACTTTTAATTCCTAAGCCGCTATGACCTTCCTTAGTAGACATAAGTTCTTCTTTATTGTATCTAATTTCATTATTAAAGGCGTTTTTGATTTTTATCACAAGATTATTTTTAACTTCTTTTATTCGAAGAATTATTTGCCTTTCTTCAGAAATATTAGTATTCACTGCATCAATAGAATTATCAATAAGATTAGATAGTATAGTAACTAAGTCATAATCAGAAAGAATTTCTATATTTGTGTCATCACATTTCACACTCAATTCAATACCATTTCTCTTTGCTTGATCAAGCTTATCGTTTATTAAAGCTTCTAAGATTTTATTATCTGAATAAAACCGTATATTATCTTTATCAATATGAGACATAATATCATTCACATATACACTCATGCATTCTGGCAAACTATCTTTAATTACAGATAAATGATTTTTTAAATCATGACGAAAAATACTATTTTCTTGATCTTGATTTTTAACATTTTCATAATATTTCATCAATAAATCAGATTTTTGATTCACAATTCTCATTTCTTTTTCTAAAAGATTATTATTTACTTTTGTTTGTGCACTATAGACCAAAAATAAATCCAAAAGTAAAATAAATAAAATGACAAAACACACAAAAAATTGAAATAATAAATCTTTAAAATATAATAAAAAGGATATTAAAATAAGACATAAAAGCCAAGAAAAGACTAATGAACCTACGTAAATAATCAATTCTTTTTTGGCAAGATTTTTATAGGAAATTCCAATCAACTTTGCGTTTAAAAAACTATACAAAATAATAATAATTAATGTAGTTAACAAAATAGAGAAATAACTCAATTCTAATACAGAATTTCTTTGCATGTCAAAAAAGCGAATAATAAGATTGGTGAATATTGATGCAAATAAATCAGAAAACATAAGTATAAAGAAAAATACGACTTGAGTAATATATTCGCTTTTTTCTTCAAAATGATAGAAAATACGAATAAATAAAAAGCCAAGCAAACTTGTAAAGATATAACTGCAGTATCCAAAATCAGAATAAACAAAAACAAACATCAAGGCGAGTAAACAAACTGTCAACATTTTCTGAAATTGAGACAATCGCAAAATGTATCGAGAATCATAGAAATGAAAATATAGATAATTCAAAATCATTCCATTAAACAGTAGCAGTATATCAACAAAAATTTTTTTGATATATCATAAATCTATTGATCCATTTCTTTTGATATCGCATTTAAATATGCGTCTTTGATTTGTTTCTTTTTCAATTTAGAAATGGGTATAATTATATCTTTTTCTAAAATTAAATCGTTCAAATGGATGTTTTGAATATAGTCTACATTGACTAAAAAAGCTTTATGTGGACTAATAAAATGGTACTGTTTAAATCTTTCTTCCAATTTATAGATGGTATCATAAAATTGATAGATACTATCACTATTTGTGTACAGATTTATTTTACGTTCACTATATTCAAAATACATGATATCATTTACCTTTAATTTTACTAAGCCATGGTTTGTTTGAAAATATTCATAGATATCTGTCTGACTATTTTGTAATAGTATAGTCATATCATCTAAAGTTTTAAATAACATTGTTTTATCCAGTGGTTTATCAAGATAATCAAATACATGCAATCTATAGGCTACATTTTTATATTTAGGAAATCCAGAAACTATTATTATATATGTGTCTAAGTCGTAGTTACGAATCATAGTCGCAATCTCTATACCATTCAAGTTGATCATTTCAATATCTAAAAAAATACAGTCATATTTAACTTTTGATTTAATAAAATCCTCTCCGGAATTAAAAATAGATATTTCCACCTTGTTTTCTCCATAATATTCAATAATATATGATTTAATCTTATTGCAAAATTGAATATCATCATCACAAATTGCGAATTTATACTGCTTTATCATTTATAACACCTACTTTACATCATTATATCAGATTTGAAATCAACCTTTTACAAAATTGTGTATAACACTTTTCAAAAAGATAAATAGCAAGAAAAAGTATCCAAGATTCCGTTGTTTTAAGATAGAAGCGGACGCCATTATATATATAAGCAGTAAACATATGTAAATTTCTACTATAATGTTATGTAAACCTATAGACGTATAATTCTATCGCATGAATTTGCAAAGGTCATGTCGAGAGTCGCTATAATTAATGCTTTTCCAAATTCATTTAATTCTCTTAATATGTTAAAAACTATATCTCTATTTCTATTTTTTTATTTACATCCAATCCCTTCTAAAAATACTGCAACAAAAAGATAGGAATGTTCACCCTAAAAGTGTTTAAAGGATATCTCTTTCTCAGAGCTAAAATCCCTATGACTTTTAAAGGTTGATTTATTCCTATCCAGTTTCATATATTCACCACATTTACCAAAGATTGCACCTAGTATTTGCAAGGTACTTTTTTTATATCCTTTAAAAAGGACAAACAGCCCATCTTTTATATTGGATTCAATCCAATATGATTATATCCACAATTCCAAAATAATATAGATTACAACTCCAACTATAATACCAATTCCAATCTTTTTCTTGTCATTCTTGGCATAAACTAAATCATAAACTTCAAAGAGCCAAAATCCAAATTGAAATGTATACTTCGTAAAATAGTAGATCAAGAAACATATAATCAATGATCCAATATAAATCATTCCTTTAGAATATTCCACCATGGATTTATGTCCTTGATTTAAGGATTCATTATCCTTGTTCAATTTATCAATAATGTTTTTCTGTTTATCATTCATAATCATTACCTATACTTTCTTCGTAGCCAAATACAGAAAGCGAGTGCACAAATCACGATTATACCCGCAAGTCCATATTGCACTATTGCCTGTTTATCACCTAATACTCTTCCTAGAAATTGTGCAATTCCATAACTACATAATAAGCATAAAGCTACACACTTCATCCAGAAAGTAGATTCCTTCTTTCTTTTTGGAGTTGTATCTAACAAGTCTTCATCTAAATATTTTTGAAGATCTTCATTCATATCTTCCTGTAATCTTTGAAGTCGATTCTTTTTCATATCACCACCTACGGAACAATGTGGTTTTTAAATAAGATACATAAAACGCAAATATTAATAAGATGATCAACAATATGATTTCTCCATAATAGATATATTTTTCTTTGTATCTATAGTCATACAATGGTTTATCCAAATATACACGACCATCTACTTGTACTAATAATTGAGAATGTACTAAAGCTTCTATTGTATTATGATCAAATTGGGAAATCTCAATTGCCCTTTCTTCATTGAATATTCCATTCTTAATGAAATATCGAATGACTTTGAATTTATTTATTAAAGTGTTCATACGCATACACAAAAAATCCAATATCTGCAATACACATCATTGCTTGTAAATAATCGTGGATATAAAATCCATAGATAGCTCCACCTACAAGTAGAACAACCGTAGAAATGAGTCCCCATTTAGGAAAGCTCATCTGAAACACGAATTCCATCACAAGTACTATGATGCATATTACGCCTATCATTCGATTTGTCCGCCTCTCTAGTTTTCAGAATTTGCTTAACCTCTTCTTCCGTCATTTCAACAGGAATCAACGGAATAAAAACATTCTTATTATTCTTTTTTCTCTGTCTCTTTTTCATAATCTTACTTTACGTCTGGATATGTGTCTTCAAATTTATCGGCATATCGATTGTGCTTTTTATACTTGAAGAACATAACGACTAAGAAAACAACAGCTACTACACCTAATACGTAAACTAACCAATCTAATGACATCATATACTATGTCCTCCTTTTCTAATTTCATATTAGCATGTCTAAAATCGTTTTCATACAGTTTTTTTTATTCATTTTCATTCAAACGTATCAAACGTTAAAAAACGGATATACACTGTATCCGTTCACTTTAATTATTTATCTTTCTTACTCATTCTTATTCTTTTGAATATTTCATACTGACGCTGTAGCTCTGTCTCTTCATCAATAAACATTCCTTTTGCCTCTAGTATTCTCTCAATTGCTTGAGATGGATCCATTGTATGATATGGTAAAAACAATCCTCTCAATTCTTTTGGTTTTATAATTTTGTAAACTTGTGAAGAAGATAAATCGTAGGTAAATGAAAAATATCTATAAATATATCCAATCCAATACATTTCATTATGCGTATATTTTACAGAACCATAATCAGTAGCCCCATATTCTTCATCTACTAACATTAAAATATCATTTGCCTGAATATTACTATCCAAAATCGATTGATTATCCAATCTTTTTGCAATCTTACTTTTCATAAATCGCCTAATAAATATTTCTGAACTTGACTCCATCTTATCAATAGAATCTTCAAAAGCTTTTGCCTGAAGCTCGCACAAAAGCAACCCATCCCTATTTATTTTCTTTATGTTCCTCATGCATCGCACCTCCTTTTATACTAGGATTTCATCGATATACTTTCCTTTTCCTCTATATTGTTTTCTCGCTAATTTAACCTTATTATCTCCTAATCTTGACTCATCTAGTCGAATATTTTTATAGTATTCTTTTTCATTAACCGAAATGTAGCATCGCTCTAATGGTTTAATCTGAGACAATGACTTTTGAGTTTTAAAAATATATTGCATCCCAAGATTTGTTGCAGCCAAACAATGCTTACACTGCTCATCTGTAATCTCGCCATCGATAAAAGAATTAATAATTTGAAACATACGATTATCAGCAATAGGAGCAATTATATAATCACAATCCTTTGTATCTTCTATAAGTTTTTTTATTTTAGGATGATTTTTATATTCATCAAGTGCACCTCTATGGTACGCAATTGTCATCATCCATTCTTGATCCACTTTATATCTCTTGCATTTCAAATTACTGTCATCAAAACAAAAATAATATACAGAAGAATGTTCAAATCCTGAAGCAAAAGAAATAGCTTGTTCATAGCTTTCACCTGTATAGAATCCTTGTCCAAAATCATTATTATATCGACCTTTATGAATGTCTATATCCCCAACTATTTCACTTTCTGCTCCATGGAAAAGTAATTTTTCATTTTGAGTTAAGTCATCTCGATAGAGCATTTCCTTTAATCTGTTAATTTTAATATTTTGTGCAAACGCAAAAGCATATACACCCTCCAAAAAATTTGCTGATGCATCTAAATCATCTAATTCATTTCTTGAAACAGTAACCTGCTCAACTCCAATCTTATCTGCAAATTCGCTTTGTGAAAGTCCTAAAATTTCTCGAATTGACTTCAAATCCTCTGAAAACTTATATTTCATCCTACTCACCATCCAACTTATTTATAACATATTACTTAAACAAGTTCAATATAAACTTGTTTATATCACATTACTTAAACAAGTTTTATTCACTTTTTTAAACAATCTATGTTTTAGACATCGATAATGTCAATTAAGATGATATGGTTGGCTTGAATGAGGGCTCGAATATGAACAAGAACATAATGGGGTATTTTAAATCTATCCAAACATTTATCCGAAGTTTATTCTATAAACAACAAGAACAAACTAAACAGAATAAGTGGACACTTCAACAGGAGAAATATTTAAAAATTGGTGCGAATATTTGTAATATTGGATTTAAATCCAAACATGCCTATGAAGATTGGCAAGAAGATATTTTTAATCAGATATCTGTTGGTGATTTAGTATATTGCACAATGCCAGTTACAGATAAAGCTTTAAAAACAATTCCCGAAGGACATACTACTCGGCCTTTTTTAGTTGTGGAAAAAGGAAAAGACGAACTTTTTGGATATGCATGTGCTACACATCCTAAACAATTAAGATCTTACGAGAAACATATATTCATCAATGAAGTCTATGATTCTCAAAACGCTCGATACAAAGATTCTGTTGTGCAATTTGATTGTGCTTATGTCATTCCAATTGCACATATCCAATATATCTATAAAGAATTGGATGAATATTGTGTACGCCAAATTGCCAGAGAATTAAAAGCCTACGCCAATATTCGTAGAAAAGCTATATTAAATTTTGATATGGAAATACCCATTCATAAAGGTGATATCTTTAAAATCAATAAGTCTTATTATTACTTTAATGAGAAAGTAGATAATAAATACGAAATGTATAAGTGTATAAATAGTGGTGAATTAATCGATTCTAAATATTTTCGATTCAAGAATCTTCCACGCTCTATGGATTTTACTAATCCATATACATTTGAAGATTTAGATATTAACACATTAATTGAAGTATCCTGCACTTGTCGAAATGATTGGGTAAATAAACAATTAAATAAACCTAAGCCAAAAGAAAAGAAGAAACAATATGAACGTAAATTAACACCTGGAACCATTATTTTTGAAGAACCATGGATCATCTATTTATTTGATTATGGTGATACATCTTATGGTATTGACTACAACAAATTTAAAAATCACACATACGAACTTGTTGAATTTAAACTCGATATAGATAAAGCTACTCATATTGTATTTACCGAACAACAATGTGCTTCTATCTATAAGGCTTTGATTGAACAAAATGATATTCACATAGAATATCTCAACAAGCGTTTAAATTCCATTGAAAATACAATGATTTTACCTTATGAATTAGAATATTCCGTAGGAACCATTCTAGAAAGTCGTTTTGATGAAATAAAATATGTCTATCTATATACCTACAACAAGAAAAAGTTTGGTTTAAAAATCAATTCTAAGAATCATAAAAATAAAGTTGTACCAATCCATGCCAAAGAATTAGATGTTGTTGATCAATTACGGTTTGAATGCATGAAAGAAGAGTTAAGAATCATTCAAAAAACCGCTTTGGATTTTGTACGAAACATTTTAAGGGACATCGATCAAAATTTAATCAATCATGATTTGGAACATTCTATTTCATTTAGTCAAAAATATCCAGTCGGCACTGTACTATCTTGCACATACAATGAATCTGAAGAATATATGTATTTATATACAATTAATAATATACACTATGCGATTTATTTAGAGGATGCTTGTGAAGGTGTTTATATTGTTGAGCCGATTATCATATATGACTACAAACTAAATGGTGAATTGGTCGATGAAGACACGAAAGAAATATTAACAGGCATCTTAGAAACAACGCAAAGACTAAATACCTATAATTGTACAAAAGCATTATTAGAGCAACTTTAAACAAAAGAAAAAGCAGTTTAACGACTGCTTTCTTTCATATATTCAAAATATTCTCTACCTACTTTATTTTTCTTCCAATTTTGTAGAATCTTGAAACCAGGATATGAGAAGATGACCTCACATAGTGTTTCTACAATCATACCTGTAAAGGCACACACAACACATTGTACCAATGTCCATCCAAAGAATTGGTGTGACACGATCAATGCGAATGTTAGATTGTCGCAAAACTGACCAATACCAGTAGATACATAAGAGCGGAATGCATACGATTTAAAGTTACTGTTGTTGTTAGAAATCTTTCCTAACATGGAATTCGTATAGTTATTCACAATGGCAGAAACAATAAACGCAATTGTACTTCCAAATAGTACATACCAAGTACCACCAATTGTTCCGTCTAATGCCCCATTAATAATAGCTTCTGATCCTTCTACATAGGATTCACCCCATACGCCAGGAATCTTTGATGCCAAGAAGAAAACTAGGCACATACCTAAATTCACCAACACCGCTACAAGTGATGCTTGTGTTGCAGCTTTAGGACCAAAATGTTTTGTGATGACATCCATACATAAGAAGGAAAGCCAGCTTACCACAATTCCACAATCCAGTGCCATAAAGCTAAATGGCAAGTTAATACTTTTGTTTGCCAAAAGATTCATAGTGATGACCGAAACAATAAAAAGTGTCATCGTAAGTGAAGGTATACTTCTTAGTAATACACCCACTTCTTTAACTTCCGTTTTAATTCTATTCATTTTTTACCCTCCTGTTTTTTTAAAGATGGTTGGGAAGCAAAACATCTTTGTTCAAACCATATAAGTCTAATATGTTTTTAATTATTTGTCAAAGTTTGTATCACTTATGCTATGATTAATTCCGGTGATATATATGACTTTAAAACTATACGAACAAGAAGGCTACCAAACAACATTTCATGCCCATGTTATTTCATGTGTTAAAAAGAATGAATTATATGACATAATCTTGGATCAAACCCTTTTCTTTCCTGAAGAAGGTGGACAAACATGTGACAAAGGAACGTTGAATGGTATTGAAGTAGTGGATGTGCAAATCATAAATGATGAAATTCATCATTATACGCATTCTGCATTAAATGGTGATGTACAAGGTATTATTGACTGGACGCATCGCTACACCAATATGCAACATCATACAGGAGAACATATTCTTTCTGGATTGATACACAAAGAATTTCATGTGGATAATGTCGGATTTCATTTAGGATACAATGAAATTACAGCTGATTATGCGATGGACTTAAATAATGATCAAATGAAAAGAATCGAAGCGTTAGTGAATTCTGTCATCTTTTCAAATAAACCTGTTAAAACCTATTACTTAGATGATTATTCTAACATTGAATATCGAGCTAAACTTGACTTAGCCAAACCACGCCTTGTTGAAATTGAAGATGTAGATTTATGCGCATGTTGCGCACCTCATGTAAAAAGTACGATTGAAGTGGGATTGTTTAAAATCATTAAATCGATGAAAATCAAGAAAGGCACACGCCTATTCTTCTTATGCGGAAAACTTGCCTATGAAGACTATGTCTTAAAACATGATCAGTCTATTCAAATCTCAAATCAATTGTCTTCAAACATTGAAGCTTTATCATCCAATGTACAACGCGTATTAGATGAGAATTATGCTTTGAAACAAAGAATCAAACAATTAAATAAAGAGATGATTGATCACTTAATTATCGAACATAAAGAAAACCAAATCATTTTAAGCGATGAATTGGATCGAGATACACAATTGTATTACTACAATAAGCTTGTATCTTTTAGCAACAACTATGTTTTACTTGTTTCTAAACAAAAAGATAATTATCGGTTCATGACAAATTCTAAAGACATATTCTTACAATTCAAAGAAAGACATCAAGTTCGTGGTGGAGGAAAAAATGATTTCTTTCAAGGATCTCTAGATACAGTGAATGAGCAGCTATTTGATTAGCTGCTCATATTTTTTGTATAGCGAGTGTATTTAAAGCCTCTGAAATCTCTTCTTTCGATAAACATACCATTCTATGATTGGCATCATAATAATCAAACTTTTTAATAAAACTCATTAGATCACGATACTTCACAAGGCTGTCATTCATAAATACATACCACTCTTCTATTCCCTCAATTTGATTCAATACCACATATGGCTCTACTGGAAGAATCGTTAGTATATTCGCTCCTAATGCATACATACCAATTCTTCTACCATGTGCATTATAGATTCTTGGCGTGGCATAATATGCATCCAAAGCTTGTTGATTATGTAGATATTGACCAAACAAATCTAAATCTGTACCAAAATCATTCAATTCATTTTCCCCAATTGAAATTGGATGAAGAATGCCAAAGATTTCAAAATACTTATGATCCGATAGTTTACTCTTTAAATCCATAAGTGCATCGGCACTCGTTCTTTTATCATACACCATCTGTAAGTCAATATCCTTTATGTCCATTAGCCAATCGTCTTTCACGAATTCATCAGTATCCATATATTCACAATATACTTTTACTAAATAATAAAACAATTGAATTTCATCCATACTTGTAGGAAGACTTAAATTCAAACAAATATCATGATTTTGAATATAGATTTCAATTCCTCTTTGAAGATATTTATGATCAAATAAGATTGTATGATCTCCAATTTGATTTGGGATCAATTGACAGTTTTCATCCATAACCCCAAAAGATAAGTGAGACATTTTAACTAAATCATCGATTATAAACTTTTTTCTACGAAAGAAACCCTTCTGCATAATACGAATATTCACAGACATACAAACACCCGCTCTCTACCAAAATCATACACTGAAACTAGCGTTTTTTATAGCTAAAACCATTTTTTCTTTTTAAAGTAAATCACTTCTAAAATAATGATCAATATACAAACTCCAATCACAATGAAATATCCATAGGAAGTATCTAATTCTGGCATAGCCTTAAAATTCATGCCATACCATCCAGTAATTAAAGTTAGTGGCATAAAGATGGTTGTCACTATTGTCAAAAATTGCATGATTTGATTCTGACGCATCTCCACTTGAGTTTGATGCATTTCACGAAGCTGCATAGAATACTCTGCCAAACGATCCGTAACATTCGACAGACGTGTTAGTCTTTTCTCTAGTGTTTCAAAATGTGTATCATTATAAAATTCCTGCAAGTTTTGTACCACTTCAATCATCTGATCATAATACGAATCAAAAGCACTTATCGTTTTCCTCATTTCAAAGATTTGCGACTCATAATGAGATCCCGTATGCGACATTAACTGATCTTCTATTCTTTCAAGTTTCATTTCAAGTTTTTGAAGAAACTCCATATCCTCTTGAATCAATATATTCATCAAATTTAGAATACATTCACTAGGCTTATTCCCTGAAATCTTTTGTTTAAAAATATGTTCAGGATCGCAAACCAAAAAATCACTATCATTCAATTCAAAACTAAACATCTTCTTATTCTTAGATTTTGATTTTGAAGGAACCCAAAAAGAACCCGATAGTTGCTGATTCTCTTTATGTACCCTACAATAATGAATATGATTTAAACGCTTTTCATTTATTACCTCTATCTTCATAATTTCCCCCTTTAAAAAAAGAATACACCATATAGGTGCATTCTTGTAGTTATTCAATTGGAATAAATTTATTTTCTTCGACTTGTTTAGGTGCTTCCTTAGGAACAACGATCTTCAATTCACCATTGTCAAAGGAAGCCTTAACATCTTCCTGATGAATACCTTCACCGACATAGAAGCTTCTTGAATAAGATCCACTAACACGTTCTTTACGAACAACACGACCTTTTTCATCCTTGTCTTCTGTGTTCGAACCATGTGTAGCACTGACCTTTAAATATCCATCCTTCAATTCCATCTGGATATCTTCCTTTTTAACTCCTGGAAGTTCCATGCTCATTTCATAGTTTCCATCTTTTTCCACAATATCTGTCTTCATGACATCACTGGTTGTGTTTCCTGTAAAGAAATCATCAAATAAATCAAACATTGGATAGTACTTCATAAATATCGCCTCCTGATACCTTATTCAATAGGGATAAATTTGTTTTCTTCAATCTGTTTAGGTGCTTCCTTAGGAACAACGATCTTCAATTCACCATTGTCAAAGGAAGCCTTAACATCTTCCTGATGAATACCTTCACCGACATAGAAGCTTCTTGAATAAGATCCACTAACACGTTCTTTACGAACAACACGACCTTTTTCATCCTTGTCTTCTGTGTTCGAACCATGTGTAGCACTGACCTTTAAATATCCATCCTTCAATTCCATCTGGATATCTTCCTTTTTAACTCCTGGAAGTTCCATGCTCATTTCATAGTTTCCATCTTTTTCCACAATATCTGTCTTCATGACATCACTGGTTGTGTTTCCTGTAAAGAAATCATCAAATAAATCAAACATTGGATAGTACTTCATAAATATCGCCTCCTGATTTCTAGATTATGAAATCTATCTTCAAGTTACGGGATATCTTTTGACTTATCTCTAACTTCAATTCTTATTATAGTCACTTTTTTTAGCACTGTCAACACATAAGTGCTAATTTTTTTTACAAAAATTAGAGTGCGATTTCTCACACCTTAACTTTGCAGAATTTGTACAACTAAAAAATAAAAGAAGCATTAATAGTTAAATTTACCAATGCTTCTGTCAACATATTTTTCATCCATATCAAATCGTTTTAATATCAATTTCTATTTTGCTGTTAATGCATATTTTCTTCTGTATTTACCAACACTGTTTCTTGTACATTCTATATTTTCAAGCTCTGATATCATTCCTGGAAGCGTATATGCTTTACGGTTCTTTTTTTCTTAGTACTTCTGCTTTCTGGAACAGCTCATTCCTTACGATCAACCATTTATTCAAAAATTCAATTGTAGTTATACATGTTTTACAAAGTTAAAAAGTGTTCTTAGACTGCATTATAAATTCTCGAGTGTTTGACTTATCATGATAAATTGCTACATTGTTTTCCTGTTATTTCCTATACTTACTCCGTTAACCCCAACAGCCAGTCTCTTGCATTGATTCGCCTAATTCCATCGTATTGTTCTTCCGGCTCCTCATCCATCGTCAGGATTATCTTTGGATAATGATCTCTAATTACCTGCAATGGACGAAGTTCTCTTTGAAGTGTACTTTCGTCATGTGTCGTCAATGCCACCTGATAATATATTGTTCCTCTGCTATTTTTTGCTACAAAATCCACTTCAAAAGTACCGATTTTTCCAACATACACATCGTATCCTCGCCGCAACAATTCTAAATAAACAACATTTTCCAAAATATGTCCAGCATCTGCCTGCCTTGACCCTAAAAGCATATAGCGCATTCCAATATCAACAATATAATACTTTTCAAGTGTTTTCAGATATTGTTTTCCTTTGATATCATACCTTTTCGTCTGATAGATGATATAACTTTCGCGGAAAGCCTCCAAATATTTTTCTATCGTTCTTGTATCAATCTTTCTTCCTGCTGATGTCATCGTATCTGCAATTTTTTTTGATGACAATGGGTTTCCTATATTATCAAAAATAAACTGTAGAACACTTTTTAGCATCATAGTATCTGTTATTTTTTTCCTATTTACAATATCTTTTACAACAATCGTGTTATAGATTCCTTCCAAATATTCCCTAATTTCATTTGGTTGATTTTTTAATTCCAATGTATAGGGAAAAGAACTATTTTGCAGATATTCCGCATATTTTATTCCTCTGTCATTCATACTTCCTGTACTTTCCATATATTCACGAAATGATAATGGAAGCATCTCAATCTGTACATATCTTCCAGAAATCATCGTTGCAATCTCACTGGATAGCATATAAGCATTCGAACCTGTAACATAAATATCTACATTGTTCTTTATATATAAACTGTCTAATACTTTTGGAAAATCTGGCACGTTCTGTATTTCATCCAGAAAAATATATGTCATTTTATTTGTCACCAAATGTTCTTTCAAATAATTATATAGTTTTTTATAATCCGTAAGTTCCTCATAATCAAGATTTTCAAAATTAATCGCAATAATCTGTTCTTTTTCTACATTATGTTGCTTCAGATAATTTTGATAAATTTCCAATAACATTGATTTACCACATCGCCTTACTCCTGTAACAATTTTAATTAATTTTTTATCTTTCCAGGCAATTAATTTTTCAAGATATTCTTTTCTTTCAACAATCACACGATCACCCCACATTCGGTTTATATATTATAATCCAAAAAAGTAATAGGACACAATAGTTTTTTACATCACAATGCAATAACTATTTATTTTTCATGCTTTTTTGCATCCATTATCTCTTCACGAAAAAAGGAGAGTTCCGAACTCTCTGCCTGATATTCTGGGAAAACTTTTGTTGCCGTCATCATTCCATATCTATTTGACATTTAATTTGATGTATTGCTGACTATATCTATAATTTCCCAACAGGTATATCCTATAATCACACGCCATCTTCTATTGTTTCTGCCATCTACTCACCGAATTTAAAATTGAGATTCACAATTAGTTAACCATTTACATTTGTAGTTTCGGATAAAATTTTATATTTTGTGCCACTTCTTTCCAACTGTGATTTATACTTCTCATACTCCTGTACAATCGCTCTTTTTGCATACTCTGTCGTTTCTTTATCACGATTGAAGAAACACAATGTTTGAGTGATACAAGCTGCTTTAATTCTTTTCATTCTCGCTACCTCTCCTTCATTTTACAGATACATTGCATTAAAAGGGATCATCCCACTCAATAAATTTGAATGAAATGATCCCTGATTCTCATGTAAATTGTACTTGGTTTTTACACAATTATTATACTTAATTTTTTAAATGTGTAAAAATAAAGTGTGATTTCTCACACTCTATTTACCCATTTCATTCATAGAAATCATTGAGAAACTCAAAGATTCCAATACTTTAATTAAGGCATGTGCCGTATCTAAACTTGTCATACAAGAAATGTTATTTTCTGCAGACACACGGCGAATCAAGAATCCATCTTTACTTGTAGAATTATCTTTATTTGACATTGTGTTGATGACAAAGTTTACATGTCCATGACGAATAATATCCAATACCGTTTCATTTCCATTATCCTCATTGACTTTGGCTGCTACATGTACAAATAAGCCATTATCTTCTAAGAATTTAGCTGTACCCTTCGTCGCATAAATTCCATATCCAATGTTATAGAAACGTTTTGCGATTTCTAAAGCATCCTGTTTATTATCATCATCAATTGTTAGTAATACACTTCCATGTAAAGGAATATTGATTCCAGAAGCTACTAAAGCTTTGTACAATGCTTTTTCTAAGTTAACATCACTACCCAAAGCCTCACCTGTAGACTTCATTTCAGGTCCTAAAACTGTATCTACACTACGTAATTTCGCAAATGAGAATACTGGCGCTTTGACAAAGACTCTTTCTTTATCTTCAGGATGATATCCAGGTGTTAAGCCTTGATCTTCAATACTTTCACCTAATACACACTTAGTCGCAATTTGAGACATAGCTACACCAGTAATCTTAGATAAGAATGGTACGGTACGAGAGGAACGTGGGTTTACCTCTAATACATATACATTGTTTTCTTTATCTACAATGAACTGAATGTTGTATAAACCAACAAATTCAAAGCCTTCACCAATTCTTGTTCCATAATCAATGATTGTTTCTTTCACCTTCTCATTGATGATCTGTGTAGGATATACACTAATTGAGTCACCAGAGTGAATACCAGCACGTTCGATATGTTCCATTACACCTGGAATATATACATTCTTTCCATCCGCAATCGCATCGATTTCAAGTTCTTTACCAACAATATATTTATCAACTAAAATTGGAGCATCATGACTGATTTCCTTTACGGCTGTTGCCATATAGACTCTTAATTCATCATCGTTATGTACGATTTCCATTGCACGACCACCCAACACATAACTTGGACGTACTAGTACTGGATAACCAATCTTATTGGCAATAACTAGTGATTCTTCAACAGTGACTGCAGTTTCACCTTTTGGTTGAGGAATATCCAATTTGTGTAACATTGCCTCAAATTCATGACGGTCTTCCGCTAAATCAATAGAGTGTAGTGAAGTACCTAGAATCTTAACTCCATGTTCTACCAATGAATCGGCTAAGTTGATTGCTGTTTGTCCACCAAATTGAACAATAACACCCAATGGTTTTTCTAAATCAATTACGTGCATTACATCTTCTGTAGTTAGTGGTTCAAAATATAATTTGTCACTAATTGAGAAATCGGTTGATACAGTTTCAGGGTTGTTGTTGATGACGATAGCTTCATAGCCTTCTTCACGCAAAGTCTGTACACAATGTACTGTCGCATAGTCAAACTCAACACCTTGTCCGATACGAATTGGTCCTGAACCTAGTACAACGATTTTTTTACGGTCTGTTACCTCAGATTCGTTCTTATGTTCATAACTTGAATAGAAGTATGGAGTTGCACTCTTAAACTCACCCGCACAAGTATCTACCATCTTATATACTGGCATGATTCCATTTTCTTTACGCAAGTTATATAAATCAAATTCTTTCATATCCCAGTTACGAGCAATGTAGCTATCCGCAAAGCCATATTTCTTTAATTTACGTAAAGCTTCAACATCTTTGAGATTTTCCATCATTAGCTTTTCTAAGCTGATAATTCTTGACAAGTGACACAAGAAGAAATCATCCATTTTCGTCACATTATGAATGGTTTCTATATCATATCCATCGCGAAGCCATTGTGTAACCGCAAAAATTCTTTCATCATCACACTTCTTGATTTTTTCAAGTAATTCTTCTTTCGTTAAGTCAGCCAATTCTTTTTTATAGATATGATCCACTTTCATCTCTAAAGAACGAACAGCCTTCAAGAAAGATTCTTCAAAGTTACGTCCAATGGACATAATTTCACCAGTCGCCTTCATTTGTGTTCCTAAATGACGATCCGCATTAGGGAATTTATCAAATGGGAAACGTGCAAATTTCGTTACAATATAGTCTAATGCAGGTTCAAAACATGCATAACTTGTTTTAGTAATTGGGTTGATAATCTCATCCAAACCTAAACCAACCGCTAATTTAGCACTAATCTTCGCAATTGGATAACCTGTTGCCTTACTAGCTAGAGCAGATGAACGAGATACACGAGGATTTACTTCGATGACATAATATTTAAAACTTGTTGGATTCAATGCCAACTGTACGTTACATCCACCACAAATTTTTAATGCACGAATAATTTTCAAAGATGCATTACGAAGCATTTGGTTTTCTCGGTCTGTCAAAGTTTGAACTGGCGCAACAACCGTACTATCTCCAGTATGCACACCTACTGGATCAATATTTTCCATATTACATACGACGATCGCATTGTCTTTGGCATCACGCATTACTTCATATTCAATTTCTTTATATCCGGCAATACTTTGTTCAATCAAACATTGATGAACTGGACTAGCCTTTAATCCAGAATCACAAATTTCACGAAGTTCAGCCTCATCATCGGCGAAACCTCCACCCGTTCCACCAAGTGTATAAGCTGGACGAACAACTAATGGATACCCTTCGCGTTTTGCGAATTCAACAGCTTCTTCTACGGTATGAACAATCATACTTTCTGGTACTGGCTCATTGATTTCCTGCATTAAAGAACGGAACAATTCACGATCTTCCGCACGATTGATCGCATGTAAGTCTGTACCTAAAATTTCTACACCAAACTCATCTAAGATTCCATCTTCATGTAATTCTACAACTAAGTTTAATCCTGTTTGACCACCTAATGATCCTAAAATGGCATCGGGTCTTTCTTTATAAATAACTCGTTTTGCGAAATCAACAGTCAAAGGCTCAATATAAACACGGTCTGCGATGGCCGTATCTGTCATGATTGTGGCAGGATTTGAGTTAATTAAGATGACTTCATATCCTTCTTCACGAAGGGATTGACATGCCTGACTTCCGGCATAATCAAATTCAGCTGCCTGACCAATGATAATTGGACCAGAACCGATCACTAAGATTTTTTTGATATCTGTACGTTTAGGCATTTTTATTCTCCTCCATTAATTCAATAAATTGATCAAACAAGTAACGAGAATCTTCAGGTCCTGCACTTGCTTCTGGATGATATTGCACCGCAAAGCAAGGATAGTCTTTATGGCGAACACCTTCGCAACTCTTATCATTTAATGCTTGGTGTGTCATTTCCAAACGCGTATCCTTTAAGCTATCAATATCTACCGCAAAACCATGGTTTTGAGAAGTAATTTCTACTTTACCAGTTGATAAATTTACAACTGGATGGTTAGCTCCACGGTGTCCAAATTTCAATTTATATGTTTTTGCACCACAAGCCAAAGAAATCAACTGGTGACCTAAACAAATTCCAAATACAACCGTTTGAGGAATCAATTCTTTAATCGTTTCAATAGCGACTTTTACATCCGTAGGATCTCCAGGACCATTCGACAACATAACGCCATCTGGACGATAAGATAGGATTGTGCTTGCTGGTGTATCATATGGAACAATGACTAAATCGCATCCACGTTTTGATAGTTCACGAACAATACCTAATTTTGCCCCAAAATCCATCAATACAACTTTCTTGCCACGATTTGGGATTGGGAATACTTTATTTGTCGAAACACGAGCCACTTGATCATGTAAGAAATCAGCGGCTTTTAAACCAGCAACTACCACATCTACATCGGCATCCACATTAGCCATAACAGCCTTCATGGTACCTACATTACGAATCTTCATTGTGATTTCACGTGTATCAATATCATAAATTCCTGGAATATTTTCGCGTTTTAAGAAATCATCTAATGTTTCTGAACATCTGAAATTGCTTGGATATTCACAATAGTCTTTAACTACAAATCCAAATACACATGGAATCATACTTTCATTATCATCACGATTGATTCCATAGTTACCAATCAATGGATATGTCATCATTACAATTTGTCCACAATATGAATTATCTGTCAAAATTTCTTGATAACCCGTCATTGACGTATTAAATACTAATTCACCAATTTGGAAGTTGTCACTACCAAACGCTGTTCCGCGATATACACTTCCATCTTCTAAAATCAATAGTCTTTCCATAATTTGTCCTTTCTGTTATTTACTCAAAAAAAAGATCAGCAAACAATGCATTGCCAATCTTTAAATGGAACTATTAAAAAGTATAGCACTACGAAGAATACTATTCATCTCGATCACTGATGTTTTTTTCACAAACAAAGCTGGATTCTTGATCATACGTATCCTCCTTTTGAAAAAATACTATATTTCTCTGCTTAGTATACTACCATAAATCATGAAAATTTCAATAATAAAGTTAAAAAAAAAGATGTGATTTCTCACACCTTATTTCGACATAGTTGCTTCAATTTCCTTATATGTTTCAACTGGGTTAGCACTCTTCGTAATTGAACGACCAACTACGATATAATCGCAGCCTTGTTCTTTTGCAAATGCAGGAGTAGCCACACGTTTTTGATCATCCTTAGAATCACTTGCCAAACGAATACCTGGAGTTACTGTTAAGAAGTCATCTCCACAAGCTTCATGAATTGCCTTAGCTTCATGTACGGAACATACAACACCATCTAAGCCTGCTTCTTTCGCATTCTTCGCATATTTAATAACACAATCAATCACTTCACCAGGAATTCCCAATTCGTTATTCATAGCTTCTTTAGAAGTGCTTGTAAGCTGAGTTACACCAATACACATAGGACGTTTTCCATCTTTAGCCCCTTCATTCAAACCATCAATGGCAGCCTTCATCATCGCAATACCACCAGCACAGTGTACATTGACAATATCTACACCTAAATTTGCTAAGTTTTTCATTCCACCCTTAACTGTGTTTGGAATATCATGCAATTTCAAGTCTAAGAAAATGTGGTGACCCATTTCCTTCACTGTTTTTACCATTTCTAAACCACACGCATATGTTAATTCCATACCAATCTTTACATATACGGGTTCATCAAATTGTTTTAAGAAATCTACAACTTCTTCTTTACTCGAAAAATCTAATGCTACAATTGTTTTACTCATTATTTAAAACTCCTTCCAACTGCTTCTTCAATATTTTTATATCCGTATTTCTCTAATACTTTTGGAAGATCCTCAATGATTTTTGGACATACATAAGGATCCACAAAGTTTTGGGCACCCACTTCAACAGCACTTGCCCCCGCGTTTAAGAATTCCAATACATCTTCTGCACAAGTAATTCCACCAACACCAATGATTGGAATATTTACAGCTTGTGCTACTTGATATACCATTCTTAAGGCAACCGGCTTAATGGCAGGACCAGAAAGACCACCTGTTACATTGGCAAGCAATGGTTTTCCCGTCTTCAAATTGATACGCATACCCATTAAAGTATTGATCAATACAATACCATCTGCACCGGCTTCTTCAACGGCTTTGGCAATTTCTACAATATCCGTTACATTAGGTGATAACTTCACATATACAGGTTTTGTAGCGGCTTCCTTACAAATCTTTGTCACATGTGCTGCAAGTTCAGGTTTCGTTCCCAAACCAATACCACCATGTTTTACATTAGGACAAGAAATATTTAATTCATAAGCCTTAATTACTGGCTGATCATTTAATTTCTTGATAACCTCTACATAATCTTCTTCACATGCACCCGCCACATTGGCCATGATTTCTGTATCATACTGTGCAAGGAATGGAAGTTCATTTTTGATAATAGAATCTACACCTTTATTTTGTAGACCAATCGCATTCAACATTCCCATTGGAGTTTCGGCAATTCTTGGTGTAGGATTTCCAAAACGTTCTTGTGGTGTAGCCGATTTGATGGCAATACCACCTAATACGCTCAAATCATATAGTTCGGCATATTCTTTACCAAATCCAAAACATCCACTAGCTGGAATAATTGGATTCTTCAAATTCAATCCGGGTAGTTTTACTGAAATATCCATTATAAAGCCACCTTTCCCATTTCAAATACAGGACCATCTTTACATACACGCAATGAATGTCCTTCTACATCTTTCACAACACATCCCATACAAGCACCAAGGCCACAAGCCATACGAGCTTCTAATGAAATATAGCCTTCACTATATTGTTCGTTGATTGCCTTCAACATAGGTAAAGGTCCACAACTAAGTACAAAGTTACATGTCACATTGTTTTCTTTGATCGCATCCAATGCTGTACCCTTTGTTCCAAGTGTTCCATCCATTGTTGCGACATATACATCACACCCAAGCGCTTTGAATTCATCCACATAGAATACGCTATCTGCATCATTTGCACCTAATACTACAGTTACACGTGCATTTTTACTTAAATATTGTTTTGCGGTTTCATATAGTGGTGGTACACCAACACCTCCACCAATCAACAACACTTCTTCTTTATCTTCAATCGGAAAACCATTTCCAAGTGGACCAAAGATATCTAATTTTCCTTCAAGTTCAGTCATTTTTAAAGTACCTTCACCAAGCACTTTGTAGATAATGACTAAAACATCTTCCTTAATTTCACTAATCGAGATAGGTCTACGCAAATAGAAACCTGGAACTGTGATTTCAATGAATTGACCAGGCTTAGCTGTTTTAGCTAAGTTTGTTTTCAATTCCATTTTCCAAATATCTTTTGCGATTTCGACATTCGATAGAATCTTCGCAAATTCCTGCATACTATTTCCCCATTTCATTCATAGAAACCATTGAGAAACTCAATGGCTCTTAAACTTTCGCTAATGCATTCGCTGTATCTAAACTTGTCATACAAGAAATGTTATTTTCTGCAGACACACGATGAATCAAGAATCCATCAGCACTTATGTTCTTCTTATTAGACACTGTATTAATGACAAAGTTTACACGTCCATTACGAATAATATCTAGAACGTTTTTACCATCTTCTGTTTCAATCTTACTAGCACGATGAACATACAATCCTTCAGCTTCAAATAAGTCTGCCGTACCCTTTGTTGCATAGATTCCATATCCAATATTTGCGAAGCGTTTCGCCAATTCTAGTGCTTCTTGTTCATTCTCATTCTCAATTGTCATTAATACATTTCCATGTTTTATCCTTTCCATACTGTTTTTCCATCTACAATGGTTTCCTTTACTTGTGCATTTACGCTCCAACCATTAAATGGTGTATTTTTACCCATAGATTCAAATGTATCTATGTCGATCAAAGATTCATGTTCTAAATCTACTAAGACTAAATCGGCATTATATCCTTCTTTAATTTGTCCTACATTTTCTAAGCCAAAACGCTTAGCAGGTGCAGCCGACATCCAATTCACTAATTGAGCTAATGTCCAACGTTTCTGTCTATGCACAAATTCAGTGTATAGTAACGCAAACGCACTTTCTAATGAAACAATACCAAATGGCGCTTTATCCATCGAACGTTTCTTTTCTTCATAAGTATGTGGTGCATGATCATTGGCAATGCAATCCAATGTTCCATTTTCTAAGCCTTCAATTAAAGACATACGATCTTCATGACTTCTTAATGGTGGATTCATTTTCCAGTTTGGTCCGACAACATCTTTATCTTCTAATAATAAATGATGTACTGTAACTTCTGCACTTACATTCAAGCCTGAAGCTTTTGCGTCTTTTAATGCTTCTACACTTTCTTTAGCCGAAATATGGCAGGCATGATACGCATTTCCTACTTCTTTTGTGATTTCTAAATCACGAATCAATTGTGCGCTTTCACAAGCACTCGGAATTCCAAGCCATCCCTTTGATGTCACAACTTCACTATCATGTACACAAGCCCCAGGTCTACGATAGCTCATATCTTCTGTATGAGCTACAATCATGCAGTCATTTTCTTTCGCCTTTTCCATAGCTTCTTTCATGATTTCAGATGTAGCCACACCTACTCCATCATCACTAAACCAACGAATACCTAATTCTTTAATAGCTTTCATATCCACAACTTCTTTACTTGCTTCTTCTGAAGTGATGCAGGCATATGGATATGTATGTACAACAGATTCTTTTTCAATCAATTGTTGATAGTCTTTTATTGTATCCACATCATCTGGAAAAGGAATAACGTTTGGCATCGCAAACACAGAAGTAAATCCTCCATGTGCTGCTGCTAAACTACCTGTATGAATAGTTTCTTTTTCTGTGTGTCCTGGTTCTCTAAAATGTACGTGTACATCCACTAACCCTGGAATGACTGTAAGACCTGCAGCATCAATAACTTCACAGTCTTTCACTATAGAATCATCAATCTGAATGATCTTTCCTTCATCAATTAAAATATCTTTCTTTTCTACTTGATTGTCAATTAAAACTTGACCATTTTTTATTAAACGCATACTTATTTTTCCTCTTTGAATGGAGCAAAACCAAATCCACGTTTAATAACGGCCTTTCTAACCAACATACCATTGTGCATTTGTTCAAAAATTCTTGATTTTTCAGCTTCCACTAAATCCGTATCAATTTCAACTCCACGATTAACAGGAGCTGGATGCATTACGATAGCTTTGTCTTTCATTCTTGCATAACGCTCTTTTGTAAGACCATATTTTTCTAGATATTCACTATCTGTCATGCCTGCCATTCCAGAACCTCTTTCTTTCTGAATACGAAGCATCATGACAACATCTGCCCATTCGATGGCTTCATCAAAATCAATCGTTGGATAGCCTGGTCTTTCCCATTCTTTAGGTCCGGCAAAGCGTACAGTTGACCCTAATCTTTCTAAGGCTTCTTTATCACTAGCAGCCACTCTTGAATGTAAGATGTCTCCACAGATTACTACATTTAAGCCTTCTAGTGTACCAAACTCATTTTGCATAGTTAGTAAGTCTAACAAGCATTGTGTTGGATGATTTCCTGCACCATCTCCAGCATTTAAGATTGGAATATTGATATTTTCCAATTCTTTGAAGTATTCATCTTGAGAATGACGGATCACCACCATGTCATACCCAATGGATTCAAATGTCCTTACTGTATCATAAAGAGTTTCTCCCTTTGTGACACTAGATGCTCCTGCCGCAAAATCGGCTACTTGGCATCCTAATTGGTGCTGTGCACTTTCGAATGAGAAATGTGTTCGAGTTGAAGCCTCAAAAAAAAGATTAGCAACCAATGCTTTCTGCATTGGTAATTGCCAATCTTTAAAGGAACTATTAAAAAGTCTAGCATCATCAAGAATGCTATAGATATCTTCAACTGAAAGATCTCTCATGGATAATAACGAATTCTTGTTCATATAATCCTCCTTGTGACCTTAAAAAAATGGATTCAAAAAATCCCTTTTCAAATCCAATTTTTCTTTAATATATACTACCATAAATCATGGAATTTTCAACAATAAAATTCCGCAGCACAAGCGCAAAAAATTCACAAAACAAATCGCCTTTTACTGTGTTTATTTGTTCTTATATAATTAAGCTATTTTTTAATTGCGATACACTCAATTTCTACCTTCGCATTCTTAGGTAATTTAGCCACTTCAAAACAACTTCTTGCAGGGAATGGTTCATTAAAATATTTAGCATATTCTTCATTCACTTTCGCAAAATCATTCATGTCAGATAAAAGCACTGTCGTTTTGACAATATCATCATATGTTAAGCCAGAAACTTCTAGTAATACACCAATATTTTCAAATACTTTTTTGGCTTGCCCAACTACATCTTCACTGACTAAATTTCCCTTAGTATCTGCACCTAATTGTCCAGATAAGAATACCAATCCTTCTGTTGCTATACCAGCTGAATATGGACCTAATGCCTTTGGTGCTTTAGCACTACTAATTTGTTGTTTCATAAGTAAGTTATCCTCCTAATCTAATAATTCTTTATCAATAATTTGGAAATTGGCACGATGAATATACAGAGCTTTTCCATCAATCATAAGCTTCGTCATTTTAGGTAAATTATCCGGAATTTTCCAATATACCTTATCTCCAGAATATGCGGCAATCGGCTGTCCTAGTTGCGATTTAATAACGACTATTCTTCCTTTGCCAAACATATTTTTATACTTGTTGATAAAACGAGCAACAGACGTATTATCAGATAATTGTCCATGTGTATTTGAATCAATATCTTCTTGTGTAAAATTTACATCTGGTGTTAATCCCTTTTGTTCAAAAATACAAGTATCTCCACAAGACTCTATCTCTTTTCCGTCTACCGTTATCGTAATTACACTTGATAATTCATATCCACGAACAACACGTCCATTTTCATCATAAGAAGTAGACTCTACCGCATTACCTGTAATACTGATTTTATCCCCACTTGTCTCCATGACTTCACTACCATAATTATCATATGTATAGATCGTATATCCGTTACCTACTAAATTGCCCTTGATATCATTCAGAGCTGATTGAAACATGCTACAACCACTCAATAATATACATAGGCATACTACACTTATTCTTTTTATATTCTTATTCATATATTCTCCTAATTTATAATGAAACCATTCAAAATGAATGACTTATTCTAAGCTTTCATCAATAGCTTTAATACCAAATCCTTTTTCTAGCATAGTTTGGTATACTTGCAACTCTTTTAATTCAATGCCTTGCTTAATACCCATCTGGATTCCTTTGTTTGTGGATTCTTCAAACATTTTATCTAATGCTCTACACACTTTTACATCACCCTTTTTCACTTTTCTTGTAAAGAATGGATGTGATTTCACATCCATTCAATCAAATACTCTTTTTTAGTTCTCTTAATGCATCTAAGTCTAGTCCAACAATCTCGGATATCTCTTCAAGTGTTTGATTATTTCTTACAAGCATCTTAATTGCTATTTTGATTTGTGTATTTTTAACACCACGTTCAACACCTTGTTCAATGCCTTGTTCAATACCTTGTTCGATGCCTTGTTCAATACCTTGTTCGATGCCTTGTTCAATCCCTTGCTTAATACCCATCTGGATTCCTTTGTTTGTGGATTCTTCAAACATTTCATCTAATGCTCTACACACTTTTACATCACCCTTTTCACTTTTCTGGTAGATATTCAATAACTCTTTGTTCTTTGTTACTACATACGCAAAATATAGTGCATCACGATTAAACTCTCGATCTAGATCTTCTTTTAATATCTGCTTTGTATAGATCATACGCAATAGATCGAATAAGTCCTGTGTTGCCTTTTCACCTGTATTATACTTGTGATTTGTGTTTAGCTCAA
>ERZ773181.698-NODE-698-length-34338-cov-6.898113_pt1 | contig 34338 bp, 30 predicted proteins | sample MGYA00581001_ERZ773181 | MGnify/ENA primary metagenome ERZ773181 (study PRJEB29015, sample SAMEA2737780) | human gut metagenome | biome: human gut; feature: human-associated habitat; material: faeces | place: China | collected 2012 ...
CTTCCACCGCAAGATGAAGCTAATCCAAAGACGAGCCTACGGATACAGAAACTTTAAAAATTACCGCTTGAGAGTACTTGTAGAATGCGGGGTGAAACGATGAAAGACAAATCTAAAAAATCAACCTATTCCACAACCTTTGGTATTGACCCGGTAAATACTGGAATTGTGCCTTCAAAAACTGAAAAAGTGCATTTTTCGGCAACCAAGTCGGGGAGTTAATGTAAACTTACGAAAAACAAAAAACCGTAAGTTGTTGAACTTACGGCTTTTCAAATGGTGGGAGTAGCAGAACTCGAATCTGCGACCCCTTGCGTGTCATGCAAGTGCTCTAACCAACTGAGCTATACCCCCGCTGTTTTGTTTTAAAGCTTCTATCCAATATTATATCTGCTCTTTTGCAAGCATTTTTTTCAATATTTTCCAACTACAATCTTTAAATGCCGTATTTGTTTAAAAGAACTTTCCGCTTTACCCCGCCCTTTGGCCCGCAAATATACAGATGGTCTTTATCCAACCAATCAATTCTTAGCCGAATCCTAATCTTCTTCCAACAGCGCATCTTTTACAAGCCCGCTAAGATATGGAATTAGCTGCTTCTTTCTGCTGACTATTTTGGGAAGTTCGTACAAATCCCGCTTGGCGTCCCTTACATAACCAATCTTCTCGCGTATCTTTTCGCCGCCGCTTATCATAAGCAGAGAATCCTGCGTCATAACATTTGTGACAAACAGTGCGGAAAATAGCAGCCCGTTCTCGCGCCTGTATTTTTCCAATGCTCCGCGGATTTCTTCGAGTCTCTCAAAGAATCTTGAGAAGTCCAGCTCCTCTATTTGCGAAACTGAAAATTCCACGTTCTCCTCTTTGTATCTCTTGCAGTCCGACGTTATTATTTCCACGGCGTCGTTTACAGACAGCGCACTGTCGGCGCTAAATATGTAATCGGCAAGTTCGGAGGAGGTCATACCTATTATTTCGCTTAGGTATTTTATCTCCTCGGCGTCCTCTTTTGTCGCTGTCGGGCTTTTTAAGTTTAGCGTGTCGCAGACTATACCGCTGCATAAAAGCCCCGCTATCTGACGGCTCGGTTTTATGCCGTTTTCCCTGTACAGCCCGCTTACTATTGTGCATGTTGAGCCGACTGGCTTGTTTAAAAACAATATCGGCGACGGCGTTGCGCTAACCCCTATTCTGTGGTGGTCGATTATCTCAACTATATCGCACTCGTCCGCCCCGGTGACTGCTTGCGAAAGTTCGTTGTGGTCCACCAGCACGAGTTTTTGCACCCGCGCGGATATCAATTCCGCGGGGGACAATATTCCGCGCGGCCTGTTTTGCGAATCGCACACATATATCGTCTTGCCGGAGTACTCTCTCGCGCGCGCGGATATTTTTGAAATCAAAAAGTCTTCCGGCACTACTGCCACATCCTTTCGGATTAGCGGCAATGCGCGCGTTGCCATTCTCACAAGCAGTGCTGTTGTGGCGCTATCGTATTTGCACATCAGCACGCTTACGCCCTTGCTTTGCGCCATATCGACTACCGATTGGTCTATCCCGTAACCGCCTGTTATTATTATTGCGCGCACCCCCATTTGCACCGCTTTTATTTGTATGTCGAACCTATCCCCGACAACTATTAGATTCTGTTCGGGGGGCGTCCCCTCGCGCTCTATGAACGACCCGAATGTCGATACTTCCATCGCGCCTATCCTAACGTACATCTCTTCATCGACGTCGCCTTTGAATTTGCAGAGGGCCGTTGCGTTCAGAGTCTTTATAATATCGTCGAGCGTTGCCCTGACTCTGCGGACTTCTTTCGCGGATTTTGGGTGGGGGATAAAAAATTCGCCGAGGTCGAATACGCATAGTTCGCCGAGAAGTTTTTCGCCGGAGTCGATCATTGGCACGGAGCGGATGTCGTTCTTGTCGATGGCGTCCATTATTGAAAAGCATGAGGCGTCGTCGTGCATCTTTATAAAATCCGCGTTCATTGCGTCTTTCGCGCGCGCCCGGACGTCGCCTACAAACTGGGGGAGAGCTGCGGAAAATTTTTCGAGTATTCTGTCTATTCTCGCGTTCGAGTTTCCGCAGCGCGCGGCTTTGTAATTCTTTTCGCCAATCGACTCTTTAAAGTCGGCGTATGCGAGGGCCGAGCATATTGAGTCGGCGTCGGGATTTTTATGCCCTATTATATAAATTGAGTCCATTTTAACGTTTTGTTTGAGCGGCTAAATTATCCGAACCCGCCGCGCCGCCTTTGCGCATTGAGAATTCGCACCCGCAGTATTGTTGGTTGTAAAACCCGCGTTCGCGCAGGATTTCCGCGCGCCTTTGGGTCAGCCCGCCTTTGCGCCAGTTGCGCGCCCAAAATTTTGGCCCCGCAATTTCTTCCGCAAATTTTCCAGCCTCGAAAATTTGCTCTATACATTTCCACCTCGACGAGGACAGCGTTGTCGTGAAAACTGAATATCCGTGTTCCGCGGCGTATTGCGCAGTTTTAAGCAGCCTGAGCTTGAAGCATACAAGGCATCTGCCTCCGCGCTCGGGCTCGGCGCTGAGGGCGGCGCATTTTTCAAGCCATATATCGTGGTCGTAGTCGGCGTCGATAAAATCAGCGCCTACGCTTTCGGCGAATCTCATATTTTCGGATTTTCTAAGCTCGTATTCTTCCCTAGGAAAGATATTGGGGTTATAGTAAAACACGGAAAAGTCCTCCGCGCTCTTTGAGAGTGTTTCTATTATTGCGGCCGAGCACGGCGCGCAGCACGAATGCAATAGAATTTTGCCTTTCACCGGCGGGTGCAAGTTGGGAATTTCTCTATTCCTCAAAGACGACATGCTGACAGTGTCGTAAGCCTACCTCTCTTTGTCAATTTTTATCGGGGAAGCGTGCGCATAAAAAAACGCCCGAAGAAAAATCAGTTTTCGTGGCGTCTTTTTATAGAGGAATCTTTATCTAAAACAAAAAAGTTTTATTATCTGAATGTCATTATTGACGAATGAATGCGCGATGTAAAGATAATATTTTGAATTATAAAATTAATAAGTTCATAACTATTATGCACGAAGATTTTTAAATTTGCTGTCTTCAGCGCGCCTTTACGCTTTATTTGTGGAGGCTTTTGCGGTGCATTGCCGCAAGGATTTTTAGTTTGTAGAATTGCATTTAACGGTGGCACCACAAGCAATAGCCGTACGGAATTTTTTTACGATTCTCTCCAAATTGGCTTTAATCTGCATGCTTACACAAACGAATGCAAAAAGCCGCCGCATATCGGAAAATTTTTAAGCGGCTAAGGCCGCCCAAGCTTTTATTTTATCTTGAAAACATTCCCATATTTGTGAAATTATGTTTTTTATGTTGAAAATCGGCAGAATCCCCGCGGCATTATTTTTCGCGGCAAACTTTTTTGCGTTGGCGGTAGGCGCAAATCCGCAAAATGCGCACTCCCCGACGGCGCCGTTTGTCGATTCGGCGCAAATATTGAAGGCGGGTTCAAAAATCAGGGAAGAGTCTGCGCGCGACGCCCTATCTTCCGGGCTCCCATCGCTTGCGCAGCTGATAATCGAGGACGGCGAAAAAGACGGCGGCGGACAAATCGGCACAGACGAGATTCTCGTTTACGTTGATTCGCTAATCGCGCAGGGGAAATTTGAAAAGGCTCTCAGGCGCATATTGCCAATCGCGGAGTCAGCCCCTACGCCAGAAAATAAAATTAGGGTGGCGCTCGCGTATATAGGGCTTGGTGAGGCCGGCAATGCGGAGGAAGCGATATCGGCAGTTTCGGAAGAAAGCGTTCCGGAATATTTTAAAGGGTGGTATTACCTTGCGTTGGGGTATATTGCATACCAAAATTCCGATATGCCTAAGGCTATTGCGGATTTTGAGAAAGCAAAGTCCGCATCGGTGGGGGAGCATATGCTCGCCGACGCAAAGATCGCGTTGAACATAGCAAGGCTCGCCGGAAATCTCAGCCGCGAAGACCTCGAAAAAATCGAGGAGGAGCTTGCCGACAACGTAAAAATATACATGGGCACTACCGCCGGATTCCAGTTTGCCAAACAGTACGCCGCCGTCCTCTTTAAGCTTGGAAAATTTGACGAGGCGGTGGAGACGATTGAGCAGCAACTTCAAATAGAGCTTGCGGACGATATTGACCGCGAAGAATTGAGGCTTATAGGCGCTCTCATAACGCGCAATTCATCGCGCCAACTTGCGATACTGCGCGACGTTCTCAAAAAGACATCTTCCCCGGGAGTCGCCGAATACGCGATAGCCCTTATCGAAAAAAATCCGGAAATCAAAACCGAGGATTTCGACGCGCTTATAGACGACGTGCTTGAAAACGGATCCCCGAAAATCCGCGATAAAATTCTCTTAGAGAAGGCGAAGATTCTCGTTAAGCGCGGCGACGACAACGGGGCTGCAAAGTTTGCCGGCAGGCTTGCGGCGGAATATCCCGGTTCCGAATACAGGCGCGACGCGCTTAGAATACTCGCTTGGGCGGCGTATTCCGAGGCGGCCGGCAAAGCGCCAGAATACAGGCTTGCTGCGACCTATTTGTCCGAGCTTGCGGAGGTTGAGAAGGACTCGAAGCAGGCGGGGCTCATAAGGATGCTTGCGGCTGATTGTTATAGGCTCAGTTCCGACTTTCAGAGCGCGGCTGCAATATACAGGTCTCTTATAGGAAGCTATCGGTCGAAATCCGGTCTCATATTGTTCAAGGCGGTTGACGCAATGCTTGAGGCATCCGACGAAGAAAGCGCAGTACGCACGCTCGACGACGCATGGGAGTCTCCGTCAATTTCCGACGACGAATTGTGGAATGCAGAATGGCTGTTAACCCAAAAGCTGAGGGTCTCGGGCCGCTCCGACGACGCGCTTAATCGCATAGAAAAACTTTTAAAGCTGAAAAAGTCCGACAATCTAAGGGGCAGGCTTCTCTGGCTGAAGGCAATTATTTTGAGGGAGAAGGCGGATTATGCGGACGCTGAAAAAATTTGTTCTGAAATATTGTCAATAAAAGGACTGGCGGCAGATGTGGCTTCGAGCGCCATGCTTGTCAAGGCGTCGTGCCTGGAACTATCCGGAGGAGCGAACGGATCAAAGAAGGCGGTTGAGGTTTACGAGAAGCTGAGGAAGGATTATCCGTCCACGGACGCCGCGCAAATATCTTATATAAACGAGGCGAGAGTCGAAGCTTCCGCCGGGCGGTATTCGGAGGCGAGAAAGTTATGCCTTACCTTATGCGAGAAATATCCGAAGGGAAAATTCGCGTATGCCGCCTTGTTCGACGCCGCAAGATACGCCGCAAAAATAGGGCTTGAAGCTAGCTATAAAGACGCCCTTGCGCTTCTCGACAGGCTGTGCTCTACATATCCCGACGACGCTCGAAATTTTTACGCGCGGCTCGAACAGGCCGATATCTTAAAATTGCTGAATTCGTTCGGCGACGCGCGCACGCTTTACAATGAAATATTGAACAAGTACCAGTCGCACCCCGAGATACACCTTGCATGGCTCGGGCTCGGAGACGCGACACTCGCGCAGAACACGAGGTCGCTCGACGCAGCCGCGATATTTGAAAGGCTGTATTCGCTTCCCGGAATGCCGCCGGAAGCGCGCGCGGAAGCCGCGTTCAAATGGAGCTTCGCCCTCGAAAGGGCCGGAAAGCGGAGCGAGGCAAACGATGTCAGGTGGATTACGTCCTCGGAGCTTTTAAAAGGCAACCGTAGCCGCGGTTCGGGAGAGGGATATTGGATAGGAAGGTCGCTTTACAATCTCGCAAAATCGATGGAGTCGGAAAACCGGAGGCGCGATGCAAGAAGCGTGTACGAAATCATCGTAAAAAATTCGCTTCCGCCGCTGCAGCTCGCGAAACAGAAGCTCGGAATGGACAAGGAGAAATAATTTATGGAAAAAATAGCGGACATTTTTAAACTCGGCGGGCCGATGATGATACCTCTTGCGCTGCTTGCCTTTGCGGGGATAATAATATTTATCGAGAGGCTATTGTACCTGCATAAGGGGCAAATTCGGGCGGTTGAGTTTGTAGCGGGGATAAAGACTGCGTTGAAAAAGCGCAGGATTCTCGAAGCCGTGACAATTTGCGACGAAAGCTACGGGCCGATTCCGCGCGTTATAAAGACGGCGCTGCTCAATTTTGAGGAAACGCCCGAAACTATGTCGCAGGCTGTAAACATAGCCGCAGCAAACGAATTTGCCCTAATCGACAGGAGGGTTTCGAGCCTTGCGCTGATTGCCAAGCTCGCCCCGCTCACCGGCCTTGCGGGTACGGTTTTGGCTATTTTGCAGATTTTCCAGAAAATGGCGGAATCGGGCTCGTACGCGAATGCGTCGGAGTTTTCCTATCAGATATACAACGCTCTGCTTTCAAGCGCGGTCGGGCTTTTTATTGCAATACTTGCGTGGCTTGCGTACGCGCTGATAAACAGTAGGGTAAGGGCACTCGCCCAGGATATAGACTGGTCAGCGAACGACATAATGCTATTTATCATACGCGGAATGCCCGAAAATGAAAATCTCCATATGGACGGGGAGCGCAAGAAATGAACCTTGTAAACACAACGTCGAGGGTGCGCAAGCAGGAGGTGTCGCTCGACGCCGTTGCGCTGTTCGACATATTGCTGATAGCGCTGATGATGACGCTATTGGGGTCGAGCTTTATTGCGGCGACAGGTCTTGGGATATCGTTTGGCGGCGATGAGTCCTCGCTGCCGCGCATGGCGTCTCCCGACGAGGTTATTGCCGACTCGGATGTGGACGTGCTGTCGGCGCGCGGAGACTCAATGCTGATATTTGCCGGCGCAATTTATAGCATGGACACATTTAAAAGGACTTTCACATCCGGTGCAAAGCCCAAACACCGCGGGACTCTTTTAATAAAAGCCGACAAGAATCTGGCTGTTCAAACCCTTATAGAGATATGCGAGGCCGCCAAAGCCGCCGGATTCAAAAACGCAATAATAGCAGCCGAACCGAATGAATCGAAGTAGTCCATATCGGCGAATGGGTGACCGCATGTACGCTGTTGTTTCGGTAATAACGGCGTCGGCATGTGTAGGAGCGTTTATATATTTTCTTCCCGATGCTAAGCCGGAGCTTCTTCCCGGAAGCAACTTGAATACTTTTGTAAAAATCCGCGATAAGGTAGAGGTGGAAAACGACGAAATAGGCGTTGACGAATTGTCGGACTACTCTCCGCTATTTTTGCCGACTCGATGGAATTACGGGCGCGACGCATATTCGCCCGACTATAAAAGTATGTCGGAGCCAAAAGCAATCAAGGCCACGTACGCAGTCCCGCTGGAAAATAAAAGCATTGTTTTGGAGAAAGACAATATTGAGTCCGCGAAAACTGGGTTGTACCGGTCCATAATGCGAAGCGTATTTTCCGGGCTTGGGCGCAAGGATTCAAAAACCGATATAGTAGCGGAGAGGAGCGCATTGATAAAAGTCGTGGACATGTCGAGCGGGAAAACGGTAAAGAGGGTTTACGCAAATCCGAATACAGACGGAATAATGATATCGCCTGCGGAATTTTTGGTAGATGTTTTTAATGGTGGATTGGCAAGCCGCCCGCTGTTGCTTAAAAGTTCCGGTTCGGAGTCGAACGACGCGGCGATAGTGAAGTTCATTGCGCAGAAGTCGATATTTAGGGAGCTTGGCAATGGGCAGTATAAAGTGATGTTTACTTTTTAGGGGCTGAGAAGTTTTGGCGAAAAGGTAATTTTTTTTCATGAAAAATAAAAAATAGCTTGCAAAGTTTGAGGGGGAGTGCATTTATATAGGGCTTTAAATAAGTAAGTGCGCCTTTAGCTCAATTGGATAGAGCATCTGACTACGGATCAGAAGGTTGGGGGTTCGACTCCCTCAAGGCGCGCCACTTATAGACGCGGTTTTTGCCGCGTTTTTTTTTGCAAACAGCGCTGGGGCTTTTGTGGTTTCCACGCGTAAAAGGGGTAAACGGGTCAACACCAAAGGTTGTGGAATAGGTTGATTTTTTAGATTTGTCGGGTCAACACCAAAGGTTGTGGAATAGGTTGATTTTTTAGATTTGTCTTTCATAGATTCACCCCGCATAAATAAAGGCTTTCCGAGTGGAAAGCCTTTGTTTTAAAGAAGTACCTGACCAGGGACTCGAACCCTGAACCAATTGATTAAGAGTCAACTGCTCTACCGATTGAGCTAGTCAGGCATAATTATTATTCTATACAACGTATTTTTTTGCCCACTCTATGCAAGAAAAAAATGAACTTTTTTCACTAAAATAGCAAAAATCGAATGTCGGGTATTTTTATTTATGCATTTTTTATCTATTCGGCACACACTTGCGAATAATTACCGCTGCGCATAGTTGGCATGCGCCGGTGTCATATTTTTTACAGATGCCGCCGCGTTCCGACTATTTTCCATTTGGTGTTGCATGGCAAGGCCCAAAATATATAAACTTGCGTTAATTTTTTATTCCCTTTACTCCTATACGCATGAAACAGTACCTCGATCTGCTGAAATTCGTTCTCGAAAACGGAGAGGAACGCTCCGACAGAACGGGCGTGGGCACAATAGGCGTCTTCGGAGCCCAGACGCGCTTCGACTTGCGCACTTCATTCCCGCTGCTTACTACAAAAAAACTCCATACGCGCTCGATAATCTACGAACTCTTATGGTTCCTGAAAGGCGATACGAATATTAAGTATTTAAACGACAACCGCGTCACAATCTGGGACGAATGGGCAGACGAAAACGGTGATCTCGGCCGCATATACGGCGCCCAATGGACTGATTGGCGAACACCGGACGGGCGGAGCGTAAACCAGATAGACAAGCTCATCGACGGCTTGAAAAAAGATCCGTTCGGGCGCAGGCATATCGTGAGCGCATGGAATCCGGGAGAACTCGACAAAATGGCGCTGCCGCCGTGCCATGCGCTCTTCCAATTCCATGTAAACGCCGCGGGCGAGCTCAGATGCCAACTTTACCAGCGCAGCGCCGATTTATTCCTCGGAGTGCCGTTCAACATAGCTTCATACGCAATGCTTACAATGATGGTGGCGCAGGTCTGCGGATACAAACCGCGCGAATTTATCCATACCTTCGGAGACTTGCACATATATAAGAACCACCTCGAACAGGTAAAGACCCAGCTCTCGCGCGAGCCCCGCAAGTTGCCTGTTCTGCATCTCAACCCCGCGCGCAAAAATATCCGCGACTTCGTCTTTGAAGACTTCGTATTCGAGGGATACGATCCACACCCGTCCATAAAAGCCCCGATTGCAGTATGAGAAATTTTAAGGCAATAGCGGCAGTCGCAGAAAACGGGGTGATAGGCAGGGGGCTTGAAATCCCGTGGAGAATACCGGAGGACTTTCGCCATTTCAAACGGACAACCATGGGCGGCGTATTATTGATGGGTCGGCGAACTTGGGAAAGCCTCGGCGCAAAACCCCTGCCGGGGCGTGAAAACGCGGTGCTTACATCGCGCCCGGAGCTCGTAAAAGGCGCGCGCGCGTTCGCTTCTTTGGAAGAGGCGGCTTCAGCCTATCGCGGCGACCCTCGCACAGTCTGGATTTGCGGCGGGGCTGCCCTGTACAAGGCCGCTTTGCCGGAATGCTCGGAGCTCATTCTCAGCCGGGTTAAAATGTCGCCGCAGGGCGACGTGTATTTCCCCGACTTCGCCGACCTGTTTGAGGAAAAAGAAATTATTTTAGAAAATGAGCTTTTTGACGTTATTAGGTATATAAGAAAGTAAAAATTTTCCGGATATGCCGCCGGAGGGTATTTTTGCGTGCAATAAATAAACAGAATATATCGATGGAATTTTTGATCTTAATAATAGTACCAATAATAGTGGGGATTTGGGCGCAAGCGCGCGTATCTGGCGCGTATTCGCACTATTCAAAAATAGCGTCGGCATCCGGACTTACGGGGCGCGACGCTGCGGCGGCAGTAATGCGCTCGGCGGGGATTTCCGACGTCGATATCGTCCCCATAGACGGAACGCTCACAGACCACTACGATCCTTCGAGAAAAGTTCTCGCGTTAAGCCGCGACAATTTCTACGGAACGAGCATTGCGGCGCTCGGAGTCGCCGCGCACGAGGCTGGGCATGCCATACAGCATAAGGTTGGATATGCGCCTCTGAATTTGCGAATGGCGCTTGTGCCGATTACAAATTTTGCATGCCAGCTTTTGCCGATTGTAATGATTGGCGGATTTTTCCTATTCCACAGCGTTGCAACACTCTATGTGGGCGTTGCGATATACCTTGTTCTTACGGTGTTTCAGCTCGTGACGCTGCCGGTTGAATTTAACGCCTCGACCCGCGCGAAAGAGAGCCTAAGAAAGCTCGGAATTATCGGCGGAGGGGAGTCGGAGGGCGTTGAAAGCGTCTTGGACGCGGCCGCTTTTACGTACGTTGCGGCTTTTGTGTCGTCGTTGGGATGGCTTTTGTATATGCTCGCCCGCGCAAATTCGTCGCGCGAATAAAGCGCTCGGAAATATTCGTACAACGGACACTTTAAAGCCGCCTTAACAGGCGGTTTTTTTATCGCGGCATGCGGCGGCGATTTTTTAGTTGCCATTTTTTGGCGAGGATGCTTTTAAAATCGTGGCGTGGAGTTCTGTTTGATGCCAATGCGCGCTGATTTATTTGGCGGATTTTTTTTAACTGTTAAAAAAAATATATCACTGTTTTGCTTGCGACTTGCAGCTAAAAATTTATTTACTTTTACTGGAAAAGAATAAGGATTTGTTATGAAAAGGATTCTTTACATTATGGCAATTTGTTGCGCGGCTTCGCTGTTTGCGCAAGATAATTATAAGAATTACTACTGGATAGGTCAATACGAAGGGACTATGACCGGCCTTACGAGCTGGAGCGAAGACGAGACCGGATACGACAACCCCGTCACCGTTGCGCCCGATGAAAACACTATTTTAAATGTTAACAAGGAAAATAAGCCAACCCAAGGGCAGTTGTCAAATCCGGCGCGTTTGCAGGGGAACACTACGAAAGCGTTTCGCTCGCTAATCTCGACGGTAAATACGGAAATTCACGTATTGAACACTATGAATTTTACCGGCGACTATATTAGCCGGGTAGATTCCGACTATATGTACGACGGCAAGTCGGTTAAGCAGTTGAGGTTTGCCAACGACAATTCCGCCTCGACATTTAAATTTCTAAATGTCGGCGGGGACATGATACTCTCAACGTCTAAATACCACGCGACGCGCGTAAGCTTTGTGAAGGGAAACACAATGCAGATGGACGTAGCCGGCGCCCTAAAATTTGAATATACCGGCGAAGCGTCGGCAGGCGGATACCACGCCTTTGATATGCGCGACAACAACTCAAGCACTGGATCCAATTTTTTGGCAAATTTGGGCGGGCTTTCTTCGAGCGGCAAAGGCGTATTTATGACTGCCAGCAAAAATGTCGTTGCGGACTTCGTGTTCCAAAACTCCGCCGACGGAACTTTTAAAGGCGGCGATTTCAAGGGAGTGTTTGCAGACTTCTCCACTTCTAGCTCGACGGTCAACTTTAAGATGAACGGCGACGGGCGCCAATCCGTGAGCATTTACAAGGCGGCAAACGGGGCTTCAATTGGCATATCGGGGGTTGCTGAAAAGAGCGACATGCAAATCGACAACGTAAACGTCACCAAAGGAGAATTCATATTAAACAGCGAGCTTGCAATAAATACGGTTTCCCTTGACGGAGGCAGCTTGAAGCTCACAACCTCTGAAAAGGTTGGGACGCTATCGATTGGCGGAGGAGAGCTCGTTTACGGCGGCACAATATTTGCTGACACGCTGTCGGTATCGGCGGCAAATGCTGTGAAAGTTGTGTTCTCCTCCGAGGACTTGGCTTTGCACGATATCATAGTTGTCGATTTTGAATGTCTTTCCGCCGACTTCGATGCAAACTCGACACTCATGGCATTCGACGAAAATGGCAACGAGCTTGGCGGCGAGTTCATTCTTAATGGTTCCGTCGGTGAAGGTGGAACTCTCGTTTACAGTGTTCCGGAACCTTGTGTTACTGCAGCACTTCTGGGCATGATAGCATTGGCAACGGCAATTGCACGCCGCAAAAAAAGCTAAATTTTTTATGAAGAAAATATCAATATTACTCTTAGTATCAATCATTGCAATATTTGGCTGCAGTGAGGACGTATCTACCAATAATAGCAATGGCAAGGCAAAGTCTCTTGAAGATTCAAAGTTAAATGCCGTTGGAAATACGCCGAAAAACTCGGCGGCCGCCGCGCCCGTTAAGGGAGTCAGTAAGCTGAATGTATTGTTAGATGAAGATTTTGAAGGGGATACTTCAAAATTCACAAAATTGGTGGGGAAGGGGATTGCTTTAAAATTTGTTTCCGGAGATGAGGCGATTTCCGGGAAAAAATCGCTGTGCCTCGACTCAATGGGCTCGACTAATGAATGGATTCTTGCGGCAGAGCTCAACAAAAGCATGAGGTTTAAGCCCGGAAATGTGTATGTTGTGGAGTTTAAGTACAATCTCCTAAAATCCTTAAATCAATCTTCGGATAATTACGTCTCGATGGTTGGCGACAAGGGAGAATTTTATGGTCGGAATCTTTTCGCTTCGGCGCCCGGGCAAAAAGGAAATGTAAAATTGTATTTTATGATACCTTCCGACTCCAATGGCGCGGCGTTTAGATTCTCCTCCCGATGGGGTTGCAAGACAATAATAGACGACTTAAAAATTACGCATGCCGAGGGTATAAATGCCGATTCATGGATAACTAAGTCCGACGCGTTTATTGGAATGCGCAAGACCCCCATAAATCAAAATATGTTTGATATTAAAAACCCATCGTACTACCTCCCGAAGGACAAATACTTCCCGATGGTGGACGAGCTTGGGCAATTCAAGCATGTAGAATGGGAAGGAAAGGCGCGCTCGGTCGAAGACTTAAAAAAACAAATAGAGGAAGAAAACCGCTATAATGAATCGAGACCCGATATCGCCGGAAGGGACGAGTTCGGCGGACTTGCAAATTCGGCCTCAGGTGCGCCGAAAACTCCGGGATTCACAACGGCGAAAGTCGGCGGCAAATGGTACTTCCGCGATCCCGACGGAAACTTGTTCTGGTCTATCGGGGTGACGTGCGTTGGCGCTTTTGAATCAACCCCAATTACAGACAGGGAATTTTATTTTGAAAAAATAGATCCCGCGTATGTATCAAAATCGCGCGGATTCAAGCCGGGGACGACATACCATAACCGCGAAATTAAGACATACGCGCTCGGTCGCAGGAATATCGAGCTCAAATACGGCAAAGACGGAGTCGCCAACTATTGGAAAATAGCGGCGAAGCGTCTAAAGAAATGGGGGCTGAATACGATTGGAGCGTGGTCGTCGGCTACGGTGATGAAATCGAACACTGTTCCATTTACCGTCTATATACAGAGTGCCGGAACTGTACCGCTTGATACAAAACGCAAGCTTTTTGCCCTATGGGGAAATATGCAGGATTATTTTGCTCCGACATTTGCCGAGAAAACTGCCGAAAGGGTAAAAAAATATTCCGGTCTGCTAAATTTGAAATACTGCATAGGCGCATTTGTAGATAACGAGATTTCATGGCAGCGTAAAATGGGCGTGACAGCTCTCGCCGTTTTATCTTGCCCTGCGACGCAGCCCGCCAAGATTGAAATGCAAAAGATGCTGGCAAAAAAGTACGGAACTGTTGCGGAATTGAACAAAGTTTGGAAAAGCAATTATTCTGGCTGGAGCGATTTCCTGGCGCGCACGGACTTTGAGCCAAAGATGGAAAACGCAAAAGACGATTTGCTCGCCTTTGAAAAACTCTTTTTGGAACACTACTTTAAAGTGTGCAGAGACGCCGTAAAGGCGGCGTGCCCCAAGGCTCTTTACTTGGGCTGCCGCTTTATGACAGTAGAGAACGAACTGACCGCGCGCGCTGCGTATGATATATGCGACGTTGTAAGCTGCAACATATACCGCTCGGACGTGTCGTTCTACGCTCCTCCGCCCGGGGCAAAAGACAAGCCAATGATTATCGGAGAATTCCATATCGGAAGGATAGACAAGGGCTCTCCGTACGGAGGTTTGCTTGAAGTCCCCAACGCCAAAGAGGCGGCTGAGGCTTACAAGAAATATATGATTTCCGCGATAGAAAATCCGAATATCGTGGGCGCGCACTGGTTCCAATGGCAGGATATGTTTGTTACCGGCCGCGGAGACGGCGCGAATGCTACATGCGGCTTTGTAAGCGTGACAGACAATCCGGATTACGCGCTCGCCGACGCCTGTCGCGAGGTGGCTTCCGAGCTTTACAAAATCCGCGCCGAGGCAAAATAGCGCGAATCATGCAAGGGGAAACAGCCTAAGGAGTCTAAGTGAAGAAAGGGGGCTTCCGCTTGCGAAGTAGCGAAGCCCTACTCGAAGTTGACATGCCCAGACTGGATTCCTATCTAATCGGCGCCAACCAGCCGCGCCGCACCGTATTTCCTACTCGAAGTCGAGATACCCAGACTGTATCCCTCTTGTAGTGCACCCCATTAAATCAATGTAAAACTTGGAGAATATTTTGGTTATTTAGTTGATGGTTGAATGTATAATTTTTTTCGTATTGTTCGGGTGTTTGATATCCTATTGCTGAATGTGGAAAATCTTCGTTATACGACTTTATCCATTTCGTTAAAGTTTCGTCTAGTTCAGCGTAGGTTTCAAATTCTCGTGGCCATATTAGGTCTTCTTTTAGTGTCCTAAAAAATCGTTCTGTATCTGCGTTACCTTTGGGATTACAGAACGATGTAAATATCTGTTTTACTCCGAGTACCGAGCATGCCGCCATAAACGCCGATGATGTGGGTTGACAACCGTTATCGCTTACAATCATAAGTGGTTCGTATTCTCTGATCCCAAGCGGAAACTGTTTGTTTATGCCCATCTCAAGCGCGTTTAGCCAGTCGCGTGTCTTTGATGTCAATGACAAGCTGCAACCTACAATCTTTTTACTCGCCCAATCCTTGACCGCAACAAAGTCGCACCAGCCGCAACTCTTTACCCGTATCTTTGTCATATCTATTCCCCATAACTTGTTTGGCACTGTACATTTAGGCTTTGGTCGTTCCGTCCGTATCGCCCTTAACTTGCGCGTGTTTATTGCCAACAACTTATGCTCTTTTAATATCCTGTAAATACGACGTTTACTTACGGGTATTTGCTCTCGATATTTTAGATATGCCCAAATTCTTCGATATCCCCAAGCAGGATGCCCGGCTTTTATCGGCTGGATAATTGCAAGCATCGCTTCGTCTCTGAGTTGCGCAGATTCGCTACGTTTACGGTTCATAGAAAGCTCGCTATGTCGTCTTCCGTTTTTTTTAGCTCGATTGTGAGGTCGCCTATCATCTTGCGAAGACGCAAGTTTTCCTGACGTAAACGCTCTTCATTCGCGCTTACTCCACCGTATTCAAAGGCTTTTTCCCCCTCCTTTAACAGACGGTCGCGCCACTTGTAATATTGAGCTTGGCTAACGCCGTTTCGGACGCAAAGTTCCCCTAGGGGAACTTGTCCATTTATCCCTTCAAGCACAATCCTTAGCTTTTCCTTCGATGTCCATTTCTTCTGATTCATTGAGTCCCTTTCCTATCATAAATACTCTCAAAGTTGAACTCTTTTCTTAAAGGAGTGCAGTATACTCTCCCTTGCAAACTTGCGCCACGCCCGCAAGAAAACCGCATCGGATTTGGCAACCCAAGACAGTAGTTTTGTTTCTTGCAAAGTAGCGCGGAGCCCGCAATAAAAGGTTGTCTTGGATTCGGCAATCCAAGGCATAAGTTCTGCCCCTTGCAAACTTGCGCCACGCCCGAAAAAACGCCTCGAAGATTTGAGGCGTTTTTTTTGTGCAATTAAGTTTGCGCGTATATTATCTACGCAGCGGTATGCACTTTTGCGGAGTGCGAAAAAAAACGGGGCGGAAAATTTTCCGCCCCGAGTGTGCGCGTTGGCAAGCCAACGCCTGACACCGGTTAAAGCTTCATTATTTTTACAACGTCTTCCGGAGTTATGTCTGCGTTCTCACCAAGTCTATCGTAGTTCTTTGCGATATTTTTGCCGATTGCTTCCGGGGCGTCAGCAGGCAGCTTGTATGATTTCAGCTCAACTCCCGCGCCCATTTTCACAAAGAACTTTTTCATCGCAAGAATTGTGGCGTCGGCCGCCTTTGATTTGCTCTTTTCGTTTATGCCAAATACCCGCTTGCCGAGCTGCACGAGCTTGTCGAGCTTTTGCGCCTTTTTATATTCGAGAACTTTTGGCATGACGATTGCGAGCGTTTCAGCGTGGTCGAGCCCGTACAAAGCGGTGATTTCGTGCCCTATCAGGTGCGATGACCAGTCTTGCGGAACTCCGCAGCATATCAAGTGGTTTAGAGCCATTGTGGCGGCAAACATTATGTTTGCGCGGCAGTCGTAGTCCTCAGGTTTTTTTAATGCGATTGGCCCCTCTTTGACAAGTGTCTGTGCTATCGATTCGGAAAACCTGTCCTGAATCTCGGCGTTTGCGGGCCTTGTTAGGTATTGCTCCATTACGTGTACAAACGCGTCTATGACTCCGTTGCGCGTCTGGCGCGCAGGGAGAGTAAATGTGAAAGTTGGGTCTAGCACCGAGAACTGAGGGAAAACCTTTTCAGAGGCGAAGGAAAGTTTCTTGCATATTTCCCTGCGGCTTACGACTGCGTTCATGTTCATTTCCGAACCCGTCGCAGGCAGCGTTAAAACAGTGCCGAAGGGCAGGGCTTCTTTCACGGGCAAATCTTTTTCAAGAATGTCCCATGGATCTTTCCCTTTGTATAGCGCCGCGGCGGATATGAATTTGCAAGCATCTATAACTGAGCCACCGCCGAGTGCTATTATAAAATCGATTTTTTTGTCTTTTATGAGCTTTACGGCCTTCATGCATGTCGCGTATTCGGGATTGGGCTCTATCCCTGAAAATTCAACAAATTTGCGCTTGCCGATAGCCGCGACTGTCTGGTCGTACGAGCCGTTTTTCTTTACGGAGCCGCCTCCGTAAAGGAGCAGGATTTTGGCTTTAGCGGGAATGAGCCCGGATATCTTGGACGCCATGCCTTTGCCAAAGAGAATTTTTACGGGATTTTGAAATATGAAGTTTTGCATAATATATAATTTCATTCGCATTTTCCCATTATGTCAACATTCAAAAATTAGCGGAAAATTGTCGAGAGTTGGGAAAAAAGGCTTTACATTTATAAAATCGGTGTTAAGGTAATCCTTAAATTATCCCCATTATGAATATGAAGAAAATCACCATCATCACCGTGTCTCTCTTGCTTGCCGGCGCGTCAGCATTCGCGTGGAGCAAAAAGAGCGATAGTCTTGGCAATCTCGGACGCACTTATGTCAGCATTTCGGGCGCCGTAAACGTATCAAAATATAAGTCAAACGGCGTCACCGACAGCCCGACTGGCGCACAGGGCTCGGCAGTGATAAACGCCCCGATACTTAAGCCCGGCATCAACGCCTTCCGCGACATCAAATGGGCGGGCCTCGACGGTAATATATTTTTCAATTACAATTATAGCGGCGAAATCGGCAGCGTAGATTCCGCTAAGCTTTCGAATTACAACGTCGGTGCGCAGTTGACTCCGTACCTGAACTTTGAAACAGGCCTTCCTTTCCTTAAAGCAATAAAACCCTTTGGTTTCGGCTTTGCCGGATACGAATGGATTGACGTAGATACTGACGTTGCTTCCGCAAACGACAATTACTTTATTTACGGTGTAGGCGCGGGCGTAGAATTGGTTCTCCTCGACGAAATCTCCGTCACTCCCTACTGGAAGTGGAATGCGAATGCTCTGGACGATATGCCCTGCTACCACGAAGCCGGCATCGAAGCTTCTTACTGGGTCACAGACCAGTTCTGCGTTTCCGTTTTCTGGTCGCATAACTTTGGCTGGGATGATGGCGATATCGAACTCAAACACGGCGACATAATCGGCGCCAAGTTCAAGATCGGCTTCCTCCGCTAATACGAATTTTAAATCTAAAAACCGCCAAGAATCTCTTGGCGGTTTTTTTGTCTATTTACTTCCGTCGGATGGCATGAGTAATACTTTTTGGGAGGCACTTTTTGATACCTCAAACAAAGCATATTTGAATGGAATAAAAAATCATAAAAAAACTTCAATCGCACGGCAAACGGTAAAATTTTTTTGAGATTTTCCCATATCGCAACACAGGGCTTTTTATATCGCAATATGTGATTTCCACCCGCGCAAATGGCGCACTTGCCGCGCGCTGGCCGAATGTCGTTTTCTATTTTTTTTCATCCACCCGCGCAACACGCATATTTTTTATGCTAAAATAAACGCGCAAAAAAAATATTTTGCGCAATAAGACGAATAGGGCCGTCTTAAAACCTAAAAAAGATACGCAAAATTTTTTTAACTCTGACAATCATCGCCTGTGAAATATCAAAAACTTCAAAAGTATTTTTGCGTTTTTTCGGGATATTGAATAGAATCGGGCATTATGGAAATTGAAAACGCCCGATTCATCGGTGCGGGACTCATGGTTTTAACTTCGCTTCTTGGAGCGTATTATCTCGTATTGAAAATACGCGAATTGCACTCGGAAAAACCTGATCCCAAACTGACGTATGTCACATATTCGCACATGGAAAAAGTCCGCGCCGAAATAATGCACTGCATATCCGACGCCGTGCAAGATTTGCGCAGCCTCCGCTCGGAGATTCGCGAAGAGACGCGCTCCATGCAAAAACAATACTCGCGCAGCCTCGACGAAGTCCGCGAGCTAATCAGCCGCAATTCCCAAAACATAAGCTCTCTCGTCGCCCAAGCCCAGATTGCCAACCAGCGCATAGCGGAATTGAGCGTCAAGACGGACAGGCTCTTCATGAAGGTTAGGGGGGACGAATAAAATGTCCGACGAATTTTTAATGCTCAGGCGCGCCGTTTTATTGCAGCTCGACGCCGTATTTCCCGCAGGCCTTCCTCCGGCGACAATTCTCGAAGGACTGCGCCTTGCTGGATTCGATTGCGGATTGAACGACGTGCAGCGGAACTTGGAGTACCTTAGGCAAAAGGGGCTCGTGGAAATACGGCCGTCGCGCATAAGCGCGTCGAGCGTGAGGGCAAGCCTCACTTCTGAGGGTGAAGAATATTTGGAGTCGGGGGAATTTTAAATGTGTGCTGCAAGGAAAAATAATTCTTTAGAAGAATCCGACGATTCCGCAAAGCAGCCTGCGAAAAAAAGAAAACCGCGCGCCGCCACGAAAGAGGCAAAGCTTGCTTCCGCCTCCAAAAAAAGTCTGAAAAAAAACGCCGCGCCAGAAACTGAAGATTATGAAAGCGAGGCGGCGCCTTACGCCGGCAAAACAGAAAAATTTTTTGGCGAAGAATCCGCGAATGTAAAAAGCGAAAAAATTTGCGGCAATGACGGAGCTAATGCGTCAGGCGAGAATGAAGGTGCCGCAAAAAATCCGCTCTACAAGGATACGGAGTTTTTCCCTTCGGACGGCTTTAAAAGGCATATAGCGCGCATTAAAGCCGCAAAAGCGCGGGCGGACGAAATCGCGGAAGATGGCATGTGCCTCGACGCGTCGGAGGCGTCTGTCGCGCTCATGTGGGAAATTGTGTTCGACCGCCTTTGCAAAGCCGAAAGCGCCGGCATATCGGAAGTCGGGACGCTTGCAGGCATACTTCAAAAGCTGTTTTCTGCCGATTCAAAACGCAGACCCGATAAGGCGAAATCCCCCGGGGACGGCGTTGTAAGCGAAGAAACTATGCGCAAAATAGAGGAAAAATTAAAGCTGTTGTAGATGAAGGCCGACTCATTTTTTCTTCCTTACCAGCGGGCTTGGATAGAAGACAAATCCCGCATAAAAATAATGGAGAAGTCCCGGCAAATAGGAATGAGCTGGACCGCCGCCTATTCGCTTGTGAGGGAACATTCAATTTCGGGAAAGCGGCTCGACTCCTGGGTGTGCTCTCGCGACGAAATGCAGGCGCGACTATTTCTTTCCGACTGCTCAAAATTCGCCGATATAATAGGAGCTGCCATAGCCGATTGCAGCGCAGTCGAAGTAGTCGGCGAAAGCGCCGCAAATTACATCGGTTTTTTCAACGGAACGCGGATATGGTCGCTCTCCTCAAACGCGGACGCACAGGCGGGAAAGAGGGGCACGAGGGTTCTCGACGAATTTGCCCTCCACCCCGAGCCCGAGCGGCTGTACTCGATAGCGTATCCGGGGATAACTTGGGGCGGAAGAATGGAGATTATCTCGACCCACAGGGGCTCGGGCAATTTTTTTAAAAAGCTTGTTGACGAGGCGCGGTACGGCGGAAATCCCAAGAAGGCTTCGCTACACAGGGTGACGCTTCAGGACGCGCTCGACCAGGGTTTTTTAAAAAAACTTAAATCGGCGCTCCCTGAGGGCCATGAAGTCAGGGATATGGACGAAGGCGCGTATTTTGATTATGTGAAAAATTCCTGCGCCGACACGGAGAGTTTTTTGCAGGAATACATGTGCACTCCGGCTGACGACTCCGCCGGTTTTGTGGGGTACGACTGCATATCGCGCTGTTGCTATAAGCCGGAAGACGGGGATTGGAGGCGTCCTGCGGGAAAGATGAACCCTTTGTTTTTGGGGGTCGATGTGGGGCGAAGCCGCGACTTGTCCGTGTTTTGGCTGTTAGAGAGCGTGGGCGATATTTTATATACGCGGGAGGTGTCCGTAATGTCGGACGTTCCGTTTTCGCAGCAGGAGGCCGAATTGCACAGATTTTTGCGCCTTCCGAACCTCAGGTGCGTGCGAATAGACCAAAGCGGACTGGGACGCCAGTTTGCCGAGCGGGCTGTCGAGCGGTATGGAAGCGCGCGGGTGGGCGGGGTGACGTTTACGGCAGGCGTTAAAGAGGCGCTTGCATATCCGTTAAGGGCGAGATTTGAAGACGCCAAGATAAGAATACCCGACGATATAGAAATTATTGCCGATATACGCAGTGTCCGAAAAGAAGTTGGCGCGGGCGGAACGCTTAGGTTTTGCGCCGAGAGGACTGTCGATGGGCATGCCGACAGATTTTGGGCGCTTGCATTGGCTGTTAAAGCCGCCGACGAGGCAACGTCAGGCGCGGGAATGGAACTTGTAGAAAAAAGCGGGGCAAATTTCATTTGGTGACGGAATTTTAAGGCGTTTTTTATGGAAAAATTTTTCGTAAGTTGCATGGGAATTTTTTCGTAAAAATCAATCTGTCCCTTTTCTTAAAAGCGTTCAGGCGTTTTCGGGGCAAAAAATATTTTTATATTTTTGTTGACTGTGCCGTAAAAAATTCTAACTTGGTCTTTGAAATATGAGGGCGAGGTAACGGTTCATTTGAAATAGGATATTTCCCTAACAAAAATATGATAAGTTGTATCGCACCTTAGTTTTCTACTTCCAGAATACTCCGGTGTAGATTTTACTCTAACAACCAATAAAATAACAAATATGAATAAAGCAGAACTCATTCTTGAAATCCAGAAACTTCTCGGCAAGGACGCCACGAAGGCTTGCGCCGAAAAAGCTCTCAATGTTGTTCTCGCCGCGATAAAGGCTGGCGTTAAGAAGAACAAGAAGCTTCAGCTTATCGGATTCGGCACATTCTCTGTTGCTGAACGCAAGGCTCGCATGGGCATCAATCCCCGCACGAAGGCCAAGATAAAGATTAAGGCTTCGAAGGTTGTTAAGTTTAAGCCCGGAGCCGACTTTAAAGTCTCCAAGTAATCGGCTAATCCGAGGCGGTTTTTTCGGCGCATGGTTTCGGGCGTTTTTTAGCGCGGCGAAATTTGCGCGGGATATTTTGAACCGCCGTGTAAGGCCACGGAAAAAGGCGGATTTTACATCCGCCTTTTTTATTTTATTGAATGCTACCTTACCCACGTTGTGCCCTATAAAAAATCAGTTGGAAAATAAAAGGCGGTTTTCAAACTATCTTGAGCATGTTTTAATATAAAATCGTGATATAGTTTCTCCCCCTAAATAAATTTGTAGATTTGGTATATACTGGAAGTATAATACGCAAGGAATCAGAGAATTTTGCGACATTTATGTGAGAATTGTCTTGCGCCTTTCCGCTTGACTTCTAATTATATGATGTAACAATCCTCCTTTTTTAAAATTTAAATAGAGCCAAGAGCAAAGAAATCAGAGACGTTTAGATGAAACAGCGCACAATATTACGCGAGGTGTCAATCAACGGTACGGCGTTGCATTCGGCTGCGTCCGTCACGCTGACGCTCAAACCCGCTCCCGTAAACACGGGAATAGTCTTTAAGCGCAAGGATATTTTCGGCAAGCCCGAAATAAAGCCGCATATTACGCAAATATCGTCGGACCTTGTCCGCAACACCGGGGTGACGTCGGGGCACACAAAACTGCATACCATAGAGCACGTTTTAAGCGCCCTAAACGGAATGGATATCGACAACTGCATAGTCGAAATGGACGCTGCTGAACCGCCTATTCTCGACGGATCTGCCAAGTTCTTTGTAAACCTAATCCAGCAGGCGGAACCGGTCGAACAGGACGCAGAGCGCCAAGTTTTCAGCCTTCGCGAGCCGGTCTCGGTCTCCGAGGGCAACCGCTCGCTGATTGCGCTCCCATACGACGGACTTAAAATAACATGCACATCCGCCGACGACCGCGGCATACACACACAGCACCTTTCGATAGAAATCGACCCCGAAACATACCAGGCGGCAATCGCCCCCGCAAGAACCTTTACCGTTTACGAGGACATAGAGGAACTCCTTAAAATGGGGAAAATCCAGGGCGGAAGCCTCGATTCGGCGATTGTCATAAAGGGCGACAAGATAATATCGAAAGAGCCCTTGCGCTACCACGACGAATTCGTGCGCCACAAGATTCTCGACATCATAGGCGATATTGCGCTACTGGGCGTAAAGCTGAACGCGCATATAGTCGCCGTAAGGCCGGGGCACGCGCTCAACGCAAAGCTGACCGACAAAATTTACAAGCAGTTCGAGGCTGCCAAAAATTCTCCCAAAAAAGCAGCCTCTCCCGCGAAGCAAAACGTAAAGCTCTTTACGGAGACGACTCTCGACACGCGCAGGATACTTGAACTCCTGCCGCACCGCTATCCGTTCGTGCTAATAGACCGCGTTGTTGAAACGCGCGGAGACGCCGAGTTGACAGCGATAAAGAATGTGACGATAAACGAGCCTTTCTTTATGGGGCACTTCCCGGGAAATCCGGTTATGCCGGGTGTATTGCAGCTTGAAGCTATGGCGCAGGCCGCCGGAATAATGATGCTAAGGCATGTCAGCAGCGAGGACAAGCTCGCCTACTTTATGAGCGCCGACAAGGTTAAATTCCGCAAAGCTATCAAGCCCGGAGACCAAGTGCAAATCGACGTTAAAATCACAAAATCGCGCGGGCAGAAATTTGTTTGCGCCGAGGGAACCTGCAAGGTTGACGGCAAGGTGGCGTCTTCGGCGGAACTTATGTTCGCAATAATAGACGCGAGCGAAGCGCCGTAATCTATCCATACAAAATGACGAAAATTCACCCCAGTGCTATTGTAGAAAAAGGCGCGGAGCTCGATTCCGACGTCGAAGTTGGCGCTTACGCCTACATAGGATGCTCCGCAAAGATAGGGTCCGGAACTGTTGTAGCCCACCATGCGACTGTCGATGGCAACACCGTTTTGGGCAAGTGCAACCAGATTTCCCCTTACGCGTTCATCGGAGGCAAGACGCACGACCTTAAATATAAGGGAGGGAATCCGGGCTTGAGAATCGGGGACAACAATGTTTTCCGCGAATATACGACGGCGCACTGCTCCACAGCGGATAAGAATTTTACGATAATAGGAAACAATAACAATATTCTCGCATATAGCCATATTGCGCACGACTGCATTGTCGGCGACTATATAGTGATGAGTTCCCATTCGGCTCTCGGCGGGCATGTGATAGTTGAGGACCATGCAGTAATCGGCTGGGGAAGCGGCGCGCACCAGTTCTGCCGCATAGGCGCGTACGCAATGCTTAGCGCAAGCTCGAAGCTCGTAAAGGATTTGCCGCCGTTTTTTATGGCGGACGGATCTCCTGCCGAAGTCTGTGCGATAAATAAAATAAATATGCAGCGCAACGGATTCTCGCCCGAAGAAATAGAGCTTGTGTATAGCGCATTTAAACTCATATATCGGCGCAGGCTCACGCGGCCGCATGCCATTGAGGAGCTTTCTATGCGCGACAGTTCTTCAAACCGCGTAATAAAGGCGATTATAGAATTTGCCAACGGGTCGTCGGAGCGCGGCTTGGCGTAGGCGCGTAAAATCTTTTTTTACTGGCTTGTTTACATTAGGTGGTTCCCATCGGGTACGGGCGGCTTCTTGTGGTATTTAAGATTTTTTGCATTTTTTAGGCTGAAAACTTTTATGCAGGGAAGGTCTCAACTCTTTTCTTAACGTTGTATAATGTCTGAGACGTTGCGGGTCTCTGACCTTGCGTGTTTTTTTGAAGCCAGGTTTCCGCGCGAATTCTTGTATTTGCGGGGTTAAGGCTCTTATCAAAAATTTTCTTTTTGAATCCAGATTAGCCTGTAACTTTTTAAATTCTAATGTAGGCGTATGGCAAGCGGGTATTTTCTTTTGATAATACAGATGTTGCTTTGAGGAAAGCGGCGGCAGAAGGCTTTTTGCGGGATTGATAGTTTTCGTGTTTTTGGCGGCAAATTTTTTATACAAGGAAAGAAATCAAATCCTTTTCTTAACATTGCATTACCTTATACGCGGCGGATTTTTTTAAGGCGCGGTTGAAAACATTTGTTTGGACCGGTTTAATACTAATTGAAATTATCTTATTGAAATTTTAGGAAACGTAAGATTAAATTCTGGATATGAAAAGAATTCGACTTTCCCGTAACTTATTTGTTATCTTTGCGGCAGCGTCTGTTTGCGCCTTCAATGGAGCTTGTGTTTCCGACAATGCGGAAAATGCGGACGCTACAAAAACTTCGCAAAGCGCGGCAGCAACGTCCGACTCGCTGTCGTATCCGGCAAAAGGCTCGGTAAAGCTTTCGGGAGTGCTCGGAAAATCTCTGGACGCGTCAATGAAGGGCGATATGCTCTCGTGGGACGTAAACGACCTCGTAAGACCCTTTAAGACGCGTCCGGAAAACAAAATGTGGCAGATTGAATTCTGGGGAAAATGGTTTACCTCTGCGGCTCTCGCATACGACTACGAACCGTCCGCGCAGCTCGATAAAATTCTCAAATACGCGGCTTCCGAACTCTTGAAAACGCAGGGGGCTGACGGCTCGATTACAACCTATAAGAAAGACTCCGAATTCGCAGGCTGGGATATGTGGGGGCGGAAATACGTGTTGCTCGGGCTGCTTGCCGAATACGTAAGAACGGGCGATTCAAAAATACTAAATGCCGCCGAAAAGCATGCCGACAACATTATGGCGTCTGTCGGCGAAGGCAAAAAAATCGACAATATCTGCAAAATCGGAATGTGGAAAGGTCTTGCGTCTTCGAGCCTTCTCGAACCAATGGTGCTTCTTTACAAATATAGCGGCGAGAAAAAATACCTCGAATACGCCGAATGGATAGTATCCTGCTGGGGCAAGGAAGGCGGCCCAAAACCCGACATTCTCGCGCAGGCTCTCGAAGGTAAAAGTGTAGTCGATATGCTCCCGAAGCCTAAAAAGGGCGCGAAGGACTATATGGACGGAGGGCTTTCAAAGTCTTACGAGATGATGTCTTGCTACGAAGGGCTGGTCGAACTTTACAGAATCACAAAGAATGAAAAGTATAAACAAGCCGCAATGAACGCCGCAAAGGCCATACTTGACCGCGAGATAACCGTTCTCGGTTCGGGCTCAATATGGGAGAGATGGGTTGACGGCAAATTTTGCCAGCAGAGGGATTCCGAGCATTGGATGGAAACTTGCGTTAGCGCCACTTGGATTAAGTTCTGCGCGCAGCTATTGCGCCTGACTGCCGACCCCTCCTACGCCGACAGCATAGAGCTTTGCGCATATAATGCCCTGATAGCGGCCCAGAGAGCCGACGGCAAGTGGTGGGCGCATTACAGCACGATGAAAGGCACCCGCAAGCCTGCGCCTGAGCAGTCTGGAATGCACATGAATTGTTGTGTTGCAAGCGGCCCGCGCGCACTATTTTTACTTCCAAAAATTGCGTATATGACAGGCGGCGAGATGGGCTTGTATGTAAACCTATATGAAAACGGCTCGGGAAAAGTATACGTTCCTGCGGTAAAGGGCGATGTCGTTCTAAAAGTTTCCGATGTTGATTACGGCGCGGAAAATTTGAGGGCAAAAATCAAGCTTGAAATGCCAAAGGGGCTTTACGGATTCAATCTGTGCCTTCGCATACCTTCTTGGAGCGAAAAAACTAAAATATTTGCAAACGGCCAGGTTGCCGCATATCCCGACTCCGGAGTATATGCGGTTTTGAAGCGCGACTGGAAAAACGGTGACGAAGTGGAGGTCGAATTTGACTCCCGCGCGTTTATTGTGAGGGATCCCTCCGACCAAAAGCGCTTTGCGGTGCGCCGCGGGCCTTTCGTTTACGCTTCAGACAAGCGCTTTGACAAGGCTTTTGGGAAACCGCTTACTCCCGAATTGGACGGCAAATACATAAAAAATGCCGTTCCCGTAAAAATAGACGGTGCTGACGCGGCTCTAAAAATAAAATCTTCCGACGGAACGGAGCACACCCTTGTCGATTACCCCTCGGCGGGCACTACGTGGAGCGCGGAATCGCCGTTTACAGTCTGGTTTTAGCAGACTTTGATTAATGCCGCCGCGCGCTTTGCTTTTTTTAGCAATGCGCGGCAGCACTGCGCGCGTGGGCATGGCAAAACATTAAATTTTTACCGAATACCCCAACGCTTTGGCAGGTAGGAAATCCGAAGAAATATTCTCATAAATTGCGTTCTGCATACGGATTTCTTAGACTGCGTTTTGCCTAAAAAGTCCGCACATGGTAAATTTGCAATCTATGGTCCAGGTTATATCTATACGCATAATTTTGTTATTGTATAAATATTGCGCGCAAAATAAAATTTAAAATATATGGAACTTGGTGAGATTTACATTCTGTGCGTACGGGTTATCTACATGCTTGTAATACCAGCCTGCGTTTGTGTTCTCCATTACAAGAAGCCCTTGCTCTTCAAGGGACTTTGGCGGAAAATAATATTTGCTGCAATATATTCGTGCATCTCTTACATCACCTTATTATTCGCGCTATGCATTCCATATTGGCTTGGCAAATATGCATTCCGCGGGCCGGAAATTGCTTTCGCGTTATTCTTTGGCTGGCTTTATTTGTGGATTGCTTCCATTCCGGTTTGGTTCGTGTATTGGCTTGCCCGAAAACTAAAATAAAAATCCCCAAACTTTGGGGATTTTTTTCGCCTATTATTTAGCCTCTGCTTTATAAGTCTAACTGTTCTCCCGCTTTCGGCAACCTCTGAAATTCGTCGTGCCCCGGGCAAATGCGGCCTCTATTTGCACGCAATGAAAGCTAAGATATAAAGCGTTCAGATAGCACCCTTACGCCCAAATATCTGTCGAGCAACTGCTCGCGCTTCGGGCGGAACTCCGTCATGTACGGCATAGTCCTGTGGGTTTGATACGCGTTTTCGTCGGCGTATTCTTCGTAAAAATAGAATATCTGCTTGTCCAACACATCTTGCAAAAATTCGTATTTTACGCACCCTGGCTCTTTGCGCGTTGCGGCTACTATGGGAGTTGCAAGCTTTATGAAATCGTCAGCCGAGCCGTCTTTAACTCTGAGCCCGGCGAGCACAATTATAGGTTTTGATGTCATTTATTTTTTCGGATTTTCAATTTGTTTAAACTTGATTAACGCTTCGCCGCCTTTGGAGAGGATTAGTTCCCCGCCGGATACGGAAATTTTGTCAACCTGTGAGAGCGCGGTTAAGAATTTAGTTTCGTAGGCGGCAAATTTGCCCATTCTGCGCGTTGAAAGCATTTGCGAGAATTTTATGGATCCGTCTTTGCCTGTCTCATACGTTCCGCCAAAGAGGTTTGCGCCGGACATGCCGTTTACCCTGCCGTCCGGGTTAAAGCTGATGAATACTGTTCCCCAGTCGTTGTCGGAGGCGTCTGGGCATTTTGCGTCGCCTTGGTTTTTCAGGAAAACGGGGGTCCAAGAAGTTCCCTTTATGCTAACTTCCGAAGATTTTGCGGCGGAAGCCTGTGCGGATTGGGGAGCTTTTGCGCAAGTGCCGGGACATTCCGTTTTGCAGGAGGAGCACCCCGCGCATGCGAGTATCATAAATGCTATGCTTATATTTAATATTTTCATAATACACTTTTTTTAGAAAGTTCTTTCAAAATATTTCAAGACTCTTATAAAATCGACAATAAAAGGAAAAAATATATGGAAAAAATAACTGTGGACGGGGAAATATGCACCGCATACACAATTCCGACGACTAACGCGTCGATGCTTATGATAAATTCAAAATGCGGAATGCTTGCGTGCGGCTATATAAAAGTGGAGACCGCCGACAAGCTTGGCGACGCTCTTGCGATAGTCACCGGCGTAAACAACTACGAGCAGATGCTTGAAAAGCCGGTGGTTGCGGCGAGCATTGCGGCGCAGGCCCTCGGCGTCAGGATTGGAATGTCCGGCAGGGAGGCGCTGCTTTGCATGCGCTGACACGTATCATATTCTTGTATTAATGTAATTCTCAAGGGCAATCATTTAAGGCTGTTTATATTTTTTTGAATTTTTCATCGAGCTGATAATGCCAAAAAAATAAATTTACCCGTGCGCTTCGCCCCAAATGTTTTTTATATTTCACTTGCCTACTATTTTGGATTTACTTGCCCTTTATTATCGACGAAGGCGAAAGGTTAGATTCGTAGTCTGGCTGCTCGTTGCCGGGGGTCTTTGTCCTTCTAATCCTCTTGACTTCATCTTCCGTCATCTTGCGCAGAGTGTAGTCCTTGGGCGTTTGTATCGCGGGATTGTCGAAGGGGGTGGATATGCCTGTCGCTAATTCGACAACTTCTTCCGCAGTCTTCCCGTCAAGCCTCTTCATTATATCGTCTTCGTTCTTTCCGGCTTTTTTGTTGTCGTACATTATTTTTGCGACAGCTTCGGAAAAGGCGGTTTGTTTGTCTTCCGGCAGGGTTATCAACAATTCCGCAACGCTCCTTCCAAACGCCTCGCGGCTTGATCCGTCTATTATTCTCGTATTCTGCTTTATCCCCGGAAAGAGCTTGCGGGAGATTGCTATTATTTCCTCAGCGGTTTTGCCGTCTATGGCTTCCTTCATGCCCTCCTTGCTGTTGCGGGCATCCTGCATATAATAAACACCTATTGTCGCCATCGCCGCCGCAAATTTTTGCTGGGTGTTCCCGTCGAGGGAGGAGAGCATTTTCATAAAACTGTCCTGCAATTTCTTCGGGTCGGAGGCGTCTATGCGCATCGGGGCGCCGGGCGCTCCCGCCGTCTGCCCGAGCGCAGGGGTATCGGCCGCAACCGCCTCGATGACAAAAAATACAAAAAGCGCAACTATCGAAATTAATTCTTTCATATTGCGCATTATCCCGTTTTTTGCGTATTCCACAATAATTTTTATCGGCCGCGGACTTTTTTGCGCAAATAAAAAATTTTACCCCTCCCAAAGCGCATATTTAACGCCCATATACTGCGATAAAAATAGTTGACAGCACTCGGCTACTGCACAATATTTAAAGACAAGAAAATAGGACTCTCCGTATAGGTGGGCTTTTTGCCCGCTTTTTTTGTCCGTACGCAAAAACGGGGAGCCGCATTTCCCATCAGCAATTTAAAGGAAAAATTATGAGCAACAGCAGCGAAATATTGGCAATTCTCGAATACATGGAAAAAGAGAAGCAGATAAGCCGCGCCGACATGATAGAATCAATATCATCGGCGATTCGCAATGCGGCCTCAAAGGGCGCGCAGGCGGGTTATAATCTGAAAATAGAAATAAACCCAAAAACGGGCGCGTTAAAATCTTGGGCTTTGCTGACCGTGACTGACAGCGTCGCAGACCCCGCCACAGAAATACATATCGACAAGGCTAAACTCTATCTCGACAATCCCCATATCGGCGATGTCGTCGAGCGCGAAATCGACCTCTCCAACCTCGGCAGAATCGCCGCGAAGAACGTCTATCAGAGCATAATCCAAAAAGTGCGCCAGTTCGAGAAGGACAGAATTTTTGACGAATATAAAGGCGACGTTGGCAATATCGTCACGGGCGTCGTCCGCCGCCGCGAGAAAGGCACAACCATAGTCGACTTGGGCAAGGCCGAGGCTCTATTGCCGCGCCGCGAGTCTGTCCCCGGCGAGGATTACGCCCAGGGCGAGCGCATCAGGTGCCTCTTGCTCGAAATAGAGACGACTCCGCGCGGGCCCGAGATAATTTTAAGCCGCGCAAGCTATAAGTTCGTAAAAAAATTATTTGAGCTCGAAGTTTCGGAAATCGCAGACGGCTCCGTAAAAATTGAAGCTATGGCGCGCGAACCAGGCTACCGCACAAAAATTGCGGTATCCAGCTCCGACAGCAGAATCGACCCTGTGGGCGCGTGCGTCGGCGCGGGGGGCTCTCGCGTTAAGAGCATTGTGCGCGAATTGGGCGGCGAAAAAATCGACGTCATAAAATTCTCGCCAAATCCGCAGACTTTGCTTGAAGAATGCATTAAGCCCGCAGTTGCTAAAAACGTAAAAGTTGACGCCCGCGAAAGAAAAATATCGTTTGAAGTATCCGAGCCGGACCTCTCGATTGTCATAGGCAAGCGCGGTTCCAACGCAAAGCTCACTTCAAGGCTCTTGGGCTGGAAGCTCGAAATTGCCAAGGAGGAATCGGGGGAAGTGGGCATCCGCGAAAAGGTCGCGCAGGCAGCGGGAAGCCTCGGGCAGATATTGCCAAACCTCACAGAGCAGCAGGCGGCGATACTCGCCAACAACGGCATCAACAGCTCCGACGCCTTCGAGGGTGTGGAGCTTTCGGACCTCGTCGGAATGGGATTCTCGGAAGACGAGGCCGCCTCGATTCTCGCGCAGATCGGGGAATACAGACAGTAATAGCCGCGCAATACGGCGCGGACGCTTAATTTAAAAAAAGGAAATTGCGTTTTCATGAGCATTAGAATTCACGCATTGGCAAAAGAACTGAATGTCCCGAACAAGGAACTGATAGATTTCATAAATCGGCGTCAGGATATATACCACTTGGAGATAAAAACACCCTCCAACGCCATCGATCCGTTTACGGCGGAGGCGATAGGTAAGGATTTTGCCGAATATGCCGCGTCGAAAGCGGAGCAGCCCTCGGAAAGCGCAAATGCGGCCGAACCCTCGGCAAAAGAACCTGCGGATCAAAAGGCTCAAGGCTCCGCGGAGGAAGCAAAAAAGGCTGAAGACAAAGCAGAACCCGCGGCGGAACAGCCCGCGGGGCAAAAGCCAATCTCAGCAGAGAAGAAGCCTGAACCGCTCTCTCCGCCTCCGGTTGCAAAGCGACCTGCGCCTATCGTGCCCCCGGTAGCCAATAAGGCGCCTGCGGCCGTTCCGCCTACGGCGGCAAAACCCGCGCCGGCAGTTCCGCCGAGCGTTGCAAAAGCGCCGGCTCCCGCGGTGCCGCCGAGGATTTCAAAGGCGCCTGCGCCCGTTGTTCCTCCGTCAAGACCAAAAATTTCAATGCCGGAGATAAAACCCTCTCAGCCGCAAAAGCGCGATGTCCAACCAGAGGTTGTAATAAAATTTAATCAAAAGCCGGAACCCCCGAAAGAGCCCGCGCGCAAGCCCGCGCCGCTCGTGCCTCCAACAATGTCGAAATCGCCTGCACCCGCGGTGCCGCCGACCATGGGCAAAGCGCCCGCGCCGCTCGTTCCCCCGGTATCGAAGGCGGCTCCTGTCGTTCCGCCGATGCCTGGAAGGGCGCCCGCGCCGCTTGTCCCGCCGCAGAATTCGCATATGCAGCCTCATGCGGCTCAGGAAAAGAAGGAATTTAAAACTATTCAGCTAAAAGCCCCAATCATTGTCCGCGACTTTGCAAAGGCTATGGATTTGAAGCCGTTTAGGCTCATATCCGAGTTGATGGATATGGGGATTTTCGCTTCGATGAACCAGTCGATAGAAGATCCAACCGCAATTGTAATAGCAAAAAAGCACGGATTTAATCTCGATATAAGGCATAGGGGCGAACAGCAGCAGCCCAAGAAAAAAGAGGCCGTAAAAAGGCCTGAGGACGACATTAAAAATTACGTTCCGCGCCCGCCGATTGTCTGCATACTCGGGCACGTCGACCACGGAAAGACCACGCTTCTGGACACTATCCGCAACACCAATGTCGTCGCGGGCGAGGCAGGCGGCATCACACAGCATACGGCCGCATACCAAGTCACTTGCAACGGCAAGAAGATAACTTTCCTCGATACTCCCGGCCACGCGGCGTTCTCAAAGATGAGGGAGAGGGGCGCGAATGTCACCGACATCGCGATTCTCGTAGTCGCCGCAGACGACGGCTTTATGCCCCAGACGGACGAGGCGCTCAGTTTCGCCCAAAAAGCCGGCGTTCCGATAGTGGTTGCCATAAATAAAATGGACGCCAAGGGCGCGAATATCGACCGCGTAAAGCAGCAAATGCAAAAACGCGGAATCACCTCCGAAGACTGGGGCGGCGAAGTGCTTTGCACGCCAATTTCAGCCCTAAAAGGCGAGAATATCGACAAGCTTCTGGAGCTCGTGCTATTGCAGGCTGAAATCATGGAGCTCAAGGCAAATCCGAAAGCGCCCGTCGAGGGTGTGATAATAGAAAGCCAGCTCGAGCAGGGCAGGGGCGCCACCTCCACAGTGATAGTCCGCCAGGGCACTCTCAAAACCGGCGATGTAATCGTAAGCGGAGAGCACTGGTGCAAGGTAAGGGCTCTCATAGACGACAAAGGCGGACGCATGAAAGAGGCAACTCCTTCTACGCCCGCGCTCGTCATGGGCTGGACAGGCGCGCCGGAAGCGGGCGATTCGTTTGAAAAAGTTGACAACGATAGAGAGGCAAAGCGCATCACCGAAGAGGCAATTCGCAGCCGCAAAATGCAGGCCGCCGCGGAATCAGAGCCGCACGCGGCAAGCATAGAGGAGCTGATGGCGGCAATCGAAAACAAGGACCACAAAGTTTACAAGTGCATTGTAAAAAGCGACGTGTCCGGAACTGTCGAGGCTCTCGTAGCTTGCCTGAAAGATATCAAAAGCGACAAGGTAGGCCTCGAAGTTATTGCCGAGTCTGTCGGCCAGATAACCAAGAACGACGTTGACTTGGCCGCCACGGCGGGGGCGTCGATTGTAGCCTTCAACGTCAAGCAGGAAAACGGCGTTGCGGGGCTTGCGAAACATAAAGGCGTTGAGATAGTCTCGCACAACATTATTTACGAGCTTATAAATACCGTAAAAGAGGCGATGAAAAACCTCCTCGATCCGGAATTGCGCGAAAACAAACTCGGCGCGGCCGAAGTCCGCCAGCTCTTCAACATATCGAAGGGCGGCAAAGTCGCTGGCTGCATGGTGACGGAAGGAATCGTCAAAAACGGAAAGTTTGCGCGGGTATTCCGCAAGGGCAGGGAAATTTCCTCGAGGGGAAAAATATCGGAAATCAAGCGCTTCAAGGACGATGTCGCGGAAGTCCGCGCCGGCTACGAATGCGGTATTACGCTCAACAACTTCACTGATTTTGAGCCGGGCGACATTATCGAATGTTTCGAGATACTCGAGATACGCCCCGAATTGTAATATGGCTGCGGTATTTCAAGTTTGGAATCAAAACTTTATAAAATCGCAAAATGGGTGAACGCAAAATAAGGGTTGGCGAACTCGTAAAGAGGGAAATCAGCCGCATAATCCATGAAAGATGGCGCTCGGAGTCCGTTAAAATAACGCTAACGGAAGCCGACGTATCGCCGGACTTAAAGCGCGCGCGCATATACTATTCGGTTCTCGGAGGCAGGGAGGACGCCGCGAAGGCGGCGAAGTTCCTGATGTCAAAACGCGGTGAATTGCGCAGAATGCTCGGCAAAAATGTGGTCTTAAAGTACACGCCTGAATTGGAGTTCGCGTACGACCCTTCCATAGAGCGCGGAATGAAAATACTTTCCCTTATGGACGAGATTGAGGCCGACAAGGCGCGAAATTCCGAGGAAGCCAACCGCAATGCTAGCGACTCGCTTTCTTAGGCGG